>CAJHXO010000320.1_pt1 | contig 16276 bp, 13 predicted proteins | sample 9198491 | NCBI WGS metagenome assembly CAJHXO01 (sample SAMEA7708296, study PRJEB35096) | sediment metagenome | biome: marine neritic benthic zone biome [ENVO:01000025]; feature: sediment [ENVO:00002007]; material: shallow marine sediment [ENVO:03000034] sea grass bed [ENVO_01000059] ...
ATGGAAACCAAGGATGCTTCGGTCTGTTGCGGCCCTCAGGTCAAATCACCACCGGCAAGTGGCACGCGAGCGGAAAAGAGACGCCTGGATATCGATTTCTTGTATCTCGACTTGAGCGTATGTGAGCGGTGCCAAGATACGGAATCCACTCTCGAAGAAGCCATTGAGGAGGTCGCCCGGGTTCTTGAAACGACGGGTATTGAAGTTGCCCAGAACAAAATTCACGTGACAAGCGAAGAACAAGCCGTGGCCCTCGGATTCCTCGTATCGCCCACAATACGGGTGAACGGCCGGGACATTCAGATGAATTTCCGGGAAAGCCCCTGCGAGTCCTGCGGTACCCTCTGCGAGTGTGAGGGAGGAGTGTCATGCCGCGAATGGGAATATCAGGGGCAGTGGTATACGGCTCCGCCAAAAGGCCTGATCATCGAAGCCATCCTTAAAGACGTGTACGGGGGTGCCGGAGGGGGGCGAGAAGAGTCCCGGAAATCAGAAGAGGCGCCGGATAACCTGAAACGTTTCTTTTCCCGCTTGCCCGAACAAGAAGTCGCTGAGCGCTCCTGAAAAATAGCCATCGCCGCCCGTCGGAGAATACCGCTCTAGCAAACTGTTCAATGTCGCAGCTGGGTCAAACTGAGACATACAAGCTCGATGCTTCGGCGCCCCGTTTCTCGGCCGCTCGGCCGCTCACTCCGCCAAGGCGCGGCGCAACGCTTCCAGCTTGTGGTCCAGGTGTTCTTTCATCAGCCGGCCGAGCCGCTCGCCGTCGCGCGACTCCAGCGCCTCGATGATCGCGTCATGCTCGCCGACCGCTTCAGCCCAGCGTTGCGGCGCGCGGTTGGCCTGATAGCGGGCCCGCTGCACATATTGCGCAACCTTGCGGTGGTGCTGAATGAGCATCGGGTTGCGCGCGGCGGCGAGAATAGCGCCATGGATTTGCTGGTTGAGCTCGAAATAAGCCGGCCTGTCGCCGGCTTCGAAGGCGGCGTGCATGGCGTCGTTGGCTTTGCCGATTGCGGCGATTTCCTCGTCCGAAGCGCTCTGGCAGGCGAGTTCGCCGGCCGCGCCTTCAAGTGCGGCGATGATCGGAAAGGCCTCCTCAAGATCCGCAATCGTCAGCTCCGCGACCACCGAGCCGCGATTGGGGATGAGCCGGATATAGCCTTCCGCCGCAAGCACCTTCAGCGCCTCGCGCAGCGGCGTCCTCGACACGCCGAAGCGTTCCGTCAGCGCCTTTTCCGGCACCTTGCCGCCCGGTTCCAGGTCGCCGTCGACGATCATCCGGCGCAACCGGTCGGCCAATTCCACGGCGAGCGCCGGGCGGGTCAGTGTCTCCCCGCGTTCCGTCCCGGCGCCTTCCATGTCCTCAAGCATCGGCATTCTCCTCAAGCGCGTCGGCAAGAACCTGCGCCACGTGCACCGCGCCCCGACCGGCGCCGTCGGCGATCTGATGGCGGCACGACGTGCCGTCGGCGACGATAACGGTCCCGGCTTCCGCCTGGCGCACCGCCGGCAGCAGCGACAATTCACCCATGGCCAGCGAGACATCGATCGTTTGCGCATCGTAGCCGAAGGCGCCGGCCATGCCGCAGCAACTCGATTCCACCATTTCCGGTTCCAGCTCCGGGATCAGCCGCAGCGCCGCCTCGACTGCCGGCATGGCGGCAAACGCCTTCTGGTGGCAGTGGCCGTGGACCAGCGCCTTGCCGGGCCGGGGTTTGAGCGGCAGGTTGAGCCGGCCGGCCGCGTCTTCTTCTGCCAGGAATTCCTCAAACAGCAGCGCGTGTTTTGAGAGCGCCTCGCTGTCCTCGCCCGGCAACAAGGCGGTGAATTCGTCGCGGAGCGTCAGCAGGCAGGAGGGTTCCAGGCCGACAATGGCGGCACCGGCTTCGATGTGCGGCAAAAGCGCCTCAAGGGTGCGGCGCGCCTCGGTCCGCGCTTCTTCCACCAGCCCGGCGGCGAGAAAGGTACGCCCGCAACACAGAGCCCGCCCGCCATCGGCCGACCGCGCTGTCTCCACCCGGTAGCCGCCGGCCGCCAGAACCCTGACCGCGGCGCGCAGGGTCTCCGGTTCGAACCAGCGCCCGAAGGTGTCGGCGAAGAGCACAACCTGCCGTTCCTCCGATCCCTCCTGTGGCGCCGCCCGTAATGGCGTGTGGTCGCCTTCCTCATCGCGAAACCGATCGCGCCGGAAGGCGGGCAGGGTCCGCCGCCGCGAGAAGCCGAAGAGCCGCTCCGTCAGCGCCGCCGCACCCGGCACTTTTTCGCGCAACGCCAGCAGACCGCCGGCCCGCGCAGCATATGGCGCATAGCGCGGCACAAAGGCGATCAGCCGGTCCTTGACGGCAACGCCTTTTTCCCGCGCCCGCTGGTGCAGCACCTCGATCTTCATCCGCGCCATGTCGACGCCGGTCGGACATTCGCGCCGGCACGCCTTGCAGGAGACACAAAGCGCCATTGTCTCCATCATGGCGTCGGAGGTGAGCGCGTCGGCGCCGAGCTGGCCGGTCAGCGCCAACCGCAGCGTGTTGGCCCGGCCGCGTGTCAGGTCGCGCTCATTGCGGGTCACCCGGTAGCTCGGGCACATGACGCCGCCGGCGAGCTTGCGGCAGGCGCCGTTGTTGTTGCACATCTCCACCGCGCCCTGGAAACCCCCGCCCGCGCCCGTCCATGCCGACCAGTCGAGCCCGTTGGCGATCCCGTCCGCGCCATAGCCGGGCGGATAGCGGAACAGCGACCGGTCGTCCATTTTCGGCGCCCGCACGATCTTGCCCGGATTCAAAACGTCGCCCGGATCGAAGCGGTCCTTGACGTTTTCAAAAGCGGTCACGATCCGCTTGCCGAACATCGCCTCGTGGAATTCCGACCGGACGATGCCGTCGCCATGTTCGCCCGAATGCGACCCCTTGTAGTCGCGCACCAGGGCGAACGCCTCTTCCGCGATCGCCCGCATGGCGGCGACATCGGCCTCTTGCTTGACGTTGAGGACCGGCCGCACATGCAGGCAACCCACCGAGGCATGGGCATACCAGGTGCCGCTGGTGCCGTGCTTGGCGAAGATGGCCGTCAGCCGGTCGGTGTAGTCGGCAAGGTCCTCAAGCGGTACGGCGCAGTCCTCCACGAACGACACCGGCTTTCCGGCCTCCTTCATCGACATCATGATGTTTAGGCCGGCGGCACGAAGCTCGGCGATCGCCGCCTGCAACTTACGATCGCTGACTTCCACGACGCCGCCTTCATGCGGCCCGCCGCGGCCGAAAGAAAAGCCGAGATCGGCCATGGTGTCTTGCAGTGACGCCATGCGGCGGGCGTTCTCGTCGGGCTCTTCGGCAAATTCCACCAGCAGCAGCGCCGCCGGTTCGCCGCGCACAAAGGCCTCTAGCGTCGGCCGGAACATGGCGATGTCGCGGGCCAGCGCGATCATGGTGGCATCGACAAGCTCCACCGATGTCGGATCGAGTCGGACCAGATGCTGTGCCGCCTCCATGGCGCCGCGAAAGGTCGGGAAGTGGCAGACGCCAAGCATCTTGTCGGCCGGGGGCAGGGGGGAGAGCCTGATCTCGATGGCCGTGGATACTGCCAGCGTGCCTTCCGACCCGACCAGCAGATGCGCCAGATTGACCGGTTCGGCCGCCGGCGTCAGCGCGTCGACATTGTAGCCGCCGACGCGCCGCTGCACGGCCGGAAAGCGCTTTTCGATCTCGTCGGCCTCGGCTCGACCGAGCGACAGCAGATCGGCGATCAGGTCGCCCGGCGGTGCGCCCGCGCCATTCTGGCTGATCTCGCCGAAACGCGCCGGCGCGCCATCCGCCATCAGCGCGTTGATGGCGACGACATGGTCGCGCATCATGCCGTAACGCAGCGACCGCGCGCCGCAGGAATTGTTGCCGGCCATGCCGCCGATGGTGGCGCGCGAGGCGGTTGAGATGTCGATCGGGAACCACAGGCCATGGCGCTTCAGCGCCCGGTTGAGGTCATCGAGCACGATGCCCGGTTCAACCACCGCCCGACGGCCTTCGACGTCGAGTTCCACAATGCGATTGAGAAATTTCGACGTGTCGGCAACGAGGCCGGAATTGACCGTCTGGCCGCATTGCGACGTGCCGCCGCCGCGCATGGTCAGCGCCAGGCCTTCATCGCGCGCCGCCGCCAGCGCCGCAGCGACGTCGTCGGCGCTGCGCGGCACGACGACGGCGGCCGGCACGATCTGGTAGATCGAGGCGTCGGTGGCGTAGCGGCCGCGCGAAAAGGCGTCGGCAAACACCTCGCCCTCAATCTCGCGGGCAAGCCGACGTTGCAGTCCCGGCCGCATCAATTCCATTGCCTGCTGTGCCATATCCGCTGTCGCTCCACGACGGATTTGAACGTCAACCGCCATTATCCGCAGCCATACGTACAATTCACCCGTTCAACGCTTGACAGCCATTATGAATTCATAATTCAATGACGTCAAAACAACGGGCGGATTACGAGCGATCCGCTCGTGACGCGGCGGCGACAGCGGCAGGCGGCGCCATCACTTGGTGCAGTCCGCCCGGGTAAGTCGGCGGGGAGGAGAGTGCGTGAACACAGCACCTGGACGGCATTTTCTGCAAATCCCCGGTCCCACAAATGTGCCCGACCGGGTGCTCCGCGCCATGGACATGCCGACGATCGACCATCGCGGGCCGGAATTTCAGGCCATGGCGGAAAGCGTCCTGACCGGCATCCGTTCCATCTTCAAGACTTCCAATCCCGTCGTTATCTATCCGGCTTCCGGCACCGGCGCCTGGGAGGCGGCGCTCGTCAACACGCTGTCGCCCGGCGACAAGGTGTTGATGAGCGAGACCGGCCACTTCGCCTCCTTGTGGAAGGCGATCGCCGAGCGCCTTGGTCTGGAACCGGAATTCCTGCCGGGCGACTGGCGGCGCGGCGCCGATGTCGATGCCATCGCGACACGGCTCGGCGCCGACAAGGCCCATCTGATCAAGGCCGTCTGCGTCGTCCATAACGAGACCTCGACCGGCTGCGTCTCGCCGATTGCCGAAATCCGCAAGGCCATCGACGCGGCCGGCCATCCGGCCCTGTTTATGGTCGACACGATCTCCTCACTCGGCTCCATCGACTACCGCCACGAGGAATGGGGCGTCGATGTCACCGTCGGCGGCTCGCAAAAGGGGCTGATGCTGCCGCCCGGGCTTTCTTTCAATGCCGTTTCCGACAAGGCGCTTGCGGCATCGCAAACGGCGGGTTTGCGCTGCTCCTACTGGTCCTGGCAGGAAATGCTGGCGATCAACGAGAAGGGCTTCTTTCCCTACACGCCGGCGACCAATCTGCTTTACGGCCTCGATGAGGCGATCCGCATGCTGCACGAAGAGGGGTTGGAGCACGTCTTTGCCCGGCACGCCCGCCACGGCGCGGCGGCGCGTCGGGCCGTTGGCGCCTGGGGGCTGGAGGTGCTGTGCGCCGAGCCGGCACATTATTCCGGATCGCTGACCGCCGTGCTCATGCCGGCGGGCCACAATGCCGATGATTTCCGCAAGGTGGTGCTCGACAATTTCAATATGTCGCTGGGCAACGGGCTCTCAAAGCTCGCCGGCCGGGTTTTCCGGATCGGTCATCTTGGCGACTTCAACGACCTCATGTTGATCGGCACACTTGCCGGCGTGGAAATGGGGCTTAAGATTGCCGGCGTGCCTTACAAGGCAGGCGGCGCGCAGGCGGCGATGGACTTTTTATCGTCAAGTTCGTCGGGCGAGGCGGCGGAAATCGCTGCTGAATAAGGAAAATCCAGGGAGGATCAGAAAATGCATATCAAGTCACTTCTTTTCACGGCGCTTGCGACAGCGTTTGTGACCACCGGCGCGCAGGCGCAGATGGAACTGAAATTCGGCCATGTCGGTAAACCCGGTTCGCTGTTTGAGACCAGCGTCAATGCGTTTGCGACCTGCGCCAACACGGCGCTCGGCGACAAGGCCAAGGTCGTGACGTTCGGCTCATCGCAGCTTGGCAAGGACAAGGAGCTTTTACAGAAGCTCAAACTCGGCCAGATCACCTTCTCGCTGCCCTCATCCGTCATGTCGTCGGTGGCCGACGAGTTCGGCGTCTTTGAGATGCCTTACATTATCAAGGACCGCGGGCACATGAAGCGTGTCCAGGCGACCCTGGGCGACACCTTCCAGAAGGCGGTGCAGGCCAAGGGCTACAGGATCATCGGCTATTTCGAGAACGGCTTCCGCAACATCACCAACAATACAAGGCCGATCAACAAGCCCGAGGACCTCAAGGGCATCAAGCTGCGCACGCCAAAGGGCGCCTGGCGCGTCAAGATGTTCCAGGGCTATGGCGCCAATCCGACGCCGATGGCGTTCTCCGAGGTGTTTACCGCGCTCAAGACCGGCGTCATCGACGGCCAGGAAAATCCCTATGCCCAGATTGCCTCGGCCAAGTTCCAGGAGGTGCAGAAATACCTTTCCGTCACCGGCCACGTCTATACGCCGGCCTATGTCCTGGTGTCCGACGAGCATTTCGGCAAGTTGCCCGAAGACGTCCAGGCGGCGCTGGTCAAATGCGGCACCGAGACCCAGGACTTCGTCTATCAGAAGGCAGCCGAGCTTGAGACCGAGCTGCTGACGGTCATCAAGGATGCTGGCGTCGCGGTCAACACGGCCGACAAGGACGCCTTCATCGCCGCCTCCAAGCCGATCTATGACGAGTTCGCCTCGACCGTCGAGGGCGGCAAGCAACTGATCGACACCGTCCAGGGTCTTGCCAGCGGCTCCTGAGAACCAATGGCGGGCCGGGGGGCACTTGCTCCTCCGGCTCGGCTTCCGATAAGTCCATTCACGGCGCGGGTCGCCCTGGTCGGCGGCCCGTGACCGCTTTTCTGGAAAGTTCGAAATGCCGGCGCTGATTGGTCGCAGACTCGAGACCGTTCTGGAGTGGATCGTGATTGCGCTGATGGTCGCCCTGACCATTGTCGTGGTCGTGGCGGTGCTGTTCCGCCTGGCTGGCGATTCGCTGTCCTGGTACGACGAGGTGGCGGCCATCCAGCTTTCGTGGATCACCTATTACGGCGCTGCGCTGGCGGCGCTCAAACGCCGCCATATCGGCTTCGACACAGTGCTTTTGGCGATACCGATGCCGCTGCGCATAGTTGCGCTGGCGGTCGCCGAGATCATCGTGCTCGGCTTCTTCGTGCTGATGGCCTGGGCCGGACTGAAGGTGCTTGACGTTCTGGAGGGCGAGATGCTGGTCTCGCTGACCTGGGTGCCGGTGCAGTTCACCCAGTCGGTGATCCCGATCGGCGCCATCCTGTTCATCATCTGCGAGATCCTGGGCTTGCCCGACTATTGGCGCATGACCGCCCGGGGCCGCTCGCTCGAACATGCCGAGATCGCCGAAGAGGTCGAGGTGGAACTGAAAAAGGCCGGGGAGCGCTGAGCGATGCTGATGCTGGTGATCTTCGTGGCGCTGGTGGCGATGATCTGCATCAACGTGCCGATTGCCGTGGCGCTGGCGGTTGCCGCGATTATCGGCCTGCTGGCCACGGAAGGCGCCAGCAGCCTCGTGACCGTCGCGCTCGACATGTATGACGGTTCGACGAAATTCGCCCTCATCGCCATCCCCATGTTCGTGCTGGCCGGCGCGATCATGAATGCCGGCGGCGTCACCGACCGGCTGATCAATTTCGTCTCCGCGCTGATCGGCTTCGTGCGCGGCGGCCTGGCCATGGTCAATATCGGCGTGTCGCTGTTTTTCGCCGAGATTTCAGGCTCCGCCGTGGCCGATGTGGCGGCGCTGGGTTCAATCCTCATTCCGCAGATGAAGAAGCGCGGCTATAGCGGCCCGTTCTCCGCCGCCGTGACCTCATCTTCGGCCTCGCTTGCCATCATCATTCCGCCCTCGATTCCGATGATCCTTTACGCCACATCGGCCAATACCTCCGTGGAGCAGCTTTTCGTCGCCGGCGTCGTGCCCGGCCTGATGGGGGCGGCCGGCCTGATGTTCGTCGCTTATCTGTTTGCCCGCCGCTACGACTTCCCGGTCGAGGAGGCGTTCAACACCAAAAGGCTGCGCGAGACCTTTATCGAGGCGCTGCCGGCATTCTCCCTGCCGGTCATCATCCTGGGCGGCATCTTCGGCGGCTTCGTGACCGCCACCGAGGCCGCCGGCCTGGCCGTGATCGCCGCCTTGCTGGTCGGCCTGTGGTATCGCCAGATGGACTTGCAGCATCTCAGGCGCGCCATGCTGGACGGCGGCATGCAGACCGCGGTGGTCATGCTGCTGGTCGCCGCTTCGGTGCTCATGGGCGGTTTCCTGACCCGCGCCCAGGTGCCCCAGCAGCTTGCCGCAAGCATCCTCGACATAACCACCACCCAGTGGCAGATCCTGCTGATCCTCAATTTCTTCTTTCTGATTATCGGGTTCTTTCTCCATTCCGCCGCCGCTATCATCCTGGTCGTGCCGATCATCGTGCCGCTGATTGCCGCCGCCAATATCGACCCGGTGCATTTCGGCCTGGTGGTGACGCTCAACCTCGCCATCGGTCAGCAGACGCCGCCGGTCGCCAGCGTGTTGATCACCTCGTGCGCCGTGGCGCGGGCCAATATCTGGGACGTGTCGAAGGTCAACATCTATTTTGTCGCCGTGCTGTTTGCCGTGTTGATGGTCTGTACTTATGTGCCGGCGATTCCGATGTTCCTGGTGGAGTATTTCTATCGCTGAGGCCCCTGCAACGTGCTGGAGATACGACCTTGAGTGAAATACTCTATGAGGTGACCGGCGCCACCGGCTGGGTGACGCTGAACCGGCCGGAGGCGCGCAACGCGCTGACCTTCGCCATGTATGACCGGCTCGCCGAAATCTGCGCGAATGTCCCCGACGACGGTTCGCTCAAGGCGATCGTCGTCACCGGTGCCGGCGAGAAGGCCTTCGCCGCCGGCACCGACATGACCCAGTTCCGCGCCTTCAACGAGCCGCAGGACGCGCTTGATTACGAGCATCGGATGGACAAGGTGTTCGGCGCCGTGGAAGCCTGCCCGGTGCCGACGATTGCGGCGATCTCCGGCGCCTGCACCGGTGGCGGCGCCGGCATCGCGGCGGCTTGCGACCTGCGCATCGCCACCGCCGACCTGAAATTCGGCTTTCCGATCGCCCGCACCCTGGGCAACACGCTCTCCATCGCCAATCTGTCGCGCCTGGCCGCGCTGATCGGCCCCGGCCGCGTCAAGGAGGTGATCTTCACCGCCCGCCTGGTTGGCGCGGACGAGGCCCATGCGCTTGGCCTGATCTCCGAAATCCTGCCGGACCACGATGCGCTGATCGCCCGCGCCACGGCGCTTGCCGACCAGCTTGCCGGCCACGCCCCGCTGACGCTCTCCACCACCAAGGAGGCGCTCAGGAGACTGCGCGTTTCGGGTGCCGAAGCCGATGATCGTGACCTGATCATCAAGGCCTATATTAGCGAGGATTTTCGCGAGGGCATGGAGGCGTTTCTGGGCAAGCGCAAGCCGGCCTGGAAGGGACGCTGAGGATGCCCGATACGGTGGCCGCTCCAGCCGCCGGTCCGCTTGCCGGCATGCGGGTGATCGAACTGGCCCATATCATGGCCGGCCCGGTCTGCGGCCTGATGCTCGCCGATATGGGCGCCAACGTGATTAAGGTGGAAAAGCCGCAGGGCGACGATTCCCGGCGCTTCCTGCCACCCGACATCAATGGTGAATCGGCCGCCTACATGATGATGAACCGCAACAAGCGGGGCGTCTCGCTGAACCTGAAGAGCGATGACAGCCTGGCCGTGCTGAAGCGGCTGTTGCGCACCGCCGATGTCGTCATCGAGAACTACCGGCTGGGCATGATGGAGAAATTCGGCCTCGGCTACGAGACGCTCAAGGCCGACAATCCCGGCCTGATCTATTGCGAGATTTCCGGCTTCGGCCGCACCGGCCCCTATGCCGGCCAGGGCGGCTTCGACCTGATCGCCCAGGGCATGAGCGGGCTGATGTCGATCACCGGCGAGGGGCCGGGCCGCCCGCCGGTCAAGGTCGGCGCGCCGGTCTCCGATATCACCGCCGGCATTCTCGGCGCCATGGGCGTCGCCGCCGCCTATGCCCGCAAATTGCAGACCGGCGAGGGCCAGAAGGTCGATACCTCGCTGTTTGAGGCGGCGATCACCCACACCTACTGGCAGTCGGCGATCGCCTTCGCCACCGGCATCGCGCCGGGACCGATGGGTTCCGCCCATCCGCTCAACGCGCCCTATCAGGCCTTCCACACTGCCGATGACTGGATCAATGTCGGCGCGGCCAACCAGAAGAACTGGGAGCGCTTCCTGGCCGTTATCGACCTGCCGGAGCTTGCCGGGGACTCGCGCTTTGCCGACAATGCCGGCCGCATGGCGAACCTTGCCGCGCTGGAGGAGATCCTCAACGAACGGTTCGCCACGCGGCCTTCGGAAGACTGGCTGGCGCGGCTGCGCGAGGTCGGCGTGCCGGCCGGACCGGTGCTTGACATCAACCTGATGCATGACGATCCGCAGGCGATCGCCCGCAACATGGTGCCTGAGACCGATCACCCGGTGGCGGGCCGGGTCAAGACGATCGGCCTGCCGGTCAAGTTCTCCGCAACGCCGGGCGGCGTGAGGGTTCCGGCGCCGCTGCTTGGCGAGCATACGCGCCAGGTCCTGGCCGAAGCCGGCTACGGACGAGACGAGATCGACCGGCTGGTAGAGGAGGGCGCAGCAATCGTTGCTGGCGGAGATACATGAAGATCGCGGTGATGGGTGCAGGCGGCGTCGGCGGTTACGTCGGCGGCCGGCTGGCCGAGGCCGGCGAGGACGTGCATTTCATTGCCCGCGGCCGCCATCTTGAGGCGCTTAAGGCCAGCGGCCTGAAGATCGAAAGCCCGCTCGGCGACGCCGTGTTGAGTGACATCCATGCAACCGATGATCCGACCGAGATCGGGCCGGTCGATCTGGTGCTGTTTACCGTCAAGCTGGCCGATGCCGATGCCGCGGCGGCCGCGCTGGCGCCGCTTGTCACGCCGCGAACGCGGATCGTTACCCTGCAAAACGGCATCGACAGCGCGGCCATGATCGCCCGCCATGTTCCGCGCCACCAGATCGCCGCCGGCATTATTTTCATTGCCACCCATATCAAGGAGCCCGGCGTCATCATCCATCCGGGCGGCATGCATCGCATGACCGTCGATGCGATAGCCGACGATGCCACCATGGCGGAATTTTTCGCCGCCTGCGATCGGGCAGTGGGGATTGAGGCGATCCCGACCGATGAGCCGGAGCGGACGGTCTGGCGAAAATTCATCGCGCTTGTCGCCTTTTCCGGGGTAACGGCGATCACCCGTCTGCCGATCGGCGCCACTTATGCCAATCCCGATACGCTGGCCTTCATGCGTCAGTTGCTTGATGAGAATATCGCCGTCGCCAACGCCTCCGGCCAGACCTTCGGCTCTGACGACGTGGAGGACATCGTCAAGCTCTTCGCTTCCCAGCCTTATGACCAGAAGTCGTCCATGCAGCTCGATCTGGAAAATAGCAAGCCGCTGGAACTGCCCTGGCTGTCCGGGCGCGTTCATCAGCTCGGCCGCGAACTGGGCATCGCCACGCCGGCCAATTCCGCCGTCTGCGCGGCATTGTGCCCTTACGTGGACGGCGCGCCCCGACAGCCGCCGTCGGCCGCGGCCTGACCATTACTGCGGTTTTCAATAAGCAAAGGCCGCCGGCGCGACCGGGCTACTGACTACGCTGTCCTGACGCGCCGTGCGGCCCTACACATGGAGGCCCTCTGCTTTAAGGTCCGGGCGCCTGCTCATCCACCCTGAGGTTTCCCTTGGGGCGCTCGAGCAGTGCGCATCGGACCCGCACGCCACACGTCATCGACCGGCAGGTCCATCACCATGGCATTTCCACGTCCAAAGGGCGTTTCAACACCGGGCTTCTCAAGCCTCGCCTCAGTGCAGCGATGGGGAAAAAAATCACAGTTGCGGCAACAGCGCATTGACCTGAGTCAAATTCGGACCGGCAAAGGGCAGTTTTGCTGGTGCCTATTTGACAGTGCGAACGGACCGGACCGCTTCGCCCAGAGCCTCCGGCTCATCGCTGCCGATGCGGATGAATTTGCCATCCGCCAGCTTGATTTCAACCGCGTCCAGGCCGGAGACGTTATAGAGCCAGCCCTTGCCATAATAGCGGATGCCCCAGCCCCACCACCATTTGTTGCGGACCGTTTCACAGGTTTCGATCTGGTCGGCCGCAACACGCTTCTTCCAGAAGCCGGGTCCGAACCACCAGCTCAAATCGCCTCCGGCAACTTCAACCGTGAGCGACCCGAAGATCCAGCCGATCAATAAAATCAACAGGCCGGCGACGGTCAGCGTCAACACCGCAGCGGCCCCGGCAAAGGCGACGGCGATAATGGACCCGGCAAAAGCAATTAGCAGCGCCAGCCAGATTATTTTGCCGATCTGGGTGTGCTGGTAGATCGCCGGTTGGCTCATTCCCGTTCCAGCCTCATTGCAGCGCAGGTCCCGATTCCGGGACAAGCTTACATCCTGTGGATTGAATCTCCGAATTTCGCTGTCACAAAATTGGCTGCGGCGGCTTCGACATTAACCCGGCGGAAACCATAAAGGTGGCAAACCCGAGGCCAATTCAGGACAGGCAAACGAGGCGCCCATGCTACCTTCCATCTTCATCCGGATTTTTGCGTTTCTCCTTCTCTCCGCCTCATCGGCGGCGGTTTTCGCAATGCCCTACATGGCCGGATAGGCGGCGCCGGCGATCCGCCCGCCCGCCGGAGAGTCGGATCGCTCAGCAGAATGGCGGGATCGGAAGCGGCCTTGGTGAATTTGCCGGTTCACGCGGCAATATTCAGGCTTGCGTCAGATGCGCGGCGATGGCTCCGAGCATGCGGTAGGTGTTGAGCCCGCGGTCGGGATCGAGAAATGTCGGCCAGGTGGACAATTTGACGGCGACCAGTTCCGATTCCGGATCGATATAGATGAGCTGGCCGAAAACGCCGCGCGCCGAGAAGATGCCGCGTTTTGAATCCACGACCCACCACTGGTTGCTGTATCCGGCATTGGGATAGTGCCTGACGAAGTCGCCGTACCGCACGGCGAAGGCAGCCGTGTCGGCGCGCCGGCAACCGGCAATCCAGCCGGCCGGCGCGATTGTCTGGCCATTGACCACGCCGCCATCGAGATACATCTGGCCGAAACGCCCGAAATCGCGAAGGCTGGCGTTGAAACCGCCATCCGCAAGGGCCGTTCCGGTCCGGTCCACGGTGAAACTGGCATCGTTCTCCGCGCCGATCCTGGACCAGATCTCCGTACCGATGAGCTCACACAAATGGCCGCCGCCGACCCGTTCGCAGATCCAGGCAAGCACGTCGGTGTCCACCGAGCGGTACTGGAAATACTCGCCATGCGGCCGCTCGCCCTTTATCGACGCCAACAGGCCGTAGATGGATCTGGGATCGTCCTCGTCCTTGAAATCCTTCCAGCCCGCTGCGCGATCGAGGAAGACGAATTCTGCTTCCGGATCGGTATAATCCTCGATGAACTTGATCCCGGTTCGCATATTGGCGAGATGATCGACGGTGGCGCCGGCATAGCCGCTGTCCTTCAGTTCCGGCAGGTAGTCGCTCACCAATGCGTTTTTCTCGATCAGTCCGCGATCCAGGTAGATGCCGACAAGCGTGCCGACAACCGATTTGGAGACCGACTGCGCCAGATGCAGCGTATGTGGCTCCATGCCGTTGAAATACTGCTCGCAGACAATGGCGCCGCGATGCAGCACCAGGAAGCCGTCGGTCTCCGTCGCATCGAGCAAGGCGCGCACGGTCGTTGCGCCGCCATCGACGGTGGTCAGTTCAATGCCCCCCAGATCGCGCCGGTTGTCTTGGAATTCCCGAACCGGTCCGTCGCCGCGCGAAACGGGCGCCACCGGCATGAACGTGCTCATGTTCAGGAACGACCACCTGTTGAATGGCGGCGTATCCCAATTGGCCAGCGTTATCGATCTCTCATCCATGCCGTGGCGGCCTTCCCTGCAGACGCATTGCCGGTCCGGAATCCGCCTTCAGCGATCCGTCCGGCCTATTCGTAGTCGATGAATTTTCCCAGCGCATCGAGATCGTAGCCCTTGCTCGCCACCCAAAGCTGGCGGGTATAGGCCTGTTCCATATCACCCGTCCGCATCTGTTCGTCGGTCATCTCCTCAACGATGGTGCCCCGGTTCATGACCGCGATAAGCCGGCACAAATGCCCGACCACCGCCAGATCGTGGCTGACCATCAGGTAGGTCAGGCCGTGGGCGGCGCGCAGGCGCGCCAGCAGGTTGAGGATTTCCGCCTGCACCGAAACATCGAGCGCCGATGTCGGCTCGTCCAGAAGCACCACCTGCGGTTCCAGAATGAGCGCTCGGGCAATGGCGATGCGCTGGCGTTGGCCGCCGGACAACTGATGGGGAAAGCGAAAACGGAATTCCTTGCCAAGGCCGACTTCGCTCAAGGCGTTGATAACGCGGTCCTCGGTATTGTCGAAACCGTGAATGACCAGCGGTTCCGTCAAGGTGTCGTTGACGGTACGGCGCGGATGCAGGGATCCGTAGGGGTCCTGGAAAACCATCTGCAACTGCTTCCGGTCCGCCTTGGTGGGCCGGCTCGACAGGCTCCTGCCGTCGATGGACATCTCGCCGGTCCAGTCGTCCACCAGCCCGGCAAGTCCACGCAGAATGGTCGATTTGCCGGAACCGGATTCACCGACAATGCCGTAGCTCTCGCCTTGCGCAACGGAGAATGTGGCATCGCGAACCGCATGAATGGCAGTGGCGCCCTGGCCGAAACGGATATTGAGATCGCGGACTTCGATCACGGCCGGGGCCCCTGCAAGTCAAGCCAGGCCGGATCGCGCTTGAGGATCGGCAGTTCCTCATGGCCGCCGCCGATCTTCGGCAGGCAATTGAGCAAGCCATGGGTATAGGGGTGTTGGGCGTTCTTCAGGTCCTTGGCCGCCAGCCGCTCCATGATCTGGCCGCCATACATGACCAGAACCTGATCGCAGAAGGACGATACCAGGTTCAGGTCATGGGAAATCAGGATCAATCCCATGCCGCGCTGGCGCACCATGTCGTCGAGCAGGGCCAGCACCTGCATCTGCACGGTCACATCGAGCGCCGATGTCGGCTCGTCGGCAATCAGGACTTGCGGATTGGGGATCAGCATCATGGCGATCATGATGCGTTGGCCCATGCCGCCGGAGACCTGATGCGGGTAGAGCTTGTAGACTTTTTCCGGTTCGCGGATACGCACCGCTTCCAGCATTTCCGTTGCCTTGCCGCGCGCCTGTTTGGCGGAAACCGTGGCGTGGATGCGATAGGCTTCGGCAATCTGAGCGCCGACCGTCATGACCGGGTTTAAGGAAAACTTCGGATCCTGCATGATCATGGAAATCCGGTTGCCGCGGATGTCGCACATGGTCTTCTCGCTGGCATTGAGCAGGTCGATGCCGTCGAACTCCATGCGTTTGGCGGAAATCGATCCATTGCCGGACGTCAGGCGCAACAGGGCGCGGCCCGTCTGCGACTTCCCCGAACCCGATTCCCCGACGATGCCGAGCCGCTCGCGCCCGAGCGTAAAATCGATGCTGCGTACCGCCTCGACGATGCCTTTTGGCGTGCGGAAACTGACCGACAGGCCTTCTACCGTGATGAGGGCTTCTTCTTTTGTCATTCGCTTGCCGCTCGCGGATCGAGCACGTCGCGCAATCCGTCGCCCAAAAGATTGAAGCCCAGGGAGACGATGAGAATGGCGAAGCCGGGAATCGTCGATATCCACCATTGATCGAGCAGGAAATCCCGGCCCGTGGAAATCATCGCTCCCCATTCCGGCAATGGCGGCTGGGCGCCGAGGCCGAGAAAGCCGAGGCCGGCCGCGGTAAGGATGATGCCGGCCATGTCAAGGGTCAGACGGATAATGATCGACGACATGCACATCGGCACGACATGGCTGATGACGATGCGCCAGGTCGAAGCCCCCTGGATTTGCGCTGCAAGGATATATTCTGAATTGCGCACCGTCAGGGTTTCGGCACGGGCCAGGCGCGCATAGGGCGACCAGGTGGTCACGGCGATGGCGATGATGGCGTTTTCCAGCCCCGGCCCGAGGGCGGAGACGAAGGCAAGCGCCAGGATGAGGCGCGGAAATGCCAGAAAAATATCGGTGATGCGCATCAGCACCGTATCCACCCAGCCGCCCATATAGCCTGCGACGGTGCC
>CAJHXO010000517.1_pt1 | contig 16219 bp, 12 predicted proteins | sample 9198491 | NCBI WGS metagenome assembly CAJHXO01 (sample SAMEA7708296, study PRJEB35096) | sediment metagenome | biome: marine neritic benthic zone biome [ENVO:01000025]; feature: sediment [ENVO:00002007]; material: shallow marine sediment [ENVO:03000034] sea grass bed [ENVO_01000059] ...
ATCATGAACGCGGGTGCGAAGATCCACCCTGACCATCTGCTGGACGACGGGGATCACAATGATCAGGCCGGGGCCTTTGACCTTCCAGAACCGGCCCAGTTGGAAAATGACACCGCGCTCGTACTCGCGCAGGATCCTCAGCGAATAGAGAACGATGAAGACGGGGACGAGGAAAATGATGATCCATGACTGTTCGAGAATCTCTGTCATCGGACGGACTCCTCTTTTTGCGGTGAAACCACGAGCGTCAGGCCGTCGATTCCGGTTACATCGACAATCGATCCTGCCTTCAGCCGTTCGGCTGCCCGGGCATTCCAGAGCTCGCCGTGGACACGGACCCGCCCCCGCCCTCCACGCCATTCGATCACCTCGGCGCGGCTGTGCAGCAACTCCTCTGGCCCGGTCACGACAAGGCGCCGGCGGGCCCGCATCAGCATCATCATGATGAACAGGAACAATCCTGAGCTGACCGTCGCCACCGAACCGACGAGAATCGGAGACACCTGAAAGCCGGGCGCGTCGATATCGAACAGCATGATCGAACCGAGAACGAAGGCGGCCGCGCCGCCCAGCCCGAGCGCGCCGAAACTCGGCACGAACGCTTCCGTGATCATCAGCGAGACGCCGAGAATAAGCAGGGCAAGTCCGGCGTAATTGACTGGCAGGACGTTGAACGCGTAAAGCGCCAGAAACAGGCAGATCGCGCCGGTCACACCGGGGATGATCGCGCCCGGGTTGTAGAACTCAAGTATCAATCCGTAGATGCCGATCAGCATCAGAATATAGGCGATATTCGGATTGGTGATCACCGCCAGCAGACGGGTGCGCCAATCGGGCTCATGCAGGCTGATTGCGAGCCCCTGCGTGGCAAGGGTCTGTATGCCGAACGCCGCAGTCACTTTCCGGCCGTCGATCTGGATCAGGAGATCGGAGATGTCGGTCGCCAGGATTTCAATGACCTGCTTTGCAAGGGCGTCTTCGGCGCTGATGCTGGCGGCCTCCCTGACCGCCTGTTCGGCCCATTCAACGTTGCGTCCGCGCATTTGCGCGAGGCTGCGGATATAGGCAACGCTGTCGCTGATTATCTTGTCCTCCAAAGTCGGGTGTTCGGGGGTGTCTTTTTCCTTCTTCTCTTCGGTCGTCGGCAGTTTCGGGAAACCGCCGCCGATCTGGATCGGCGTGGCGGCGCCGACATTTGTTCCCGGCGCCATCGCGGCGACGTGGCAGGCGTAGAGAATATAGGTGCCGGCGCTTGCCGCGCGGGCGCCGCTTGGTGCCACATAGCCGATAACAGGGATCGGCGAGGCAAGGATGTCGCGAATGATATCGCGCGTTGAGGTATCGAGCCCGCCTGGCGTATCGATCCGCAAAATGACGATTTTGGCGTTCGTTTCGCGGGCAGTCTCAAGCCCCCGCGACACATAATCGCTGGCTGCCGGACCGATTGCGCCGTCAAGTTCAACCAGCAGGGCCGTGCCGGCGTTCTGCGCGCTCGCCTGCCATTGCAGGGTCCAATGCAACCCGGCAGCGGCTATCAGCATCGACGCTGCAAGGCGTAAAAGCCTGAATCCGGTCTGTCTGATCATCGGCCTGCTCGTTCGGGCGCACACAAAATCCCGCGGCAGCCATCGGCGTATCCAGCCGGCATTCCCCGTGGCGCCGTTCGTTATGGGAACGCAATAAAATCATTTCGCACGAAACCGGGGGCCACGGCATTGACCTCCGTCAACTTCACGCGGGCTGCCAAAGTTGCGGCAATGGCCGTAACAATTTGCACGGTGTTGACCCACGTCATGCCGCGGCGCGCCCGGGCCGCTAGACTCATCGTGATGAACAAGCCGCTTATGAATGATCCGGAGCTTGTCCGTTTCCTGCAGTGGTGTCTGCCGAAACTGGGCCTGCGCTGGGCTGGTTTCCGCAAGGTGCGCGGTACCGTGCGTAAAAGACTGACCCGCAGGATTCGTGAACTCAGGCTGCCGGACCTTGCTGCCTACCGCGAGAGGTTGAAGACCGATCCGGACGAATGGGGTCGGCTGGAAGTCATGTGCCGGATCCCGATTTCCCGGTTCTACCGGGACAAGGCCGTCTATGATTTCCTGGCGGGCGAGAGTCTACCGGCCTGTGCGCACGCGGCGCGGTTGCGGAAAGACCAGACGGTGCGCGTGCTTTCGGCCGGCTGCGCGTCAGGCGAGGAGCCCTACACGATCAGTCTGATCTGGTCGCTGCGACTGGCAGAGCGATTTCCCGGCGTCGCGCTCCACATTGCCGCGCTCGATATCGATGACATCATGCTCTCCCGCGCCAAGACCGCATGCTACGCGGTGGGATCGTTCAAGGACCTGCCATCCGATCTGCGTGAGAAAGGTTTTGAGCCTATTGAGGGGCTCTATTGTCTGCGCGAGGCATTTCGCCGCAGCGTCAACCTGCAAAAGGCTGATATTCGGCAAGGTCTGCCCGACGGTCCGTTCGATCTGATCCTGTGCCGCAATACGGCCTTTACCTATTTTGACGATGACGCCCAGAAAGCGGTCTTCTCGGATTTTGACACAAAACTGCGCGCCAGTGGCTATCTCGTGATCGGCGGCCATGAATCGCTGCCCGGAACGGCATCCGGATTTGAGCGTATGACCGCCGGACTGCCGGTCTATCGCAAAACCGGACAGACATTGTCGAATGCCGCCGATCCGCAAGCCGCCTTCCGGCATCAGCTTGTGCTCGACGGGTCGCACGGCGAGGGCGGCGGGCAGATCCTGCGTTCCGCCCTTAGTCTTGCGGCCATCACCGGTCGGCCGGCGCGAATTGAGAAAATCAGGGCGCTTCGTCGCAAACCGGGTCTTGCCGCCCAGCATCTCACTGCCGTCAGGGCCGTTGCCATCTTGTGCGGAGCGCAGGTTCGCGGCGATGCGATCGGCTCTTCGGAGCTTGATTTTTCACCGCAGGGGCCGGTGCAGGCCGGCGCTTACGATTTCGACGTCGCTGCGGCGCGGAAAGGTGGCAGCGCCGGCAGCGCACCGCTTGTTCTGCAGGCCATGCTCGTGCCGCTTGCGCTTTGCGATGGCCCGTCGCAGGTGACTCTGCGCGGCGGTACGCACGTGCCGTGGAGCCCGTCTTTTGACTTTATCCGGGACGTCTGGCTTGCCGCCCTTGGCCGGATCGGCATTTCCGCCGGGATCAAGCTGGATTCCTGGGGCTGGTATCCGGCGGGCGGTGGCCAGATCGGCTGCGCGATTGCCGGCGGGGCGAGCGAAATCCGGCCGGTTTCACTGCTTGATCGCGGCAAGTTTCACCGCGTCACCGGCCGCGCTGTTGCGGCGCATCTGCCGGTCCATATCGCGGCCCGCATGGCCGACCGGGCGACCGACCTCTTAGCGCAAGAGGGAATTGCTGCGACAATTGAGGCAGAAGCGGTGGAATCCGTCAGCAGCGGCGCCGGTATCTTTCTAACCGCACATTACGAGAATGTGCACTGTGGTTTTGCCGGCCATGGCAAGCGCGGCAAGCCGGCCGAAGAGGTTGCGGCCGATACCGTTGAGCTTGTTCTTTCCCATCGGCGGTCGCGGGCCGCGCTTGACGTGCACCTGGCCGATCAGCTGATCCTGCCGCTGGCGCTCGCGACCGGACCGTCGGAGTATTCGGTGGAACGACTGACCCGGCATATCGAAACCCATGCCTGGCTTGTCGAGCAGTTCGGCCTAGCCCGTGTGACACTCAGCCAGCAGGCCGACGGCACAGGCGTCGTGCGGATCATGCCGGAAAGCCAAGTCAACTGAGCGCGCGAGGACAACACGAATGACCCCGCTTCTCCATCCGGAACTGATCAACGACCCGTTCGGCGATCCCGGTGTCTATGTCGATTTTCTCCATGACCGACGCGCGCTTCTGCTCGATCTGGGCGACCTTGCAACGATGTCATCGCGGAAGTTGCTGCGGGTAACGCATGCCTTGGTCAGTCATACGCATATGGATCATTTCTGCGGACTTGACCGTCTGCTGCGGGTGCTGCTCGGCCGGCCCAAACGGATCCATGTAACAGGGCCTGCCGGTTTTATCGGCAAGCTGGAGCACAAGCTTGCCGCTTATACCTGGAACCTGGCGGGCGAAAGCGCTGCCGATCTTTGCATCGATGCGCATGAGTTTGCCGGCGACAACAGATTGCTGACATCGCGATTTCGGTTCAGCAGCGGTTTCACGGGCGAGGTTTTGCCGGTGCGAACAGTGCGCGGCGGCGTCATTCTTGACGAAGCCAATCTGCTCGTCCGGACGGTCCAGCTCGATCATCGCATTCCGTGCCTGGCGTTTTCGGTGGAGGAAAAGAGCCACTTCAACGTCTGGCGCAACGAAGTCGCGAAAATGGGGCTTGGCGTCGGGCCTTGGCTGCGTGACCTCAAACAGGCGGTGATGCGCGGCGATCCGGACGATACCGAGATTGCCGCGCGATGGCGTGAGGGCGACGCGCTGCGGGAAGCGACCCATCCGCTGCATGTGCTGCGCGACAGGCTCCTGAAAATAACGCCGGGGCAAAAAGTGTCCTATGTCACCGATGCGGGATTCACGCCGGACAATGTCGAAAAGATCATTGATCTCGTCGACCGCTCCGACCTGCTGTTCATTGAATCGCCGTTTCTTCACGAAGACGCCGACATTGCCGAACGGAAAATGCATCTGACGGCACGGCAGGCCGGAGAGATAGCCCGGCAGGCCCATGTGCGGCGCTTCGAGCAGTTTCATTTTTCACCGCGTTACGAGGGGCGGGCCGAACAGTTGCGGCAGGAGGGATTAGCTGCTTTTTCGGCGGGCGAACCGGTTCCCTCAATGTCGGACTAGCGCGAGCGGAAGGTGGTGCAGACAATGACGCCAGAACGGCTTTTTAAAATGCGAAGCAGGCTATGGACACTGGCTGCGCTGTTGACCGTGCTGCTGCACGCTGCCTGTACGCCGCAGCGCGGTATTGAGGCGCTTCTCGTTCTCGCCGATATAGCGGCCGGTCCCGATGCGAGCCGTCTGAAGGCGACGACCGCGCCGCCGGTTCGCAAAACCGTCCGCTATGCGTTCGAGGGTCGTACCTATGCGGCTGACGTCTACCGGCCCGGCGGCAGCGATATGGCCGAGGCGGTCACGATTCTCGTTCCCGGCGTCGTCAGGCTGGGCAAAGACGATCCCCGCCTGATCGCCTTCGCGCATACGCTGGCGCGGGCGCGGTTCCTGGTATTCGTCCCCGATCTCGTCAATCTGCGGCAGCTTAATGTGAGTTCGAAGGATGCCGAGGCCCTGTCACGAGCCGTGCGCTATGTCGCTTGGCGGGCTGGCGTGGGCACGAACGCGTCGGTCGGCATGATCGCATTTTCCTATGCCGCCGGGCCGGCCTTGCTGGCGGCGATGGCCGACGAGGCGCGGCAAAATATTCGCTTTGTTTATGCCGTGGGTCCCTATTTCAGCATTGAAACGGCAGTCACTTATCTGACCACAGGCCATTTTCGCCGGAATGCCGACAGCCCATGGAGCCATTCGGCGCCCAGCGCTTATGCGACATGGGTTTTCATCCACAGCTGCGCGGCGTGGCTTGAAGACCCGGACGACCGCCGCATTCTCACAGCGATTGCCGATGCAAAACTCGCCGATCCCGATGCCGAGATCTCCGTCCAACTGGCACGTCTTGGCCCGGAAGGCACCAAAATCCATGCATTGCTGGCCAATTCGGATCCGGAAAAGGTGCCGGCACTGATTGCCGGCCTGCCAGGCCCCGTCCTGTCGGAATTGCGGGCCCTCGATCTCAGCACCGGCAACCTCGACGACTTCAAGGCGCGCCTCATTCTGATCCATGGCCGGGACGATGCACTGATACCCCATACGGAAAGCATCGCCCTTGCCGCTGCCTTGAACGGTCGTCAAGCGGACCTGTTCATCGTCGACAGCGTAAAGCATGTCGAGCTTCAATTCACCGGTATCGCCGACGTTTTCAGGCTTTGGCGCGCGATCCGAACTCTGCTTGGGGAGCGCGATCGAATGCTGCGTCCGTCATGGAAGGAATAAGTGCCGGCAGTCGGGGACTCATTGAGACCCGGCCCTAATAGGAGTAGAATTGGTACGTGAAGCGGGGAATGCTCGCAATGACCCATATCACCAGCAGCGACGCGCGAACGCTTCCGGATCTGTTTCAGATTCGCGTTGCGCAGACGCCGCAGCGCCTGGCCTACCGGCAGTATGATCCGGCGAATGATCAATGGCGCGACTACACATGGGCCGAGATCGGCAAACGCGTCGCGCGCTGGCGCGCCGCGATTTCAGTCGAACGCTTGGAAACAGGCGATCGCGTCGCAATCCTGTTGTCGAACGGTATAGATTGGGTCTGTTTCGATCAGGCGGCGCTGTCACTCGGCCTTGTCGTCGTTCCATTCTACACCGCCGACAGCCCGCACAACATGGCCTATTTCCTGGAAGATACGGGTGCGCGGCTGCTGCTGACCGAAACGGCGGCGCAGTGGCGAATAATCGCAGAGCAGGCGTCTGACCTGCCGATGCTGAAGCGCATCGTCGTCGCTGAAGCAGATTCGAGTGATGCTGACGGCGATCCGCGCGCCTGCGCACTAGCCGATTGGCTGCCCGACGACGGCGCAACGGCCGAAAGGGCCGCGTTTGCGCCGGACGACCTGGCGACGATCGTCTATACTTCCGGCACCACGGGACGGCCAAAAGGCGTGATGCTCAGCCATCGCAATATCCTGAGCGCAGCCGAAGCAGTGCTGGATCGTGTGCCAGGCGGGGTTGAAGATTCATTCATATCCTATCTGCCGCTCGCCCATATCTTTGAGCGGACCGTTGGATATCACCTGCCGGTCATGATCGGAGCGTCGGTCGGCTATGCCCGCTCGGTGCAGACCCTTGCCGAGGACCTGATGGTCATCCGCCCGACGGTATTTCTCGGTGTGCCGCGGGTGTTTGAGCGTGCTTACGCCGCGATCAGGGAAAAGGCGGGACAAAATGCGCTTAAGCGCGCGCTGCTTGGCTGGACATTGGCTATTGGCTGGCGGCGTTTTGAGGCGGCGCAAGGGCGCGCGCCGGCGCCGGGGCTGCTTGACCGTGCCGCCTGGCTGGTCCTCAATCGGCTGGTCTGCGGCAAGATTCTCGCCCGTTTCGGCGGTCGTGTGCGCGTCGCCGTGACGGGTGGCGCCCCCATGTCTGCGAGCGTTGCGCGTTTTTTCGTGTCGCTGAGCCTGCCTCTCGTTGAAGGTTATGGCCTGGCCGAAGCCGCCGGGCCGGTCAGCGCCTGCGCACTGGAGGACAATGTCATCGGCTCCGTCGGCCGGCCGTTGACGGGCATGGAGGCGAGGACAGTGGAAAACGGCGAGCTTGTCGTCCGTGGTCCTTGCGTCATGGCCGGCTACTGGACCCAGCCGCAAGCAACGCGCAACGCCATCGACGCCGATGGCTGGCTCCACACTGGCGATATTGCGGAGATCAAAGACGGGCGTATCTTCATTCGTGGTCGGCTCAAGGAGATACTGGTCACATCCACCGGCGAGAATGTGGCGCCGTCCGACCTGGAGGTGGCGCTGATTGTCGATCCGTTGGTCGCGCAAGTCATGGTCCTCGGCGACAGCCGACCTTTCCTGGCGGCGTTGATCGTTTTTGAGGGTGATGCGTGGCGGCGCTTTGCAACAAGGCTCGATGTCGATCCAGATGATCCCGCTACCTTGGCGTCTGAGGACGTGAAAAATGCCGTCCTTGAACGACTTGCTAGTTTGCTGCAGCAATTTCCGCGCTATGCCCAGATTCGCGCGATCCATCTGATGCTTGACGAATGGACCGTGGAGGAAGGCCTGATCACAGCCACCATGAAAATCAAGCGCGATGTCGTCACTGACCGGTTCGCATCCGAAATCGAGCGCCTTTATGAAGACCATGTCCGGCCGGGTTCGTCACAGGCATAACGCTGTGCCCGGACGGCGGGTTGGCGGGCGAATAGGGATAGACATCGTTTGATGGTCAATGATCCGCAGCGCCGCGCGCGCACTTCTCCAGCAATCGGCGCGCCCATTGGCCGCCCCGGCTTTCTCGGCCTTGCCGGATGGTGTCTTTATGACTGGGCGAATTCCGCCTTTCCGACCGTCATCACGACCTTCGTCTTTTCCGTCTATTTCACCCAGGCAGTCGCCGAAACGCCGATCACTGGTGCCGTTCAGTGGAGTCGCGCATTAGCGATTTCGTCCCTCATCGTGGCTCTGGCGAGTCCGGTTCTTGGTGCCATCGCCGATCATGCCGGACGACGGAAACCGTGGCTCCTCGTCTTCACGCTGGCAAATGTCGGCGCTTGCGCAGCTTTATGGTCCGTGGAGCCGACCTCGCAGTACGTGTTACCAGGCTTGACGCTCTATGTGCTGGCTTCCGTAGCCTTCGGATTCGCCATGGTCTTCTATGACGCCATGCTGCCGGGCATAGCGCCGGCCGGCTATGTCGGTCGGCTTTCCGGCTGGGGCTGGGCGGTCGGCTATGCCGGCGGCCTGGCCTGTCTCCTCATTGCCCTGTTTGGGCTGGTCCGGGCCGATCCGGCACCGTTTGGCCTTGACCGGGAGACTGCCGAGCATGTTCGCGCGGCGGGTCTTCTTGTGGCGCTTTGGTTCGTATTGTTTTCCGTGCCACTCTTCACCTTCACACCCGATCGGCCACCGACTGGCATCCCGCTCAGACAGGCCGTCCGTGCCGGCCTCGACTCACTGCGCACCACGCTGCGGCATTTGCCTGAAAACCGTGCCATTGCGCGCTTCCTGCTCGCCCACATGTTCTACACCAACGGCCTGACTACGCTTTTTGCATTTGGTGGCGTTTATGCGGCAGGCGCTTTCGGCATGGAATTGGCGGAGGTCCTCACTTTCGGCATTGTGCTGAACATCACCGCCGGAGTTGGTGCGGCAGCCTTTGCCTGGGTCGACGACTGGCTCGGATCCAAGAAAACGATCATCATCGCGCTCGGCGCACTGCTCGGGCTCGGTTTGGCCCTGGTGCTCGTAGAATCGAAAATTTTATTCTGGATTCTCGGCGCCGCACTCGGCATTTTCGTTGGGCCGGCGCAGGCGGCCGGCCGGTCGCTGATGGCGCGCCTTGCGCCGCCTGAACTGGCGACCGAAATGTTTGGGCTCTATGCCCTTGCAGGCAAGGCGACGGTGTTTGCCGGCCCGCTGGTGCTTGGCCTTGCGACCGATGCCTTCCAGTCGCAGCGGGCCGGGATCGCCACCATTTTGGCTTTCCTGCTTGCCGGCCTGCTTATTCTGCGTCCGCTGCAGGAGCCAGAAAGACCGGCCGTGGCTGCGCCTGCGTGATCTGAATCAAGGCGTCGTGCCGCCGCTTCTATTAGATTTCTCCGATTGAGATGGCGCAAATCACTTTCATGGGAAGCGCGTGGAGCAGGATGAACGCGCTACGCAAAAATGCCAACAGAAGCCAAACAGAAGTTTGAGCCCGGGCCTAAAGCGGATCGGGACAGACTCCCGGACGAATTGCTTGAGACAGTGCGCGCGCTAGCGCTTGAGCTGAAGTCAGTCCCCGGTGATCTGCGGATATCGCTCAACTCGTCGCTTCGGCGTGACCTGGGAATCGACAGCCTTGGGCTGGCGGAATTGCTGCTTCGTCTGGAGCGCCGGTTCCAGGTCCATCTGCCGGAGACGCTGCTGGGCGAGGCGGAGACTCCGGGCGATATTCTCCGGGCGATCGAAGATATGGGCGAGCGGGCTGCCCGCGCCATCGCTACACGGCCAACGCTGGCACCGCTCAAGGAGGCCACGGACGCGCCGCATGGCGCCGGCAGCCTGACTGAGGTGCTGGACTGGCATGCCGACCTCCATTCCGACCGGCCGCATATTCTTTTGTCCGACGGCTTCGCCGAGACCGAAACGATCACCTATGGCGGCCTGAGAGAGCAATCACGCATGGTCGCGCGCGGTCTGCGCGAACGCGGCCTTTTGCCGGGCGATCGTGTCGCCATTATGCTGCCGACCGGCGCTGCCTTCTTCCAGGCCTTCTTCGGCACGCTTTATGGCGGCGGCGTACCGGTTCCGATCTATCCACCGATGCGCCTGTCGCAGCTTGAGGACCATCTGCGCCGGCAGGCAGGCATCCTGCGCAATGCCGGCGCAACCTTCCTTCTGGCGCCGCCGGAAGGCCGGGCGTTGTCGGCACTGCTGAAAGCACAAGTCGAGACCTTGCGCGCTGTGGCTTATGTCGACGATGTCCGTTCCGACACGCCAGCGCGGCTGCCACCGGGCGCCGAAGCGACCGAATTGGCCATGCTGCAATATACGTCCGGCAGCACCGGTGACCCGAAGGGAGTCATGCTCACGCACGGCAATCTGTTGAGCAACATTCGCGCCATGGGCGGCGCGATCGAGGCGTCATCAAAGGACATATTCGTTAGTTGGCTGCCGCTTTACCATGACCTTGGCCTGATCGGCGCATGGCTCGGCAGCCTCTATTTCGCGGTGCCCGTCATCATCATGTCGCCGCTGACCTTCATCGTCAGGCCTGAGGCCTGGCTGTGGGCCATTCACCGCAATCGGGCAACGCTTTCGGCGGCACCGAATTTCGGTTTTGAGCTTTGCGTAAAAAAGATCGAGGACGAGACGCTTGCCGGACTTGATTTGAGTTCGCTTCGATTGGTGGCGAATGGCGCGGAGCCGATCAGCCCGCAGACCGTCCGCCGCTTTGAGGAGCGCTTCGCTCCCTATGGCTTTCGAGCCGAAGCCATGGCGCCGGTCTATGGACTGGCAGAGAATTCTGTCGGCCTTGCTTTCCCGCCTCTCGGTCGCGCGCCGGTGGTCGATCACGTGCAGCGCGATGCACTGACTGGAAGTGGTGCGGCGACGCCGGCGGAAAGGGTCGATCCGCACACGGTCGAGCAGGTCGCCTGCGGGCGACCGTTGCCCGGCCACGAAATCCGGATCGTCGATGCCATGGGCCGGGAACTTGGCGAGCGGCAGGAAGGGCGCATCGAGTTTCGCGGGCCGTCGGCCACGCAAGGCTATTTCCGCAACAAGGAGAAGACCCGCGCGCTTTTCGATGGCGATTGGCGAGACACCGGCGACCTTGGCTATATCGCCAGTGGCGACCTTTTCATCACCGGCCGGGTCAAGGACATCATCATCAAGGCCGGCCGTAATATCTACCCTGAAGAGATCGAGGAGGCGGTTGGCGACCTGGATGGCGTGCGCAAGGGCTGCGTCGCGGTATTTGCATGTGCCGAGCCTGCGGCCGGCGCTGAGAAACTCGTCGTCCTCGCCGAGACTTATGAAACCGACCCGGACAGAAAGGCGGAGATTGCGCGCCGAGTAGTCGAAGCGGCGAGCGATCTGCTGGAAACGCCGCCCGACGATGTCGTGCTGGCCGCCCCCCACACCGTTCCAAAGACGTCGAGCGGCAAGATTCGGCGCGCCGCCGCCCGTGCATTTTACGAGGCCGGTGATCTGGAGCCGCGGATACGGGCCGTTTGGCTGCAAGTGCTTCGCCTTGCCCTAGCCGGCGTTGCACCGCGTTTACGCGCCGGTGGCCGAACCTTCGTCGACCTCATTTATGCGGGCTGGTGGTGGAGCATTATCGTGTTACTCGGCATGATTGCCTGGCCAGTGATCATATTATTGCCCGGCCAGGCGCTGCGATGGCGGTTCTTCCGCCACCTTGCCCGGCTTGCGCTCCGGCTCACGGGGACGCCGGTCACGGTCGAAGGCGCGGATCGCCTGACCGAGCGGGGTGGCGTTCTGGTCACCAATCATGCCAGCTATCTGGACGGGCTGGCGCTCGCTGCCGTGCTGCCCGGCACACCGGTTTTTGTCGCCAAGCGCGAACTGTCCAAGCAGATCGTAGCCGGGCCGTTTTTAAGACGTCTGGGCGCGTTTTTTACCGAACGCACCGAAGCCAAAGCGAGCCTGGAAGAGGTCGAGCAGCTTGCCGCATTGGCACGCTCCGACGAACGACCGGTCTTTTTTGCCGAAGGGACGTTCACGCGCATGCCCGGTCTGCTAGAATTTCGCCTTGGCGCGTTCATGGTGGCGGTGGAGGCCGGCGTGGCAGTGACCCCGATCGCGATTAGGGGCTCGCGGTCGATCCTGCGCGGTGGCCAGTGGCTGCCGCGCCGGGGTCGCCTGTCGATCCACGTCGGCGAAGCGATATTTCCGCAGGGAAAGGGCTTTAAGGCGGCAGTAGCCTTACGCGACGCGGCACGCGCCTCGATCCTCGCCCATTGCGGCGAGCCGGACCTTGCGCGCGAGCGCGTGATCTTCACCAAGGAAGGGTTAGAGCAGGTGACGGCGCAATAGGACCGCACCCGCGTCCATCCCATGCCGCGGTTTTCTCTAGGCCATCGGATAGCCCTGGATGAGCCGGATAAGCTCCTCTTCAAGGTTCCGGTAACGGCTCTCCAGATCGGCCTTTCTTGCCGGATCTCCGGATGTCTCCGCGCTGGCAAGTCGGCGATGTACATCGTGATGGTCGCGCAACAGATCCTGGAACCGCGCGTTGCTGCCGCTCAGAGACTTGATGATTTTTTCGTGGTTGGGGAACCGTTCGATGAGCTTTGCGATTTTCTCCTTCATGGGCGTTATCCCGGTTCGGTGAACGAACGCCACCGTAGTTGCACCCGATCAGGCGCGCATTGACCCGCATCAAAAAGGCGAGCCGGAACAGCGCCGCCGGAAAAACGCTCAATCCACGACGAGGAGCGCCTTTGAGGTTAGGCGAAAAGAACGCCGTTAGCCCGGCACGGTTGAAATGTTCGGCGTCGACACAAAGGCGCGGCTCGTCCATTTCCCGGAGAAATCGTGGAACGGCTGTGTGAAGGCCGCGCAGTGATTTGGGAAGCAACCCTCAATCGGGAAGATGCATCGCGGCCATGTCAATGTAATGGCATCAAAGCCTTCGCCACTGTTTCTCTACCGCCACACAGCCAGCCGAACATGAGCCAAGATGGCGGGACCGGGCAATGGTGTCTTGGCAACCAGGTGCTATCGGTTTGGAATGCTCTATTGAGATGATATGCTTTCCGCATCCAGCCAAGGATCGGCGAGAGCTGTCCGCAATTCCGGATCGAAGACCTTGATAGTCAAGCCAGGCGAATGCGACTGCCTTATCGTTGTTGATGTGCAGAACGATTTCTGTCCGGGCGGGGCGCTTGCCGTGCCGGACGGCGACGCTGTCGTGCCGATCATCAACGAATTGATGGGCGGATTCGCCCATTGCATCCTGACGCAGGACTGGCATCCGCAAGGCCATCAATCCTTCGCCTCCGCCCATCCCGGCCGCAAACCGTTACAGACGATCGAGGCCCCTTATGGCGAGCAGACCCTGTGGCCGGATCATTGCGTGCAGGTTTCGCGCGGCGCTGAGTTTCACCCGGTGCTGCAAACCGATCAGGCCGAGCTGATTGTGCGCAAGGGCTTCCGGCCGCAGATCGATTCCTATTCGGCCTTTTATGAAAACGACAGGCAGACGACGACTGGTCTTGCCGGCTATCTGCGCGAGCGAGGATTTTCACGGCTGTTTTTCGCCGGCCTGGCGACCGATTTCTGCGTCCGCTACTCGGCCGAGGACGCCCGGCGGGAGGGCTTTGAAGCCGTGGTGATCGAGGATGCCTGCCGCGCCATCGACCTGGAGGGCTCGCTCGCCGCCGCCTGGGCGAGCCTCGACGCCTGTGGTGCACAGCGAATCCTGTCCGATGCGATTGCCGCCTGACGCGCCGATGACAGGCAAGCGCAATTCAGAGACCGACTATGCCCGCTCTCTGCTCCTGACTGACCTTTATCAGCTCAATATGGTCGAGGCCTATCTGGCTGCCGGCATGGAGGATGTGGCGGTCTTTGAGTTTTTCGTCCGCAAGCTGCCGCCCGACCGCGGATTTCTTGTTACCGCCGGACTGGAACAGGCCGTCGGCTACCTGCTTGAGGCGCAATGCTCGCCGGCCGAACTGGACTGGCTACAGTCCTGTGGGCGGTTCACCGAGCGCCTGATCGACTTCCTTTCCGGCTTCCACTTCAGCGGTGATATCGATGCGCCGCCGGAAGGCACAATCGTCTTTGCCGACGAGCCGCTCATCCGGGTGACGGCGCCGATCGCCGAGGCGCAGCTTGTGGAAACCCGGATCATCAATTTTCTACATTTCCAGACGCTTGTTGCGTCCAAGGCGGCGCGCATGGTGCTAGCGGCTCCCGGCAAAGGTCTCGTTGATTTCGGCCTGCGGCGAGCCCATAGCGGCGAAGCCGGCCTGCTTGCCGCCCGCGCTGCTTACGTTGCCGGCTTTGACGGAACGGCAACGGTTCCGGCGGCGCAGCATTTCGGCATTCCGATCCTGGGCACCATGGCGCATTCGTTCATTCAGGCACATGACAGCGAGGAGAAGGCTTTTCGCGATTTCGCCGAGGCCCGGCCGGCTCAGACGGTCTTCCTGCTCGATACCTACGACACGGAACGCGCGGCAGAGACGGTGGTGGCGCTGGCGCCCGATCTCGCCAAAGACGGGATTTCCGTTCGCGGGATCCGGCTCGACAGCGGCGATCTGGCCGAGCACGCGCGCAAGGTGCGGGCAATCCTCGATACCGGCGGCCTTGCAGAGGCTAGAATTGTCGCAAGCGGCGGCATCGATGAGACTGTCCTGCAAGAGCTAACCGCCGACGGCGCGCCGATCGATTCCTACGGCATTGGCACAAGCCTGGTGACGTCAGAAGACCATCCGGCGCTCGATTGCGCCTACAAGCTGAAGGCCTATTCCGGCAAGCCGAAGCGAAAGCGCTCCGAAGGCAAGGCGTTCTGGCCGGGGCCGACTCAGGTTTATCGGCGTTATGCCAACAGCGGCCGCATGGCCAATGATACGATTACGCGCGCCGACGAGACCATGGACGGCAAGGCGTTACTGCAGCCGATCCTGCGCGATGGCATACTGGTCACGCCGTTGCCCTCCTTGGATGTAGCCCGCGAGCATGCCCGGGCAGAACTTGACCACCTGCCAGAACACCTCAAAACGCTTGCAAGCGACCCGCCATACGATGTGGGTGTCAGCGATGCATTACGGAACCTGGCGCGTCACGTCGATGATGAGACAAATCGCGCTGAAGCCGGAAGTGAACCGGTTAAGGCAAGCGCCGGTGTGATCGGCGACGGCTAACGTGGCACGTCCCGCTCACGCACCGGCAATTCGTCGCGGGCGATGATGTCATAGACCTTTGCGGCAGCGCCGGTCAGCGGCAAGCGCTCTTCACCCATGACGTCGCTCTCGCCGGCGAGCCACGCCGCCGCCTCTTCCAACTGCTCTAGACTTGCGCCGGTCTCCAGGATCTCAACGACCTTATGGTCGGTGACATCGCCGAGGAGATGGACGACATCGTCACGCGTGGGCATCTTTGTGTTCATGGTGCTTTTCTAGCCGGCCAATGCGTTCCTGGCTTTGCGCCAGATCAAATGTTGTCTCATTTCTGCTGCGAACGTAACGAGGCCGTCGCAACCAGGTCATTCAGCATCAGCGCATCGGCAACGGCATAGGCCCTCTCGTCGTTGTTGAAATAGCAATAGACATCCCGGCCCTCAACAATCCACCCCGCCAATCGATCCGCCCATCCACGCAGAGTGGCCTTGCCGTATTTGCCGCGATACGGGCCATCGGGACCGTGGAACCGGAGATAGACGAAATCGGTTGTCGTCTCGACCGGGGACTCGTTCCCGACAAGGTCATGGATGCAGAGCGCGGCGCCATGATCCTTAAGCGCCGCGAATATTTTTTCGTCATACCAGCTCTGGTCGCGAAATTCGAAAGCGTATCGGTAGCCGGCTCCTAGCGCCTCCAAGAAATCCGTCAGGCGAGCAGGATTGACATGCCAATGCGGCGGCAACTGGAAAAGGATCGGCCCGCATTTTTCGTCAAGACCGGCAATCGCCCGAAAAAACGGCGACATGCTGGCTTCCGGGTCCTTCAATTTCTTCATATGCGTGATGAAACGGCTCGCCTTGGCGGCAAAACGGAATTTCGCCGGCGCTTCCTCATTCCAGTGCGCGACCGTTGCCGGTTCCGGGAGGCGGTAGAACGTTGCGTTGATCTCGACCGTTTGGAAATGCCGGGCATAGAAGGCGAGCCGATCGGAAGCCGGGAGCAGCGGCGGGTAAAAGCGTTCCGTCCAATCATCATAGGACCAGCCCGATGTGCCGATGAAGCTTTGTCCGCGCGCGACCACCAGTTCAATCCGTCTTCAGAAAA
>CAJHXO010000240.1_pt1 | contig 16108 bp, 15 predicted proteins | sample 9198491 | NCBI WGS metagenome assembly CAJHXO01 (sample SAMEA7708296, study PRJEB35096) | sediment metagenome | biome: marine neritic benthic zone biome [ENVO:01000025]; feature: sediment [ENVO:00002007]; material: shallow marine sediment [ENVO:03000034] sea grass bed [ENVO_01000059] ...
CGCGACCGGTTATGTTTGACCGGAATCAATCGCCGCACCAATGATCGGGCGAGCCGATCTGTTCACCGGCAATGCGGCGCTCGCGCTATGACGCCTTATCAAGCAGTTGTGAGACAGTGTGACGTGCGCGGCGCGATGTCGCACTTTAGCCTGCAAAGCTGGAAATCAACCATCCCAAGGGAGCGACCTAAATGCGTATTGCCAGAATCCTCGCCGCCGCAACCGTTTTCGCCGGCCTGACGGCTGCCGCCGGCATCGTGGCAACGACTGCCAACAGCCAGGCGATGGCGCCGTTCGGTGGCGATGAAGACATTGCCTATTCCAAGGCGGTGTGGGCCGCCATGACCGACGCCAAGCTCGTAGGTGCCAAGGCCATCGGATCGCGGCCTTATGAAGGCACCGAACCGCATGGTTTCATCCTTGAGACGCTTTACGATGAAGTCTCGGTCAACGGCCACACTGGCCTGATCATCGTCAAGCGCAATTACGGCCCGAAAGGCGCGACCGTCGACGAGGTGGCGAACGATCCGGCCAAGCATCTTGGTGCCGTGACGGTCATGTTCAAGCGTGAAGCGGGCTATGACGCCGACAACAAGGACTGGTTCTGGGCCAAGTATCTGCCCGATGGTTCGCTCGACAAGAACCCGAAAGGCATGCAGCTTGCTGGCCGCGTCGCCAAGGGCGCCGATGCCGGTTGCATCGCTTGCCATACCGGCGCCGATGGCGGCGACTACATGTTCCTGAAGAACGAGATGTAGGATTTTTTCTGTCCAATGTCGCAAACTCAAGGCGCATCTCCGGATGCGCCTTATTTGTTGACCTCGCCGATCCGGCCACCTTCTTAGCCCGGAAGGGCTTGCAGCCGGGCTTTCCAGCGTCCACGATAGCGCGGAACATAACAAAAGACAGAATTGCGACGTGGCTGGATTTTCATTTCTCACCCGCCTGCTGATGCGGAACGGGGTTGTTTGCGCTGCCGCCATCGGACTGGCGACGGTGTGTATGAGTTCGTCTTTTTCCCAGACATCGACGCCGACACTGACGGCCGAGGAGGCATTGGCAGAGCTCAATCGGCTCGATGAGGAGATTGCAAAAATCTGGGCCAACAGCCCGCTGGCGTTTCGCAATGTTTCATTGGTCAACGGGGTGGAAGGTTTCGGCGATTTCGAACGGCGCACAAGCGATACATTCAAGGCCGGCGAGCCGCTTACGGTCTATGCAGAGCCGGTCGGCTTCAATTATGTTCTCGCCAATGGCCGTTATTCATTCGCCCTTGGCGCCGACCTGTCGCTGGAAAGCAGTGCCGGGCAGATCATCGTGCAAGGTGAAAACCTGTTTTCGATAGATGACAGTTCGCGCGTCCCGATCCGCGAATTCCATATGGTTCTTTCTATCAACCTGCCGGACATCAAGGCCGGCGCCTACAAGGCGGTCTTTCTGGTCAGGGACATGAATTCCAACAAGACCGGATCATTCTCCGTGCCGTTCAGGATCGGCGAATAGGCCGCATCCGCAAACCGCCGGCACCGCACGGGACTTTCGTCAGGCAGGACCAGGTCATGATCATAAAAAACGCTCTCATCGTCGGCGCCGGGCCCGGCCTTTCATCCTGCGTTGCCCGCAAGCTTTCCGCACGCGGCGTCAATGTGGCGCTGGCAGCGCGATCGCTTGAAACGAACCAGGCGCTGGCGGAAGAAATCGGCGGCCGGGCCTATCGTTGCGATGCCAGCGAAGACGATGCGGTCGGCGCACTGTTTGAAGCCGTGGGCGAGGATTTTGGTGCGCCCGACTTTGTCCTCTACAATGCCAGCGCCCGGGCACGCGGGCCGTTTATCGATCTCGACGCCGACGCGGTGGAAAAGGCACTTCTCGTGTCGGCATTCGGCGGCTTTCTGGTCGCCCAGCAGGCGGCCAGGCGGATGCTGGAAGCTGGCGGCGGCGCGATCTTCTTCACCGGCGCTTCGGCAAGCATTAAAGGCTATCCGCAATCGGCGCCGTTCGCGATGGGCAAGTTCGCCCTGCGCGGGCTGGCGCAATCGATCGCCCGCGAATTACAGCCGAAGAACATTCACGTCGCGCATTTCGTCATCGACGGTGCCATCCGCAATCCCGGCCGCGACGAGCCGGCGGACAAACCCGATTCCATGCTCGATCCCGAGGCGATCGCCGACACCTATCTGGCGGTGCTCGATCAGGACCGTTCCGCCTGGACATGGGAGATCGAGCTGCGGCCCTGGGTGGAACGGTTTTAGAAATATCCGTTGCATGCCATGCCGACGCTTTATGACATCAAGCCGCAATTTCAGGCTTTGCTTCGCCCGCTGGTCGCGCGGCTCGCTGATGCCGGCGTGACCGCCAACCAGGTTACGGTCGGCGCCACGATCTTATCGCTGGCCGGTGGCACCCTGTGCCTTGCGGCGCCGGGCAGCAGACCGGTTCTTGGCATGATCGCCGCGCTGCTCGCTATCCGCATGGGCCTCAACGCCATCGACGGTATGCTGGCGCGCGAGCACAACCAGAAAAGCCGTGTCGGCCTCATCTACAACGAGGCGGGGGATGTGGTTAGTGACTTCGGCCTGTATGCGCCGCTCGGCGTGGCGCTTCAGCCGCTTGGCGTTTCGACATGGGCGATGATCGTGTTTGCTTTCGCCGCGATGCTGGCGGAATTCGCCGGCATCCTGGGGCCGCATCTTGGGGCGACACGGCGCTATGACGGGCCGATGGGCAAGTCGGACCGCGCCATCGCCATCGCCATCGTCCTGGCGCTGCTGGCCCTGGGCCTGCCCGGCGGGGCCTGGGTGAACGCCCTCATCCTGGTGATGACGGCGCTGGCGCTGTGGACGTCGATCCGCCGCGCCAGGGCCATTCTCGCCGAAGGGGCGCCGCAATGACGGGTCTGGCCGGCTCGGTCGAGCTGACGATCATCGTCATTGCCGGGCTGCTGGCGCTGGCGACCGCCCTGGTTTTCTCGCTGAGGGCGGGCGGTCACGCGCAAGGCGACAATCTCGTCGACCGGGTCAAGACCTGGTGGATCATCGTCATCACCATGGCCGGCGCGCTGCTGATCGGCCCGCTGGCCAGCACCGTCGTCCTCGCCTTTCTCAGTTTCCTGGCACTGAAAGAGTATTTTTCGGTCATCCCGACCCGCCAGTCGGACCGCGTCGTGTTGTTCGTCGCCTATCTGGCGATCCCGGTGCAATACTGGCTGATCGGCGCCGGGCGCTACGGCATCTTCATCGTCTTCGTGCCGGTGTGGATGCTGATGGCAATTCCCGCGGTGATGGTCATCCGCGGCGAGACGGAAGGCTTCTTGCGCGCCGCGGCGACCATACACTGGGGCCTGATGGCCTGCGTCTTCGCCATCGGCCATGCCGCCGCGCTGTTATGGATCGACCCGGCCGGCCATACGGCGACCGGCGCCGGGCTGTTCGTGCTGCTGCTGCTTTTGACCGGCCTCAACGATGTCGCGCAATATGTCAGCGGCAAACTGCTTGGCCGCCACCAGGTGGCGCCAGCAGTCAGCCCCAACAAGACGGTGGAGGGCCTGGCCGGCGGCATTCTCGTCACCTCCTGGGTCGCGGCATTCGTCGGCCCGTTCATTACCCCGCTGTCGCCGGGTTTCTGCGCATTTGTCGGCGCCGCCATCGCGTTTGGCGGCTTTCTCGGCGACCTGACCATTTCCGGCGTCAAACGCGATCTCGGCCTGAAGGACACCGGCACGCTGCTGCCGGGCCATGGCGGCATTCTGGATCGAATTGACAGCCTGGTCTTCACCGCGCCGCTGTTCTTCCACCTGACGCGATATTTCTATTTTTAGGCTCCGGACGCTGAGGCCATAAGGCGCACCGCGCGATGCAATTCAGTGCGTCGCCATGGAAGCTCAGATGGCGTCGCTGTCGGGGACTGCATCCTATCGGCTTAACTTTCGCCGCTAAGGGGTTTCATGGGACTTATCAGTCGATGGAGCTCGCCGGGTTAAAGTGGTGACGGGTTAAAGGACAGGTTGTGTTGCACTTTTGCAATATCCGCTAGTCGCGGGAACTGATGGACTCCCGGAAAATTGGAGCCGTACCATGCGTCGGTTGGCAGTTGCGTTCATTTTCGCGTTGGGATTTTGCAGTGCGGCATTCAGCGTCGATTTGGCGACTGAGCCGGTTTTTGAGCCGGTCGTACCGAGCGCAGCCGGTTATGACTGGTCAGGGCTCTACTATGGCCTGCAGGCTGGCGGAGGCTGGGGCGATAACGAAGCGTTCGAAATCGACACGCCAGCCGGCACGATCAATGACGGTCCACTGCCTTATGATTCAGACGGATTCGTTGGCGGGGCACATATTGGTTACAACATGCAGTCGGGTTCGATGGTTTACGGCATCGAAGCAGACGCCGAATTCTCGGATATATCTGGCACGTGGGTTTGGCCTACCACCAGTAATTACCTGACCAAGGACATAGAGTGGCTGGCATCCGTTCGTGGTCGTCTCGGTTTCGCTGCCGATCGCTTTCTGATCTATGGGACAGGGGGACTGGCAATCGGTGGCGTCGATATGGAAGCGGTTGAGGTGGCTATCCCGTTTTCTATTTCGGGTGACGAAGTCGCGTTCGGTTATACTGTCGGCGGTGGCGTTGAAATTGGCATATCCGAATCCTGGACCTTCGGGGCTGAATACCGGTATACCGATCTTGAAGATACCGAGCACAACGGTGTTATTTTCGTCGGTCCTTTCACGTATCCGCATAGCAATGAATTTCATGCGGTCAGGGGTCGCATCACCTATCGGCCAGGCCGGCGATAGAACCGCCATTTTGCTTTCAACTCCGAGAACCAGAAGTAGAGCGGATACCTGGCACAGGCTGCACCGGCCTCACGATTAGCGTGAAGGACATCGGCGTGCTTGTGCCGCCCTGGCGCTGGCCTGCTTTCTCGGCGACCTGACCATCCCTGCCCGCGAGCAGGTGCCGGGCCTGCACGAAAAGGTGCTGGGCCGCACCCCTGCCGGATGACGGGGTGAGACCGACGACATGGCCAGCCTTACTGTGTTCCTAACGAGCCCGGCGTCGGACTTTGTCACCGGCACCATCACCGGCACCGCGATCCCCGTCGGCGGCGGGGTTTCTGTAACCATCTAAAATCGGCCGTCGTAGGCCTTTTCGCCGATTGGGCAAGCGATCACGGTAAATGTGTCACGGCCGAGACCTTCATCGACGGCCCGCTCAACGCTGTTCCGATCGGTGGCGACGACGCCTACGCCGCCCATGGCATCAGCCACGGCGGCGAAATCCGTGCCCTTAAAATCGACGCCCAGATTGTCGAACCCCATATCGCGCTGCTTGAGTTCGATCAGGGCCAGGGACCGGTCAACAAAGACCACGACAACGATCGGAAGCTTCAGATCGCGCGCCGTGGCGAGTTCGCCGAGCACCATTTCAAGGCCGGCATCGCCGGTGAAGGCAAGCACCGGCACGTCCGGCTTGGCGATCTTGTGGCCGATCGCGATTGGCAGCGCGACCCCCATGGTGCACAACGCCGTCGACTGCAGCATTGTTCGGGGCGCATAGCATTCCCATTGCTGGCTGGCCAAAATCCGGTGTGCGCCGGTATCGATGCCAACGACGCCGTCCCGCGGCAGGGCGCGGCGGACCGCGTCGATGACGGCGGCAGGTCCCCAGACCTCGTCGCGCGGAAAGGCGGCCCGCAGTTCGTTCCGGACCGCCCCCGGCGCGCCATTGGACCAGACGGCACCGAGGTTGATGCCGTCACCCAACCGCTCCAATCCAGCGCCGACATGACCGATAAATGTGTGCGAGGCCTGATGGACATAGTGGGTGTTGGCCGTCGATGCGAATTCAAGCACGGTCTGGCTGGCGCCTGGCTTCCAAGCGTCGCGCCAATCGATGCGCATCTCAATGGGATTGTAGCCAGCCAGCACGATCAAGTCGGCGCTTTCCACCAACGGCTGCAACACCTTGAAGGATTTAGGCGACAGACCGTGGCCGCCCAGCGCCAAGGCGTCGTCCTCCGGCAGCACTCCCTTGGCCTTGTAGGTGGTGATCACCGGCATGGAAAACCGGCGCGCGAAGTCGGCGACCTCGTCGGCCGCGCCGTGGTGCAGCACATCGACACCAGCGATCATCAGCGGCCGTTCGGCGGCGCCAAGCGCGGTCCGCGCCGCCTCCAGTTCAGGACCCCCGGCCGGCGCCATGGGGGCCGGGCGGGCCCGTTTGGGTGTCCCATCGCCGGGCTCCTCGGCGGCGGCGAGGCGGATCGGCATGTTGATGTGGACAGGACCGGGGGCGTCGTCGAGGGCGATGTTGACGGCCTTGTCGATGATCACATCAACAGCGCCTTCGGCGGCTGTAAAGCTGGCCTTTGTGATTGGCGCCAATACGGCGTTATGGTCGAACACTTGGTGTGTATAGGTCTCGACCTGGTCGGCATCGATCCGACCTGTCAGAAACACCAATGGCACCTGATCCTGCCAGGCATTGGCGACCACGTTGATGGCGTTGACGACCCCCGGCCCGACGGTTGCCAACAAGATGCCCGGTGCTCGCGTGGCATGATGCGTGCCCTCGGCCATGAAGCCGCCGTTGTTTTCGTGCTTGACCAGATGAAACCGGATGCCCGCCGCCTCAAGCGCGTTCATCATGGTCAGCACCTCGCCGCCGGGAATGCCGAAGGCGTCGCGGCACCCGGCGGCATAAAGCCGCCGGGCGATGATGTCGGCTGCCGTGCTCATGACCGGGCGAGCTTCGAATAGCCGTCGCGGGTCTGCGGCAGCTTGCGGTCCAGGATTTGCGTTGCCACCACGGTGCGCAATATCTGCGCCGTACCGCCGCCGATGGTGAACATGCGGGCATCGCGGCACATGCGCTCGATCGGCAGATTGCGCGAATAGCCCATGGCGCCGAACACCTGGAGCGCGTCATTGGTGACCCGGATCGCCATGTCGGCGGTGAATATCTTGGCCTGTGCGGCAAGGCGGATATCGGGGAAGCCGCCGGCCTGCGTGCTCACTGCCGCCTTGTGGATCAACAGTCTGGCAGCTTCCAACTGGACGCTCATGTCGACGAGCATCCATTGCAGGCCCTGGAACTCGCAAATTGGCCGGCCGAACTGTTCACGGGTCTGGGCATAGTCGAGGGCGTGTTCGTAGGCGCCCTGCGCAATGCCCATTGCCACGGTGGCGGCGCCGACCCGTTGTGCGTTGTAGGCGTTCATGAGGCCCGCGAAACCGCGCCGCATGCCCTCCGGCGGCACCACCATCATGTCGGCCGGAACTTCAAGGTCCTCAAGCACGATTTCGGTTTCCGGGATGCCGCGCAGGCCCATGGCCGGTTCCCGCGTGCCGATGCGCAGCCCCGGCTGGCCATTGCGCACGGCAATAAATCCGCCAATACCCTGCTCGACCCCGTCCTCGAACACCCGCGCGAAAATCAGATGCAGCCTGGAAACACCGCCACCGGTGATCCAATGCTTGGTGCCGTTCAAAACATAGCTGTCGCCATGCCTGTCGGCCCGGGTCGTCATTTCCGTCGCCGCCGATCCGGCGCCGGGCTCGGTGATGCAGATCGCGGGTTTGTCGCCGGCCAGCACCAGTTCGGCGGCCAGCTTGCGTTGCTTGTCAGAGCCGAACTTCATGATCGCGCCGATCGCGCCCATGTTGCCTTCAACGACGATCCGCCCGGTGACGCCGCACACTTTGGCCATTTCCTCGACCACCAGCGCGGCTTCCAGATAGCCAAGACCGGGACCGCCGAATTCCGTCGACACTGTCATGCCCATAAAGCCGGCTTCGGTCAGGTCGGCAACATTGTCCCACGGATATTGTTCCGTGCGGTCGACCTCGGCGGCGCGCGGCCCGATTTTCTCGGCCGCCAGCCGCCTTGCCGTTTCCTGGATCTGTTTCTGGGTGTCCGTCAGATTAAGCACCAAACGATACCTTCCTATTTCAGGGCTGCCAGGCGCGCGCCGGAGATGCCGAGAAGCTCCTCCAGAACCTCACAGACATGCTCACCGGGTCGCGGCGCACCATGGCGGCAGCTGGCCGGTACTCCGATAGCTTGACCCGACATTTCTCAGATAACCTTCAATTTTATGGCGACAGTACCCACATCGAACCGCCGTTGGAACAGCGCTTTTGCCGCAGCCTTCCGGATAGCCCGATTTTTCAGATGGCGGTATCCAGACGTCCAATCGGTCAGTATCCGGCCATTTCACGATGGCACCTTCATAAGGTCGTATTCCTCTGGTCTAAGATTGCCATTGGGCAGTGCGGCTGTTTGACCAGGAGAGTTCCAATGTTCAGGCTGCAAACAAGACGTGCCAGGCGCCAGTCTGGTCGGGTGGCAACAGGACTGATCCTCGCCTTGGCGGTCGCGGCTTTCATGCCCTCGCATGTTGACGCGCAAACGCGCCTGCAGGCTGGCACCCTGGCGTGCTCGGGCGAAGGCGGATGGGGCGCAATCATCACCTCGAAAAAGACCTTCCGGTGCGCTTTCACCGCTTCAAACGGCGAGGTGCGCGGAGAATATAGCGGTCAAATCCGTAAATTCGGCATCGACATCGGCAAGACAGGCCAAACGGCGCTGATGTGGCTGGTATTCGGTCCGGAGGGAAAAGTTGATGACAACTACGCTCCCGGATCGTTGGAAGGCTCGTATGTCGGCGTCGGCGCGGATGCCTCCGTCGGCATGGGCCTGGGCGCGAATGCCCTTGCCGGAGGCGGTCCCAATTCCTTCGCGCTGCAGCCGGTCAGCGTCCAGGTGCAGACCGGTCTGAGTCTTGCCGGGGGCGTCCAGACCCTTGATCTGCAATATGTCGGCCCCCTGAACTGACCGCCGACAGCCACACCATCGCCTTCACAAGCGGGCGACAAACGGTAAGTTCTGCCGCTGGCCCCGTCACATGGCATGGCCCGCCGGAGCTGAATACCCATGCGCGACAGCCCCTGGTACATCCTGTTCCTCATCGTCCTTGTCGGCGGCGTGATGGGCTATGTCTACTTTTCCTCAGAGGTCCGCGTCGTCCAGGTGACCGGCAAGCGCATTGAGGAGGGGCGCAGCCGCTACGGCATGTCCAGCGAAGTTTACGTGATCGAAACGAACCGGGGGCGCATGCCGATCCTGAAGTTTCCGATTATCGGCTACGCCTTCGGCGCCGGGGACGTCTATGACGGCATCCGGACGGGATCCTCAATCCGGGTCCGCGTCGGCAAATGGCCGCCTGCCGCAATCAGCAAAAACGCCAGATCGCATGTCATGGCGGTCTACTGACGGCGATCCGCCGAGAGGCAAATATTAAATCATAAACTGCACAGCCGGGTGTTGCGGTCGATAGCAGCCCGGGAAGCGAACGCGCGCTGCAAGCAGCGATCGACCTGGCGCCACGCCACTCGGCGGGGCGCTTTTTCAAATCCGTTACCGGTGATCTGAGGATGTTCCGGCGGATTTTCCGACCGGATCAGGACGCTTGCGCGAGGGCTGAGTCCAGTTCCGGCAGAGCGTGTTTCAAGCCGGCCTCATCGGCCTCGTCGCGCAGGCGATCAAGCTCGCCGATCAATACACGGTCACGGCTGCCGCGGCCAAAGGCCGCCAGCGCACGGCCGCGAGCGATATAGAAATCGCACCAAGGCAAAGGTTCCGCTCGGGTGAATTCTTCAAGCGCTACCGCGTAACGCTCCACCTCGTCCCAGTCCTGCTTTTCAAGACAGAGATTCATCGCGTCGCGATAGAAGTTGAAGTGGTTATGGCTGAGCGAGGGCTCTTTCAGCAGATTCTCGCCATCCTTCAACGCTTTGCGTTGCAGGGCGGGATCGTCGGCGCTCAGGGCAATTTCGCCAATCACCCTTGGCGCAAGAAAACCCATTCCGGTCTCCTGGCATATGACCATCGCCTGCTGGCTTAATCTGACGGCCTCAGCCCGCTGTCCCCTTACACGCGCCACTTTCGCCTCGAAACACAGGTTCTGAGCTTCAAATCGCCTTGCCCCGAGGCGCTCGACGATAGCCTCGGCCTCCACCAATTGCTCCGCCGCAGGGTCAATGTCGCCCATCTCGAACAAAATACTGAAAACGAGGTGCCGTCCGAGAAGTTCGGCGCGCCAATGGCCGACCCTCGCCGCTGTCTCGACTGTTTCCCGACCATTCTCCAGAGCTTGCGGCAGTTCATTGGAATATTGCCGCGAGAACCCGACCATGGAGAGATTGGCCACCGCGATGCGGCCAAAGCCGTGTTCGTGACTGAGTTCGACGCAGCGATGAAAATGCTTGAACGCGGTAATCATGCGTCCGCGCTGGTAATAGGCATCGCCCAGCCCGCCCAAAGCGCGCGCTTCATCTTCCACCGAACCCGCCTGGCGGGCGTATTTCAGAGCCAGTTCGTGCTGTTCCAGGCAGCCGTCGAAGTTGCCGAGCGGAAAATAAATATTGCCGCGAATGTAGTGGATGCAGGCCAGGTCCTCCGCCTGATCCTGCGCTGCTCCCTGCGCATTGTCCAGGGCTCCCAGTGCATCGTCAAGACGGTCGAGAATGCGCATGCCTTCCGCCTGGCCGGTCCAGGCCGTCGTGCGCTGGCTGTCGTCGGCAGCGGCATCAAGGGCGTTCTCGAATGCCTCGATCGACCGCTCGCTCTCGCCCAGTTCGCGCAGAACATCGCCATGGAGGCAGGTCAGGGCATAGCGTGTCGCCGCGTCCCCGGTAATTTCCAGGCCGCGTTTTGCCAATGTTCCGGCGCGCTCATAGTGAAACTGGCCGACCTGTGCCTGCGCCGCGTCCAGATAGGCCTGTGCGGCGGCCGGGTCTTCGGCCCGGTCGAGGTGTTCAGCGCGCAGTATGGGATCGCGTTCCAGGAACCAGTCGGCGGCACTGCGGTGCAGATCCTGTCGGCGGGCGGTCAACAGCGAGGAATAGACGCCATCGCGCACCAGCGCATGGGCAAACAGGAAATCCTCGCCTTGCGGGCGGATCAGAAAATTCTCCACCAGTTTCGAGCAATTATATTGCGGTTCGCCTATCAAATGCCGCAACGCGTCGAGCGCGAAGCGCTGGCCGATCACCGAGGCTGCCTGCAGCGCCATTCTGTCGCCAGGTTCAAGCCGGTCCATACGCGCCTGCACCAGGCTCTGAACGGATCCCGGCACATCCTCGTCGCCGGCCTCCCTGGCGCTGCGCAGAAGCTGGTCGAGAAACAGCGGGTTGCCTGCGGCGCGTTCGATGCAGGTCAATGCCAGGCGATTGTTGGATTCCAGAAATTCCGCCGCCAGTTCCAGTGCCTCGGCCTCTCGCAACGGCGCCAAGTCAATCGTCATCAACGGACTTCCGCCGGCATGGCCACGCCAGGCCTGATCGATCGGATCCCCCTCAATCCGTGACGTCATCATCAAAACAGCCGGGCTGTCCATCACCGCAATGGCCAGCCGTGCAAGATAGGCCAGCACGACCGAGTCGGCCCAGTGCACATCCTCGATCATGATCAGAACCGGGCGCTTCGTGGCGGCCCATTGCACAAGCTCCGCCACCGTCTCCTGCTTGCCGCGGTTGCGGGTGGCATTGTCCATCGTGTCATAGAGCGCCCGCATTTCAGCCGACTGCGGCAAGTTCAGCAGATCGTTGATGTGGGCAATCCGGTCATGATCGGGCAATCCGCCGGCGAATGCCTGCTCGGCGATGGCCGCGCGCTGCTTCTTGCCGCTGCCTAGCGGAATCCCCAGCAGGCTGCGCACCAGAGTGCGGATGGCGTCCTGGCCCTTACCGACGCCGAAGTCGAGGACCAGGCCGGTGTGACAGGCAAAGTCCTGTTGTTCGGCGATGCGCTGGAATTCCTCCACCAGGCGCGTCTTGCCGATTCCGGCCTCGCCTCGCAAGTGGACCGTTTGCCCGCTACCGGTTTCGCGGCAGGCTGAAAGCATGCCCGTCAATTGCGCCAACTCGCTGTGCCGGCCGACGAAGAGGCGCCTGGCGGTTTCATCCGGGCCCGCCTTGAGGCCATGCACCCTCCATACCCGGACCGGGCGATCAAGACCCTTGATGGCGACCTCGCCCACCGCCTCACTGGTCACGAGTTCGCCGATCGCGCGCTGCACCGTATCTGAAATGTAGGTCTCTCCGGCCGCGGCCTTATCCTGCAGGCGCGAGGCCAGGTTCACCGAATCTCCGGTGACCGTGTATTCGCGATGGGCATCGCTGCCGGTGCCGCTCGCCACGACCTGGCCGCTGGCAATGCCGATATGGACTTCAAGGGTCCGGCCGGCCGCTTCGCTAATCCCGGTCATCGCCTGGTGCATGTCGAGCGCAGCGCGGACGGCGCGCTGCGGGTCGTCGGTATGGGCAACCGGCGCGCCGAACACCGCCATGACGTTGTCGCCGATATGTTTGTCGACACTGCCACCAAACCTTTCGACGATTCCGTCCACGGCTTCGAAATATTGGTTGAGCAGCGCATGCGTCGCTTCCGCGCCAAGCTCGCTGGAAAGCTTGGTAAACCCGCAAATGTCGGCGAACAGAACTGTAACCTGGCGGCTCTCGCCTTCAGCCGATTGCAGCGGATCGCGATCCAGCCGGGCCTCAGCCGGCGCGGCATCGACAATGGACACCTTGAGACCGTCAATGGCCGCAAGCAGTTTCTTGCGCGGTCCCAGAGGCAGGCCGAGTTCTCTGAGGTCCCCCTCGTCAAGATGGCGCAGAACGTCGATGTCGACTTCGTTCTCAGCGAACGTCCCAACGTATTTGGCAAGGCCAAGGCCTTCCAGCCACGCCTTGATTTCTCCGGCCATTTGGCTCCTCCCAACCCGCAGCGATCATAACAGATCGGCGATAGCGGACCAGCCGAGGGGCAATGCAGGCCGCTTCGCCGCGGAGCCGGACCGGATGTGCCCTTGCTGTCTTGGCCAAATGGCTCCTTGAACCTAAAACGAAACCGATGATCGTTGAGGTCCTCAATCCGGAGCCGGACACCTTCGCCATGACGCTTTCCACAATCGCCCGCGCCGCCTTCTTCGCGCTTGTCGTGCGGCCGGTGCTGCTGGTGGCGATCGGCCTGAATGTTCGCCATCGCGAACGCCTGCCGCAGACAGGACCGGCGATCCTTGCGGCCAATCACAACAGCCATTTCGACACGCTGGCGCTAATGGCGCTGTTTCCGCTGGCGGTTCTGGGCAATGTGCGGGCCGTGGCGGCGGCCGATCATTTCGGCAAGGCCAATCTGACCGGCTGGATCGCCCGCAACCTGATCGGCATCCTGCCGATCGAGCGGCAGAAGGCGTCGCGCCATACCGACCCGCTCGCCGGCACGATCAAGGCTCTCGACGAAGGCCGCATCCTGATCCTTTATCCGGAGGGATCGCGCGGCGACCCGGAACGGCGCCAGGCGTTCAAGAAAGGCATTGCCCGGCTTGGCGAACGCTGCCCCGATGTACCGATCATTCCGGTTTTCCTGCAAGGCTTCGGCAAGGTCCTGCCGCGCGGCGCGTTGCTGCCCGTGCCGTTTTACTGCGATGTGGTGATCGGCGAAAAGCTGGCCGGGATGGCAAGCCGGCAGGAGATGATGGATCGGCTGGAAAATGCCGTCTCGGACCTGGCCGAAACGGTGCCAGGGGCCGGTGGCGGTGAATAAAGCCCGGTGGTCGGCGCGCGCTCAAATTTCCGCCAAGCCCAAATGAGCGGACAGAGGAGACGCTGGTCTGTTACTGCCGGTCAGTGCCAGAAGGAGACAATGTCGAATGCAGCTCGGGGCGGCGGCTACTCCGCCAGGGTGCGCAGCCCGGTGTCGACGTTCTTCACATGGCCGGCGAACCACGCTTCCAGGCACGCACGCAGGCTCATGCCGCAGTCCGTGCACATGCCGTCCTCATAGGCCTCCATCATGTGGCGGATCTGGTTCAGCAGCCGTTCGTGGTCGGCCTTGTGTGCATCATAGGAAGCGTATTTCTTCTCGCGCATGATGCTTTCTTCAAGGGCGAAATGCGCCGATGCTTCGGCATAGAGCGCACCGAACAGATCGGAGACCTCGCGCGCCGACTCAGCACGGTCGAAGCTGTCGCAAAGCGCCTCCATCACCCCGACAAGCTTGCGGTGCTCGTAGTCAAGGCTGTGGATACCGGTCCTGAACCCGTCCTTCAAGCTGGTCAGCGACATACGCCTTGCTCCTTGGAGCCTGTTTCGCTTTTGACGCATTTCCGAAGGCAAAGTGTACGAGTTTGACGAGGGAATCACAAGAAACGAGATCTATAGCCGGCGAATTCGGCCGGGAAGAATGGCTCGAACGCGGCAATCCGCGCCACAAGGTTCAGGCGTCCGCGTTTTGCCGTCGCCTGCTATCGCATGCTATCGAGGCTTCCGGTCAGCTTGACAATGTCGGTGATCTCTCGCCGGACAAGAACCGGATAACATCGACGGTATCATTGACGAGCGAGGGAGCCTTTTGGTTCGTTTGCCGCACAATGCCATAAAATCACAGCCTACTACCGGTTGACTCCGCGCCGCCGCCCTCTTACATCCCCTCTCGGCTCTGTTAGCACTCGCATTTCATGAGTGCTAACAGCTGTTTTTCGTGCAACGTGGCGCTTATCGGCGCCCCAGAGAAAGGAACACGAGGAAGCGATGGAATTTCGTCCTCTCCATGACCGTGTGGTCGTTCGCCGCGTCGATTCGGAAGAAAAGACCGCCGGCGGCATCATCATCCCGGACACCGCTCAGGAAAAGCCGCAGGAAGGCGAAGTCGTCTCCGTTGGCCCCGGCGCGCGTGGCGACGATAACGAGCTTATCGCCCCCGACGTCAAGGCCGGCGACCGGATTCTGTTCGGCAAGTGGTCCGGAACAGAAGTCAAACTCAACGGCGAAGAACTCCTCATCATGAAGGAGTCCGACATTATGGGCGTGATCACCTGATCCGGTGCACGCCCTTTTGTTTGCCTGAAATCAAAGACAGTTAGGAGTCAGCTCAATGGCTGCGAAAGACGTAAAATTCTCGGCGGATGCGCGCGAAAGGATGCTGAACGGCGTCGAAATTCTCGCCAATGCCGTTAAGGTCACACTTGGCCCGAAAGGCCGCAACGTCATCCTCGACAAATCATTCGGCGCGCCGCGCATCACCAAGGACGGTGTCACCGTCGCCAAGGAAATCGAGCTTGACGACAAGTTCGAAAACATGGGCGCACAGATGGTGCGCGAAGTGGCGTCCAAGACCAACGACATCGCCGGCGACGGCACCACGACGGCAACGGTTCTGGCCGAGGCAATCGTGCGCGAGGGCGCAAAGTCGGTTGCCGCCGGCATGAACCCGATGGATCTGAAACGCGGTATCGACCTTGCCGTCACCGCCGTCGTCAAGGATCTTGAAGGCCGTTCCAAGACGATCAACACATCGGAAGAGGTTGCCCAGGTCGGCACGATCTCGGCCAATGGCGACACCGATGTCGGCGAGATGATCGCCGAAGCGATGCAGAAGGTCGGCAATGAAGGCGTGATCACGGTGGAAGAGGCCAAGAGCCTTGAGACCGAACTGGAAGTCGTCGAAGGCATGCAGTTCGACCGTGGCTATCTCTCGCCCTATTTCGTCACAAATGCGGAGAAGATGACCGCCGATCTGGAGGACCCCTATATCCTCCTGCACGAGAAGAAGCTTTCCAACCTGCAGGCCATGCTGCCGGTGCTGGAAGCCGTCGTGCAGTCCGGCCGGCCGCTGCTGATCGTCGCCGAGGACGTCGAGGGCGAGGCGCTGGCCACGCTGGTGGTCAACAAGCTGCGCGGCGGCCTCAAGGTCTCGGCCGTGAAGGCGCCGGGCTTCGGCGACCGCCGCAAGGCCATGCTGCAGGACATCGCCGTCCTGACCGGCGGCCAGGTGATCTCCGAGGATCTCGGCATCAAGCTCGAGAACGTCAGTCTCGACATGCTGGGCACCGCCAAGAAGGTGATCATCACCAAGGAAGAGACCACCGTGGTCGAAGGCGCCGGCAAGAAGGGCGACATCAAGGCCCGCTGCGGCCAGATCCGCCAGCAGATCGAGGAGACGAGCTCCGACTACGATCGCGAGAAGCTGCAGGAGCGGCTCGCGAAGCTGGCCGGCGGCGTCGCGGTGATCCGCGTCGGCGGCGCCACCGAGGTTGAGGTGAAAG
>CAJHXO010000358.1_pt1 | contig 15969 bp, 17 predicted proteins | sample 9198491 | NCBI WGS metagenome assembly CAJHXO01 (sample SAMEA7708296, study PRJEB35096) | sediment metagenome | biome: marine neritic benthic zone biome [ENVO:01000025]; feature: sediment [ENVO:00002007]; material: shallow marine sediment [ENVO:03000034] sea grass bed [ENVO_01000059] ...
CATGGCAACGCTGCACCCGGCCTATCTGCTGCGCCAGCCGGCGCAGGAGCGGCTCGCCGGGCGGGATTTCCTGCCGATCAAGGCCGCGCTGGACGAGGCGCGGTAGCGAAATCCATGACCGGGATCGAAACGGCGGAAAAGCATTTCTTCGAAGGCCTGGATTGCCTGGACCGGGACGATTACGCGCAAGCTGAAAAACATTTTCGGAAAGCCCATGAGATCGTGCCGGAACGCCTTTCGGTCATCAACAACCTGGCCGGCGCATTGGTCAAGTTGAACCGTATCGACGAAGCCCGGGCGCTTTCTGAAAAATCGCTCAGAATCGATGAAACGAATGCATTGGCCTGGCTGAACCTTGGCGTCTGCCTTCAGGAAAACCGCGAGCAGGAGCGCGCGGCGGACGCCTTCCGCCGGGCGCTGGCGCTCGACGACACGTTGCACGATGCCTGGATGGGATTGGGATCGGCCTGCGCCGAACTTGGCGAAGCCGCGGAAGCGGCAAATGCCTGGCTGGTCCTGCTGAAACAGTTTCCGCGCTCGGCCAAACTGCTTTACTCGCTGAGCCGGCTGCCGGCTTTGCTGATCGATGTCGATATCTCCGCGCTCCTCGACAACGCCAAGCCGGACGAGGGAGAGAGCCAGGAGGATTTCGAGACGTTTCGCGCCTTCGCCAGGGCCGCGGCGCTGGACAGCGCCGGCCGGCATGGCGAGGCCTGGCAATGGCTGGTGACCGCCAATCGTCGGCCGGCGCTGCAGGCGCGCGAAGACCGGCGCAAGGCGGCTCAAAGGCAGGGCGCGGCCCTGGCGGCAGCGAAAGCCAGTCCGGCCGTGCCATTGCCGGAAAATCCATCCGCCGGTGACTGTCCCGTGTCGCTGTTCATTCTCGGCCCGTCGCGGTCGGGCAAGACGACGCTGGAACGGCTTGCCGGGACACTTAACGGGGTCTGCAAGGGCGGCGAAACGCTGACCGTGGAGAACGCCGTTCGCCGGGCGTTTGCAGCCGCCGGTGTACCGCCAAAAGGGTCAATCGCCGATCTTCCGCCGGCCCTTACCGGGTCGTGGCGCGAATTCTATTGCACGGATCTCCGGGCAAGGGCCGGGGACGCCAGGGTTTTCACCAACACCTTCCCGGGACAGGTCAACGACGTTCTGCCGCTGGCGGCGCTGCTGCCCGATGCGCGGTTCGTGTTCCTGAAACGCGACCGCGATGACCTCACGCTGCGGATCTATATGAAAAAATACATGACCGGCAATCCGTATGCCTATGACATCACGGACATTCGCGACCACATCGCATGGTATGAGGCGATGGTCGACCTCCTGGCCGGGCGGCTGCCGGATCGTTCAACCGTGCTGCGCTATGAGGACATGATTGCCGACCCGCAGGCCGCATTGCGGTCGGTTGCGGATCTCATCGGCCTTGAGGCGCCGGATGCGCCGCTGCCGCAAATGCATGGCGACCAGGGATGCGCCGGCCCATACCGGGAGCTGATTGCCGCTGCCTGCCGGTCATCCGACAAGGCCGCGATTGGGCATGAGGGTGGCGGAGGGAACAGCGATGGCCAAGGCGCAGCTGGAGGCGCTGCAGGCGCTGGTTGACCGCATTCTGGCGGACCAGAACGCTGCCGGTGCGATTACCTGCAAGCATTTTTTCAACGGCGCGGCGGCCTATATTGACGGCCGGATCTTCATGACGCTGACGCCGGCCGGGCTTGCCCTCAAACTGCCTGAGAATGAGCGCGACCGACTTGCGGCCCTTGGCGTGGAGCCGCTCAGATATTTTCCGAACGCCCCGATCAAGAAAGACTAAGTCGTCTTGCCTGATCAAATCTCCGGCGATGACGCGGCACTGGCGCGTTGGGCGCGGGCCAGTGTCTCGTATTCAACGAACCGGTCCGACTGAGCCGGTTCAACCGCCCTCGGCTGTGAATCCGATTTTCTTGTGGCTGCCGTCGCAATAGGGCTTGTTGGCGGAGGCGCCGCAGCGACACAGCCAGGTGTCGGTGGTGCAGGCAAGCTGGCGGCCGGAGCCAGCAACGATCTCCAGATTGCCTTCCACATGCATCGGCCCGTTCTCGCTCGGCGTCACCGTCAAAGGCCCGTCGCATTTCTCCAGGGCAACGGGCTCTTCTGCCGCTTTGGGTTCGCTGGTTGCCTTGAAACCGATCTCAAGATGGGAATTGTCGCACCAGGGCTTGGTCTTCGACGCGCCGCAGCGGCACAGGACGGCGCGGTGGCCGGCCGGCTCGCCGGCAATCGTCAGCTCGCCGTGAACCTCGAGCGGACCGTGCTCCCGCAGCCGCGCCTGATTGACCGCCGGGGCGATTTCCTCATAGCCGCCATCCAGGCGTTCATATGAGAGCGCGCCGGACGGACAGGCGCGGATGACCGCCGCCAGCTCTTCGACCGGCGCCCCGTCGGGCTGGATCCAGGGACGGTCATCGACCCGGAACACGCCGGGCAGGCCGAGGACGCATTTGCGCGCATGGATGCAGCGCCTGGCATCGAAATGCACGCGGATCGCGTCGCCTTCGTAGGTTTTCGTGCCTGCCATCTTGAAATCTCCGCTTTGCCGTTGCGCGCCGATCACGGTAAGGCTCCGGTTATCTCGCAATAACTGGGCGCTGGATCAACCGGGTCAAGCCCGGAACCGTCTGCCGCTTGCCACAGGAGCCTCGCATCATGCCGCGCATCGATCCGGACCGGCAATTCATCCCCGTCAAGATCGCCGTGCTGACGGTCTCCGACAGCCGCAGCCTTGACGACGACCGCTCCGGCGGCACGCTTGCCGCCCGGCTGACTGAGGCCGGCCACACGCTTGCCGACCGGCAGATCGTCCGCGACGACGTGGAGGATATCCGGGCGGTGGTACGCGGCTGGATCGCCGACCCGGACGTGGATGTGGTGATCACCACCGGCGGCACCGGCTTTACCGGCCGCGATGTGACGCCGGAGGCGCTGGAACCGCTGTTTGAAAAACGCATGGACGGGTTTTCGGAGGTCTTCCACCGGATTTCCTATGACAAGATCGGCACCTCCACGATCCAGTCGCGCGCCACCGGCGGCGTTGCCGGCGCGACTTATATATTTGCGCTGCCGGGCTCGCCCGGCGCCTGCAAGGACGCCTGGGACGCGATCCTCGGGCCGCAACTGGACTACCGGCACATGCCGTGCAATTTCGTCGAGATCATGCCGCGGCTCGATGAGCACCTGAAGCGCAAGAAGGGGTGAGACTTCAGGTCCGGCGAGGCTTTAGGTCATGCTTGGGGTGGAATAAGCCTGGCACTGATCCGGCGGCCGGCCCTGCCGCGGGCAAGGGCCTCAAGCGATTGCGCCGTGCCGGCCATTGCCGCCGCCACCGGCCTGGCGATCAGGAAGCCACGGCGCAAGGCGCGCGGCCTTGCAAAAACACCGGCGAGGAACCCTTGGCCGACCAGGCTCAGATGCGCGCTATCGCCAACGCCGCTTTCAATGAAACGGCGGACCGGACCGGCCCAGCCGGGCTCAAGCCGGGCGCCGGGCTCCAGCATCAGCAGCCACGATCCGCGCGCCGCTGCAATCGCTTCGGCGGGCGAGCCGGCAACAAGCATTGCGCCAGCGGCTTCGGCAACCCTGGCAACAGCCTCACTCTGCGACAGGTCGCGAACAACCGCGTCGCTCACCAACCCTTCAATGACAGCTGGAACCAGGCTTGCAAGGGAACCGGCGAGGCGCTCTACCGTTTCGGCGGCGTCATCGCCGGTGTCATCGATAACGTCGAACAAGGCGGTGATCATCGCTCCGCCATAGCCGGTCGGTGGCGGCAAGGCCAGCCCGGGACGGTGTTGGGAATAATTTCATATTTGTTCTTGGATTGTTCTCCGAATCAGGATATCAGACACAAATGGCTACCTCCTCAGTCCGACACGGCTCCGTTCCCCCGCCGGAGCCCTCGGCCGGCCGCCCCGCCGGCTTGCGCGACGGTCCGCACGGTCGGTTCAGCGTCCGTGCGGACCGTGCGCCACAGGATCGGAAAACGCCGGTCTTTCCCGACATTCTTGCCGAGCGGCGACGCGGCCGCGGCGCGCAGACCAATCCGTCCGGGCGCTTTGAAGCGAAGAAGCGGCAGGCCTGGGACGACGGCTGGGAGAGCCTGGCCGAACTGCCGGCGATCAGGACCGATGTCCAGGACGAGCAGGCCAAGCGGATCATCACCCGCAATGCCTCGCCCGACATCTCCTTTGACCGCTCGATCAATCCCTATCGCGGCTGCGAGCACGGCTGCGCCTATTGCTATGCGCGCCCCAGCCACGCCTTTATGGGCCTGTCGCCGGGGCTGGACTTCGAAACGCGGCTGTTTGCCAAGCCTGACGCGGCGGCGCTTCTGGAGAGCGAACTGGCGGAGCCGGGATACCGGCCGGCTACCATCGCGATGGGCACCAACACAGACCCCTATCAGCCGATCGAGCGGCAGCGGCGGATCACGCGGTCCATCCTGGAGGTGCTGGAACGCACCGGCCATCCGGTCGGCATCGTCACAAAGTCGGCGCTGGTCACCCGCGACATCGACATTTTGGGCGCGATGGCCGAACGGGGTCTGGCCAAGGTGGCGATTTCGCTGACCAGCCTGGACCGCAAGCTGGCGCGAACCATGGAGCCCAGAGCGGCGGCGCCGCACAAGCGGCTTGAAGCGATGGAGGCGCTGGCGAAGGCCGGCATTCCGGTGACGGCGATGACGGCGCCGGTCATTCCGGCGCTCAATGACATGGAGCTGGAGCGGCTTCTGGACGCCGCCCGTGCCAGCGGCGCCAGCGAGGCCGGTTATGTGCTGTTGCGCCTGCCGCTGGAGGTTGCGCCGCTATTCAAGGAATGGCTGAGCGCGCATTACCCCGACCGAGCAGATCACGTGCTCTCGCTGACCCGGTCGATGCGCCACGGCAAGGATTACGATTCGGCCTGGGGCAAGCGGATGCGCGGCGCGGGGCCCTATGCCTGGCAGATCGGCCGGCGGTTCGAACTGGCGACGCGCCGGCTCGGCCTCAACGCCAGCCGGGTCAAGCTGAGGACGGACCTGTTTACGCCGCCGGTGCCGGTCGGCGGGCAATTGCCGCTGATTTAACCGGGCAAAAATCCGGCCGGCCTGTTGCCGCCGGGTGCCATGCCGGGCTAACCGGATGTCCATGGCAGGCCGGGCACCGCAGCAATACGATCGTCGGCAGCAGGCCGACTTTACCCTGGAAGCGGCGCTGATCGGGAACGGGCTTCGGCGCATTGCCGGCGTCGACGAGGCCGGACGCGGGCCGCTGGCCGGACCGGTGGTCGCGGCGGCGGTGGTTCTGGACACCGATGCCATTCCCTCCGGGCTTGCCGATTCCAAGACCCTTTCGGCGGCGGCACGCGAGGGCCTTTACGAGGCCATTTGCGCAACGGCCGATGTGGCCGTCGCCCTTGCCTCGGCGGCGACCGTCGATGAAATCAATATCCGCATGGCCAGCCTCGACGCCATGCGGCGGGCCGTGTGCGGCCTTGGCGCCGCCGCCGATGCGGCGCTGATCGACGGGCGCGACGTGCCGGCCGGACTACCTGTGCCGGCCGATGCGGTGATCGGCGGCGACGGGCGATCCTTGTCGGTGGCGGCGGCCTCGATCGTCGCCAAGGTGATCCGGGACAGGCTGATGGCGCGCTGCGAACCGGCCTTTGCCGGCTATGGCCTGGCGGCTCACAAGGGCTATCCGACGGCGGCGCACCGCGCGGCGCTGAAGCGGCTCGGCCCGAGCCGGTTGCACCGCAGGACCTTTGCGCCGGTGAAAGCCTGTCTCAAATAATCAGGATTGTGACCGGTCAGTTGAGCCGCGACTTCAGGCCCTTGATTGCATCGTCGACAAGCCGGTCGCCGGTCTCGCCTTCCGACTTGGCGGCGGCGATGGAGGCGGCAGCGGCGGCGGCGACGTCGACGGCGCGGGCCTTGACCTGCGAAACGGCCATGGCCTGGGCCTGGGCGATCCGCTGCTCGACCGCCTTTGTGCGCCTGGCGATATACTCCTCCATGCGAACCTTGGCGTCCTCGGCCATTGCATCGGCCTCGCGCTTGGCCTGATCGATGACGGCCTGCGCCTCTTCCTCGGCGCCGCTGAACTTGCGCTGATATTCAGCAAGCAGCGCCTGCGCCTCCTCGCGCAGCCGGCGGGCATTGTCCAGGTCGGAACTGATCTTCTCCGACCTCTTGTCGAGCGCTTCCAGGAGCTTGGCCGGCACCTTCAGATAAACCAGGATGCCCAGGAAGGTGAGCATGCACAAAAAGACCCAAAGCGTCGCCCAGCTTGTGGCGTCCATGGCTAATGGCCTCCCTTGATGGCGGCATCGACCGCCGCGGCAATCTCCGCTTTGCCGGCGCCGCCGCCGACAAGCTCCTGCACCAGCGCTTCGGTGGCGTCGCGTGCAATGGAATCGATATCGGCGAGTGCGGCATTGGCCACCGTGGCGATCTCGAGATCGGCGGCGTCGATCTTCTCGCCCAGCTCGTCGTCGATGCGTTTGCGCGCCGCCTCGATCTTCGCCTTGGCCTTGTCGCGGGCGGCATGGCCAATGCCGTGAGCCTTTTGCCGCGCCTCGCCCAGAGCCTGTTCATATGCGGCGATCGCCTCGTCGGTTTCCCGCTTCAGCTTTTCCGCTTCGGCAAGATCGTCAGCGATGCGGTCGTTGCGCTCCTCAAGGATGGTGCCGATGCGCGGCAGCGCCACCTTGGCCATGAGGTAGTAGAGCAGGCCGAAGGTGATGACGAGCCAGAACAGCTGCGAGCCGAAGGTCTCCGGGTCGAACGGCGGAAAAGCGCCATGGGCTTCGCCGCCGGGAACTTCCGCTGCCGCAACTGTTTCAGAATGCGAATGTGAGGCCATATCGCGCCTTCCTGCCTATCGCGTCACACCAGACCGTCGCCGCCGGTTGCCGCCGGCTCGCGCCTACGCCTGCCCGCCACAACGATCCATGAAAACGAACCGGTGGCGTCAGACGGCGAAGATCAGCAACAGGGCGATCAGCAGCGAGAAAATGCCCAGCGCCTCGGTCACGGCGAAGCCGAAGATCAGCCGGCCGAACTGGCCGTCGGCAGCGGCCGGGTTGCGCAATGCGCCGGCGAGAAAATGACCGAAAAGCGAGCCGAGACCAACGCCCGCGCCGCCCATTCCAATGCAGGCAAGGCCCGCGCCGATCAGCTTTGCAGCATCTGCTTCCATGATGAATTGCTCCTTGATGATAAACCGATTGTCCGGATTGAGATGTGGATTGACCTAATGCGATGGATGAATCGCATCGTTGAGATACATGCAGGTGAGGATGGCAAACACGTATGCCTGCAGAAAAGCAACAAGAAATTCCAGCGCCGTCAACGCCACCGTCAGGGCCAGTGGAATGATCGCGCCGAGATAGCCGGCGGCACCCAGTGCGCTGAGGCTGATGACGAAGCCGGCGAAGACCTTCAAGGTGATATGGCCGGCCAGCATGTTGGCGAACAGGCGCACCGAAAGGCTGATCGGGCGCGAGAGAAACGACAGGACCTCGATCGCGACGATCAGCGGCAGAAGAACGCCGGGCACGCCTTCGGGAACGAACAGTTTCAGGAAACCCAGGCCGTTGCGCCAGAAGCCGTAGATGATGACCGTCAGGAACACCGTCATCGCCATGGCAAAGGTGATGATGATGTGGCTGGTGACCGTGAAGAAATACGGCACCATGCCGATCAGATTGGCGAACAGCACGAACATGAACAGCGAAAAGACGAAGGGAAAGAACCGCATGCCCTCCGAGCCGGCGCTTTCGCGCAGCATATTGGCGACGAATTCATAGGAAATTTCCGCCATCGACTGCAGCCGCGAGGGCACCAGGCCGCGCCCGCCAGTCGTCAGCAGCAGAAAGGCGGCGATCAGCGCCACCACGACGACCATGAACAGAGCGGAATTGGTGAAAGCGATCTTGACGCCGCCGACCTCGCCGAAGGTGACGATGTCGGTGATGGCGAATTGGTGGATCGGATCCACCTTGTCAGCTTGTGCCACGCGCCCCGTGTCCTTTCAGTTCAATGCCGCCACAACCGGGCGGCGCACAGTGCCATGACGGCCTTGCGCGCCCATGTCAATCCTCATCCGGCGCTCTGTCCGGCTTTGCGCCAGCGCCGGCCAGCGCCTCGGCGGAGCGCATGACGTTGAGAACGCCCGCGGCGAAGCCGAGCAGCAGGAAGCCGATCATGCCCCAGGGCCCCGTGCCCGCCAGCCAGTCCAGCCCCCAGCCAATTGCCGCGCCGACAATAATGGCGGCGACAAACTCGCTCGCCAGCCTGAGACCCAGCGAGAACCCGCTCGTGTCCGACCGGCGCGGCGCCGCGGCTGCTGCCTGTTCGCGCTTTTCGGCGTCCAGCGAACTGGAAAGCCGGTTGAGCCGCCGCGCCAGATCGGCATCGGACCGCGGCCCCGACCCTGCAGCCGGCGGCACTTCGCCATCGGCGCGCCGATCGTTTTCCATCGCATCCAAGCGTCCCGTAACGGCTTGAAAAATTCAGGCCAGCAGGCCTTCGCCGGCACCGACAATGCCAGCCCAAACCGCGCGCACAATAGTTTTAGCCCCAGGCACTGTCAAGAATAGCCGAAATACATTTAACTAATTGATTTTCAATACTTTTTTGGATTGCTTCGGGCCTGCGGCAATCGGTCTTTCCAGGCCGCGGCTCAGACCGCCTCGCGATATTGCTCGGCCGTCTGCAAATCGACGGAAACCAGTTGCGAGACGCCGCGCTCGGCCATGGTGACGCCGAACAGCCGATCCATGCGGGCCATGGTGATCGGATTGTGGGTGACGATGATGAAGCGCGTCTCGGTGCGGCTGCGCATATCCTCAAGCAAGGCGCAAAACCGCTCCACATTGGCATCGTCAAGCGGCGCATCGACCTCGTCGAGAACGCAGATCGGCGAGGGATTGGTCAGGAAGACCGCGAAAATCAGCGCCATGGCCGTCAGCGCCTGTTCGCCGCCGGACAACAATGACATTGTCTGCGGCTTCTTGCCGGGCGGCCGGGCCATGATTTCCAGGCCGGCTTCCAGCGGATCGTCCGATTCCGTCAGCATCAGTTCGGCCACGCCGCCGCCAAACAGATGCGTGAACAGGCTCTGGAAATGGCCGTTGACGACATCGAAGGCGGCAAGAAGCCGCTCGCGACCTTCGCGGTTCAGCGTCTGGATGCCCAGCCGCAGCCGGTTGATGGCCGCCTCCAGGTCCTGGCGCTCCTCCGTCAGCGCTTCAAGGCGGGTCTCGATCTCGCGGGCCTCCTCCTCGGCGCGCAGATTGACGCCGCCGAGCCGTTCGCGCTCGCGCTTCAACCGGTCGAGGCGCGTTTCCATGGCCTCGGCGACCGGCAATGGCGTTTCGGCCTTGAGGCCGGCGATTTCGCGCAATTCGGTTGGCGGGCGGTCGAAGGCCTCATCGATCTGGCGTGCGATTTCGGCCTGGCTCTGGCGCGCCGATTCCATGCGCTCTTCCTCGCGGGCGCGGTTTTCGCGAATGCTGGATAGGTGCTCCAGGGCCTGGCGGGCCGCCGCAGAGGCGCTGCGGTGCGCGGTTTCGGCCTCGCTCAACCTGTCGGCGGCCTGGCTTGCGCCGGTTTTGGCCTTGGCGATCTCGTCCATGAGCGCCTGGCGACGCTGATCGATGGATTCGGGCTCAGCGGCAAGTTCGGCAAGCTGGGCCTGGAGCTCCGATTGCCGGGCATCAAGGTCTGCAACGCGACCGGCGGCGCGCTCGGCGCGCACTGTCCAGTCACTCTTTTCCCGCGCCAGCGCGGCAAGACGGCGGGCGCGAATGGCTTCCTCATTGCGCAGGGAATCAGCGGCCGCGCGAGCCTCGGCGGCACGCGCTCTCTCGCCCTCAAGGCGTTCGTGGATGGCGCTGCGTTCCGCTTCCAGCGGCTCAGCGTGCGGCAATGCCGCATGGCTTTTGCGGGCGGTCGCGAGATCGTCGGCATTGGCCTTGCTTTCCGTCTCGATCCGCGACAACGCCTCGCCGATTGCCGACAGCCGTTCGCCGTAGCGGCCGGCCTGGCGCTCCGTCTCGGCCAAAGCGGCGCGGGCGCGATCGGCAGCGCTGCGCGCCTGACGCAAGGCGGCGCGCGCCGCCTGGTCCTTGCTCTCAGCCTCTTGCAAGCGGTTGGCGGCGGTTTCCACGGCCGCCGATTTCAGGTTCACGGCGTCGCGCGCGCGGGCGACCTCGCCATCAAGGGCGGCGAGCCGGTTTTTCTGCTCCAGCCGCATGGCCGCGGTCGTCGGCGCGCCGGCGCGCATGTGAAAACCGTCCCAGCGCCACAGATCGCCGGCCTTGGAGACAAGCCGCTGGCCCGGTTTCAACACGCCGGCCAATTTCCAGCCATCAGCCTTGGAAACGATACCGATCTGGCGCAGGCGGCGGCGCAGCACATCGGGCCCGCGTACGTGGTCGGCCAGACAATCGGCGCCCTCCGGCAGCGCCGCGTCGCCACCGCCATCGCCCGGCTGGCTCCAATTGCGCGGCGCGCCATTGTCCAGCGAGGCTTCAAGGTCGTCGCCGAGAGCCGCCGCCAAAGCCAGTTCCAGGCCGGAATCGACCTTCAGCGCATCGACGACCGGCGGAAAGAGGTCGGCTTTTTCGACATCGAGAATGCGCGCCAGCGTGCCGGCTTCGCTCTCCAGCGCGGCCAGGGCGCGGGTCGCCTCATCGTGCGGCGCACGGGCCTCGATCTCGTCCTTGCGGGCGCGGGCAAGCCCTGTTTCAGCGGTTTCGGCATCGGTTTCGTGCGCGGCAAGCGCGCGCTCCGCTTCCGCGACCGCATGGCGGCCGGCATCCAGAGCCTTGTCGGCGGCGCGCTCGCCCTCAAGCGCCTCGCGTTCCTCATGCAGGGCGGCAATATCGGCTTCAAACCGGGCAAGCCGGGCCTCGCCATCGCCGACCGCCCGGTCCAGGGCGTTGGCCTCGGCCAGAACGGCGGCAAGCCGGCCAGAAATGGTAGAATGCTCGACCTCGCTTTCGGCCACGATCGCAGCCAACTCCTCGGCGCGACGGCGGGCGTCCTCGACCTTGTCTACGGCATTATCGCCGGCATTGTCGGCCGCATTGTCCGGGCCGGTGTCGTTTTCGCCGGTCAGATCAGCCTCTTCGGCCGCAAGGCGGGCAATCGCCGAGCCGCTTTCCTCGCCGATCTCGCGCTCCCGGGCAAGGTCGGCGCCGGTCTCATCAAGTCTGGCGGCGATCTCGGCCTCGCGGGCCTTGTGGCGTTCTTCTTGCCTGGCGAGGTCGTCGGCCATCAGCTGCATGCGCTGCAGCGCCGCGCCAGCCTCGGCTGCCCGCTGGCGCAGATCCGGCAAACACTCTTCGGCGAGCGCTTCGTCGCGGGCCGATTTCGTCTGCGCCTCGGCAGCCTCGCCCAAAGACGCCGATGCCGCGGTCAGTGCCCTTTCGGCCTCGGCGAGCCGTTCGCCGGCGGCCTGCCAGCGGATCAGGAAAAGCGTCGCCTCGGCCTTGCGGATATCACCGGAAATATTGCGGTAGCGGACCGCCTGGCGGGCCTGACGCTTGAGGGCGTCGAACTGGCCGGATATCTCGGCCATGATATCGTCGAGCCGCTCCAGATTCTGTTCCGCCGCCCTGAGCTTCAGTTCAGCCTCGTGGCGGCGCGAATGCAGGCCGGATATTCCCGCCGCATCCTCCAGGATGCGGCGGCGCTGCGTCGGCTTGGCGGCGATGATCTCGCCGATCTGGCCCTGGCGCACAAGCGCCGACGAATGCGCCCCGGTGGCGGCGTCGGCAAACAGCAACTGGACGTCGCGGGCGCGCACATCCTTGCCGTTGATGCGGTAGGCGGAGCCGGCCTCGCGCTCGATCCGGCGGCTGATCTGGAGATCCTCGCCGACCGGAAATCCAACCGGTGCCTGGGTGCCGGCCGGGTCGGCAAACAAGGTGACCTCGGCGGTGTTGCGGGCCGGCCGGTTGGCGGCGCCTGAAAAGATCACATCCTCCATGCCGCCGCCGCGCATCGCCTTGTAGGAGCTTTCGCCCATAACGAAACGCAGCGCCTCGACAAGGTTGGACTTGCCGCAGCCATTGGGCCCGACAATGCCGGTCAGGCCGTCTTCTATGGCCACATCGGTCGGTTCAACGAAGGATTTGAAACCGGTCAGGCGAAGGCGGTTGATTTTCAACGACCGCCCTCCGGATAGTTTGCCGCCGGCTGGAGCCAGGCCAGGCGGCCATGCACTCTAGAGCTTCGGTTCGATGTGCATTTCCATTTGCTCAAGCGTCAACGCCCCTACCGCTTTTGCTCCGTTGATGAAGAAGGTCGGCGTCCCGGTAATGCCGAATTTCCGCGAACCGCGGTTCTTCACCTCGTCCAGTCCTTCAAACAGTGCCTGATTCGCCAGGCATGCATCAAAACTTTCTTTTGAAAAACCGGCCTGCTTGGCCAGATCAAGAAGCTCATTGTAGCGGTCCTGCGAGGCCAGCCATTTGTCCTGGGTGCTGAAATAGAGGTCCAGAATGTCAAAAAAGCGGTCGGCCGGCGCGCAGCGGGCGAGCATGGCAACGGCAAAGGCGGACGCGTCGAGCGGAAATTCGCGGAAGATGAAACGAACCTTGCCGGTGTCGATGTACTTCTCCTTGAGCGGCGCCCAGGTCAGGCGGTGGAACCGGCCGCAATGCGGGCAGGTCATGGAGGCATATTCGACTATCGTGACGGGCGCATTGTCGTCGCCCAACACCTTGTCGCCGAGCGGACCGGCAACCAGAAGCTCCTCCTGGGAGACGGATTCCTGCGCCAGTGCGGAAACGGGAAGCGACAGCGCCGGCAGCGCGGCAGCGCCGGCAAGAACTGCCCTGCGATTCAATGCCTTCATATCAAGAATCCTTTTCTATCCGGCTTTACCCGGCCATTGCGGTGCCGGCAGATTTTGTCCGTCCTGGCATATCGGCCTTGAACAGAGCCTGAATGGTCCAGCGAAACAAGTCACCGCCAACTTCCCGCGCATGACCCGGCTTTTACATGGAAAAGTCGTGGCGATGACGCCCAAATATGTTCACGACTTCGTCAGGACCGGGCAAGCACATTGCGGCCAAGAGCCTTTAAGGACTGCGCCAGGGGCTCGTCAAGCGGCTTCAGCCTAGCCTCCAGCATGGCAAGGTCGTCAGGATCAGCGGTGCTGCCTTTCGGCGCCACTTCGGGCGGCTCTTCGATAGCGGAGGCGATCGGATGCTGGACGATACGGACCGCGCCAACCGCCTGAAAGCCGAGAAACCGGTTGAGGCGCTCGCGAATCTGGCCGGTCTCGTGCGCCAGTTGCAACGCCACGGATGGATCGCAGCGCACGATCAGTGTCGCCGCGCCGCCATCGGGGTCGGAAGCGCGCGGCCAGCGGATGCGCTCCGGCCGGGTCTTGCCGGCATAGGCCTGGCCGACAATATCCGGCCACCAGGCCAGAATATCGGCCTTGGCCAGACCGCGCTTGCGGACAACCGGATCGAGGGTCGGGCCGACAAGTTCGCCGATCGGCCTGGCCTGCGGCCTGGCGGCCGGCCGGGTGGGCGGCGTTTTTTGCGGTCCGGGCCGGGCGATCATCTGCGGGCTGGTCCTTGTGTTTCGTGATTGGCGCAATTCGTGATCGGCGCTTTTCGCGCCCGGCCTTGATTTCGGCAGCCATTGGCCGACAGTGACCCGATGACCGATACCTTAACGAAACGCAAGCCGGCCCGGAAGGGCAGAGCGCAATCACGGGGAAAACCGGTGATCGGCGCGGCCCTTCTGGACTGGTATGATCGCCATGCGCGGATGTTGCCGTGGCGCGTCGGACCGGCGGAGCGGCGGCGTGGCGAACGGCCGGTGCCCTACCGGGTCTGGCTGTCGGAAATCATGCTGCAGCAGACGACAGTGAAAGCCGTCCAGCCCTACTACCGGGCATTTACGGAACGCTGGCCGGACGCGCCGGCGCTGGCGGGAGCCCACGACGATGCCGTGATGGCCGCCTGGGCGGGGCTTGGCTATTACTCACGGGCCCGCAACCTGATTGCCTGCGCGCGGCAGGTCCGCGACATTCACGGCGGCCGGTTTCCGGAAAAAGCGGCCGATCTGATCAAGCTGCCGGGCATCGGCGCCTATACATCAGCGGCCATTGCGGCGATCGCCTTCGACGAACCGGTGGCGGTTGTCGATGGCAATGTGGAACGGGTGGCCGCCCGCTATTTCACCATTGAAACGTCGCTGCCGGCAGCCAAGGCGGATGTTCGCGCCCTGCTTGCGCCGCTGGTGCCGGCCGATCGCGCCGGCGAATTCGCCGAGGCGATGATGGATCTGGGCGCGACATTGTGCACGCCGCGCGGCCCGGCCTGTTCGCTGTGCCCGCTGGCTGCGGGATGCCGGGCATTGGCCGCCGGGCGGCAAGACGAATTTCCGGTCAGGCCGGCGAAAAAGCCGCGGCCGACGCGCTATGGCACGGCCTATGTCGCTATACGCCAGGACGGCGCGGTCTTGTTGCGCAAGCGCCCGCCCAAGGGCCTGCTGGGCGGCATGGCGGAAGTGCCCGGCACGGTCTGGGGGGAATCACCACCGGGCGAGGAAACAGCGCCGATGCCGGGCGAGTGGAAGTCGACCGCGCAAGACGTGGAGCACACCTTCACGCATTTTCATCTGGTGTTGAGCGTGCGACATGGACGTTTCGCCATGAGATCGGCCGCGCCTGACGGCGCCTGGTGGTCGCCCGCCGATACGCTGCCGCATGAAGCGCTGCCATCGGTCATGAAGAAAGCCATCGAAGCGGCGCTGCCCGGCGCCACATTTCCGGTCGCCAAGGGCAAGCCAAAATGAGACGCCAAAATGAACAGTGCGGATAACCCGCCCGCCATCCATCATATCGTCTTCGACGTGGGCCATGTCCTGATCCACTGGGATCCGGATGTCGTCTATCGCGATCTCATCGCCGACGAGACACGGCGGGGCTGGTTCCTGACTGAAGTGTGCTCGCCGGAATGGAATCTGGAACAGGATCGCGGGCGCTCCTGGGCGGCGGGAGAGGCCGAACTCATCGCCCGGTTTCCGGCTGAGGAAGACCTGATCCGCGCCTACCGCAAACGCTGGCTGGAAATGATCCCATACGCCCTGGAAGGCAGCGTCGCCATTCTTGAAGGATTCGTGGCGGAAGGCCGGGACGTAACGCTCCTGACCAATTTCAACGATGATACCTTTGACGAGGCGCGACCCCGATATCCGTTCCTGGATCTGGCGCGCGGCGCGACCGTTTCGGCGCTGGTCGGCCTGTTGAAGCCCGAGCGGGAGATTTACGACCACCATGCGCAAACCTTCGGGCTTGATCCCGGCGCTACCCTTTTCATCGACGACAGCCCGACCAATGTCGAAGGCGCCCGGGCCGCCGGATGGCATGCGGTGCAGTTTGTCGACCCGGCGCGGTTGCGCGCCGATCTTGCCGAATTCGGCCTGACGGCCTGATACAGCGCCGGATTTGACGTCAGGCGGCCATGGTCTGCCGGATCTTTTCGCGCAAGACATCGATCGGCGCGCTCTTGCCCTTTGCGCCAATGTGCCAGAACGTCCAGCCATTGCAGGCGTCAAGGCCCTGAACAGCGGCGCCGACGCGGTGGATCGAGCCTTCATGGCTCGTGTCGCCAACCTTGCAGAAGAGCGAGCCGTCGGCACGTATCACCGCGCGATGCCGGGCCTTGGCGTCGGTCAGAATATCGCCGGCCTTCAGCAATCCCGCCTCAAGCAGATTGCCGAACGGCACGCGCGGCGCGGCCCGCTTGCCCTCTACGACCTTCAGATGATGATGTTCGGCCGGCTCGATCGAAGCGAGGCGTTTCTCAGCCGCGGCGATGTAGTCGGCCTCGCGTTCGACGCCGATATAGTGGCGGCCGAGACGCTTGGCGACGGCGCCGGTGGTGCCGGTGCCGAAGAACGGGTCGAGGACCACATCGCCG
>CAJHXO010000499.1_pt1 | contig 15848 bp, 18 predicted proteins | sample 9198491 | NCBI WGS metagenome assembly CAJHXO01 (sample SAMEA7708296, study PRJEB35096) | sediment metagenome | biome: marine neritic benthic zone biome [ENVO:01000025]; feature: sediment [ENVO:00002007]; material: shallow marine sediment [ENVO:03000034] sea grass bed [ENVO_01000059] ...
AAGCGCTGTGGAAAACTGCCAGCTGTCGTCTGCTGCAAGGCTGCCGGAGAGCGGAACGGCCGCGATAATCAGGGCAATCGCGGCAATTGCGTTCCCCCGGATTTGGCGCCCAAAGGCCTGGCGCAAGTAGCGAATCATGTAGTAGCGCTCCTGTTCCGAACGACGGTATTCTCCCATCATTTTAGGACGCTGTCAGGTCGCATTCACCCCGATCAGCACAACGTGACGACGATTTAATGGGCCGGAATGCGAAAAAGCCGGCTTTTCAGCCGGATTTTCAACATTTTCAAGGCAATTTGCCAAATTCAGGGCAGCGGCACAGGCTCGCTCGCCAATGTCCGCAGATAGGCCAGAATCGCCGCCCGGTCCTTGTCCTTCTTCAGGCCGGCAAATGTCATTTTGTTGCCGGGGATATTACCCTTCGGGTTGGCCAGATAGGCATCCATCGTCGCATAATCCCATGTCCCGCCACTCTCGCCAAAGGCTTTCATCGCGTCAGAATATTTGAACTTTTCAGCCTGGCCGGCCGTTTTGTTTATGATACCCCACAGCGGCGGCCCGACCTTATTCTTGCCGCCTTCGTCGAAGGAGTGGCAGGCGGCGCATTTCTTGGCCACCTTCTTGCCGTCATCGACCGTCGACTCGCTGATCATGGCCAAAACCGGGGAGTCGGCCGCTTCAGCCGGTGTGGCCTCCGCTGCAGGCGCTTCTGCTGCTGAAGGTGTATCGGCAGCCGGCACTTGCGCCGCAGGCGCTGGAGCGACCATCGTGGTTTCGGCCGCAGGAGCGTCTTCCTTGGCGGCTGCAGGCGCCTCCGCTGCCGGGACCTCCATAGCGGGTGCTTCGGCCGCCGGGGTTTCCGCCGCGACCGTCGCGGTTTCTGGCGCTGGCGCTTCCGCTGCAGGGGCTTCCGCAGTCATTTCCGTAGCGGCTTCGGCGGCAGCGGCTTGCGGCAAGGGCGCCGGGTCGTCGGCAAGCGATCGCAGATAGGCGATGATATTGGCCCTGTCCGCGGGTTTCTTCAAACCGGCAAAACTCATCGACGTCCCGCTGACAAATTTCTTCGGCGCGGCCAGGAAGCCGTTGAGCTTCTCGTAATCCCAGACCGTACCGCCCTCGGCAAAGGACTTCAGGGCGTCTGAATATTTGAATCCTTCCGCCGCCGCGACCGGTCGGTTGACGATGCTCCACAGCCCCGGGCCGACCTTGTTGCCGCCATCCTTCTCAAATTTGTGGCAGGCGGCGCATTTCTTAGCCACGCTCTTGCCAGCGCCCGCATCGGCGCTCGCCATGAGTGCGGCGATCGGCTCTTCGGCGGCTTCATCGCCACCGGCGGCCTCGCCACCATGTTCCCCGCCGCTGTCGGCGACTTCGATAACATAGCCCGGCGCTTCGGCCTCATGGCCCTCAAAGATAACGTCGGCCATGATGCCCAGGCCAAATGCGACAAGAGCGGCAAAGAGCACCGCACCGGCAATCTTGTTGAATTCAAAGGAGTCCATGCAGCCAAAAGCTCCCAAAAATCGGTCGCACACGGGTGGTCCGCGCGTCTCGCCCCACACCCCGGTCTGCAACCATGATTAGCAGGGCGGACACCTATCCCTTTTGACGAACAGCATCAAGGCGTATAAGCGCCCAGTTTCTGAGACGGATTGCCACTACCGCCAACCTTGCGACAGTTCCATGAATCCGATTGTCCTCATTCCCGCGCGTCTGGCCTCCGTGCGGCTGCCTGACAAGCCCCTTGCCGAGATCGCCGGCAGGCCGATGATCGTCCATGTCGCACAGCGGGCGCTGGAGGCCGATATCGGCCCGGTTGTCGTCGCCACCGACGCGCCGGAAATCGCTGCCGCTCTGGCCGGCAGCAAGGCGCAAGTGGTGATGACCCGCTCCGACCACCAGAGCGGGTCGGACCGGATATTTGAGGCGGTGGCAACGTTCGATCCGGCGGTCGCCTTCGACATTGTCATCAACTTACAGGGAGATTTGCCGACAATCGATCCGGCGCTTCTTGCCCGCTCGATGATCCCCCTTGCCGATGCAACCGATGCGGAAGTGGCGATTTCGACCCTTGCCGCGGAAATTGTCGATGCCGACGAGATTGACGATCCGGGCGTCGTCAAGCTGATCGGCACGCCGGTCGGCGAAGACCGGTTGCGGGCGCTCTATTTTACCCGGGCGGCGGCGCCCTACGGCGACGGCCCGCTTTACCATCACATCGGACTTTATGCGTTTCGCCGCGCCGCGCTGGAAAAATTCGTGCACTTGCCTGTCGGTGTCCTGGAAAAGCGCGAGCGTCTGGAGCAGTTGCGCGCGTTGGAGGCGGGTATGCGCATCGACGCCATGATCGTTGACACGGTGCCGCTGGGCGTTGACACAACGCAGGATCTGGAGCGGGCGCGGCAGATTCTGAAAGGGCCGGGCCGGCCCGGCGCCGGCAGGTGAATGAAGGGGCAATTGCCGTGACAAGGAAAAACATCGTGTTCCAGGGCGAACCTGGCGCCAATTCCCACATCGCCTGCCGCGAAGTCTATCCGGACATGCAGGCCGTTCCGATGGCCACGTTCGAGGACTGTTTCCAGGCGATCGAAACCGGCGAAGCCGATCTTGGCATGATCCCGATTGAAAACTCGCTGGCTGGGCGTGTCGCCGACATCCATCACCTTCTGCCGGCAGCCAACATGTCGATCATCGGCGAATATTTCCTGCCGATCAACCACCAGTTGCTCGGCCTCAAGGGTGCGACGCTTGAAGGGCTAAAAACCGTTCAGAGCCACGTCCACGCCCTCGGCCAGTGCCGGCGAATGATCCGCAAACTGGGGATACCGGCCGAGGTCGCGGCCGACACCGCCGGCTCGGCGCGCCATATCGCTGAACTGGGCGATCCCACCCATGGCGCGATAGCCTCCGCGCTTGCCGCCGAAATCTATGGCCTCGACGTCCTGGCCGCCGATATCGAGGACGAGGAGCATAATACGACGCGTTTTGTGATTCTTTCCCGCGACGCCGAATGGGCCAAACAGGGCGATGGCCCGGTCATTACGTCGTTCATTTTCCGCGTCCGCAACGTCCCGGCCGCCCTTTACAAGAGCCTTGGCGGCTTTGCCACCAACGGCATCAATATGACCAAGCTGGAAAGCTATCAGCTTGGCGGCCAGTTCTTCGCCACGCAGTTCTATGCCGATGTCGAGGGCCATCCCGACGATCACGATCTCGCTCTGGCCCTGGAAGAGCTCGGTTTCTTCTCCGCCGAACTCAGGATCGTCGGGGTCTATCCGGCCAGTCCGTTTCGCGCCAACATTGCCGAGCCGGCCGAAAACCGCGATCTGAGGCCGATGCCGGCGGCGGACTGACCGGATAGGCCGCGTAATCAGCCATCCCATTCGGCGAAAGCGTGGATCAGCCGGTTGGCGATGGCCATTTTCGGCGGGACGATCAGCCCGTCCGGATGGCTACCGGCGATCATTGCGCGCACCTCGTCGCGGTCGAACCAGCGGCAATCCTCAAGTTCACTCTCGTCCGGGCTGATATCCATTGTCAGGGCTTCGCAATGGCAGCCGATCATCAGCGAGGAGACAAACGGCCATGGTTGGCTGGAAAAATAACGCACCCGGCCGATCTCGATCCCGGCCTCCTCCCCGGTCTCGCGCCGCACCGCATTCTCAATGGTCTCGCCCGGCTCGATAAAGCCGGCAAGGGCCGAATACATGCCCGGTGCGAAATGTGGCTGACGGCCCATGAGACATCGCCTGCCGTCGATCGCCAGCATGATCGCCACCGGATCGACACGCGGAAAATGCTGCGCCGAGCAGGCCGGGCAATCGCGCCGCACACCGCCGCCAAAAACGAGCGTCGGTTTACCGCAGCGGGCGCAATATTGGTGGTTTGCGTGCCAGGATAGCATCGAACGGGCCTGCGCGATGGCGCCGAGATCGGCAACATCCAGCAGGCCCTGATTGGCCAGCGACCGAAGATCGATCGCCATGACCGCCTCCGGCGGTTCGCGCCGCTCATCGACAAGTCCGGCCAGGCGTGGCCCGTCGGAGGTCGCGCCGAGCAGCACCACGCTATCGTCCAGAAGACCAAGCTGCTCCGCCGCCGGCCGCTCGAAAGTTGCCTCGCCGGCCTGCCCGTTGACGGTGACCAGGGCCCGTTCCTGGGCGAAAAGCAGATAGCGCGCCTCCGGATCGGCTGCTGCCGCGGCAAGACTGTTTTCATCACGCGCCTCGCTGAGCCGGTCCAGCCGATTGCCGGCAAAGCCGTTCAGGTGGCTCGCCTCGGCCGGTATTGTCTGGTTAAAGAACGATGGCATGACAGCCCGTTTAGCGCAGCGTCCACGCCTAAGCCACCGCGCATTGTCTCCACCATATTGACTGCGTCAGGCCAGCGTCTAAGGTCCGCGCGACTTTTCAGGGTCCGAATCCCGGGATAAACCGCGACATGACCGATCTCGCCAGCCTGCACTCCACCATCGATGCGGCCTTCGATGCCCGCGACGATGTCACCGAACAGACAGCCGGCGCTGTGCGCGATGCCGTCGATGAGGCTTTGGCCCTGCTTGATTCCGGCCAGGCGCGTGTCGCCGAAAGGAAGGATGGCGAATGGCACGTCAATCAGTGGCTGAAAAAGGCGGTTCTCCTGTCGTTTCGCCTCAATCCGATGCAAGTCATCAAGGGCGGGCCCGGCGAGGCCGGCTGGTGGGACAAGGTGGCATCGAAATTCGATGGCTGGAGCGCCGATGACTTTACCGCGGCCGGCTTTCGGGCCGTGCCGAACTGCGTCGTGCGGCGCTCCGCCTATGTGGCGCCGGGCGTCGTCCTGATGCCCTCCTTCGTCAATCTCGGCGCCTATGTCGATAGCGGCACCATGGTCGATACCTGGGCGACGATCGGCTCCTGCGCGCAAATCGGCAAGGACTGCCACATTTCCGGCGGCGCCGGCATCGGCGGCGTGCTGGAACCGTTGCAGGCCGGCCCGGTCATCATTGAGGACAACTGCTTTATCGGCGCCCGCGCCGAGGTCGCCGAAGGCGTCATCGTCCGCGAAGGCTCTGTCTTGTCGATGGGTGTCTATCTTGGCGCATCGACGAAAATCGTCGATCGCAACACCGGCGAAATCCATGTCGGCAAAGTACCGCCCTATTCGGTCGTCGTTTCCGGAACGCTGCCCGGCAAGAGCCTGCCCGGCGAAAATTGGGGGCCGAGCCTTTATTGCGCCGTCATCGTCAAGCGCGTCGACGAAAGGACGCGTTCCAAGACGTCCATCAACGAATTGCTGCGCGACTGACCGGCAATGCCCGCTGGCGGCCAAAATTCCAAACCGCCAGGCCTGTTGACGGCCTATCAATGGCTGTTCTTCGGCTTTCGCGGCCGCATCGGCCGCGAGGCCTATTGGCTGTCGTTCTTTTTCATCGTTGCGATCCTCGCCGTCATCCTGCAGCCTGATATCGATCCTGAAACCGGGGCACTGTCGCTGCGCGGCGGCGCATTGACGGTTGCCGCCATGCTCGTCGCCGTCGTCGCCAATCTTGCGATCGGCGTAAAACGGCTGCACGATTTCAATGCGCCGGGCCTGTTTGCCGTTGCCCTGTTTATTCCCGGCCTGTCGGTTATCGCCACACTGGTGATTGGCCTGCTGCCCGGAAATCCGGGTCCGAACCGCTTCGGCAACGCGCCGGATATCCCGCGGGTCTGACCGTCGGCTGTTGACGGCGTGGCATTTGCAGCGCCAATTTGGCACACAAGGTAGACGCGGAGGCGGCAATGGACTGGAAATATCTCTACACGAACTTCGACGGCCGAATTGCTCGCAAGGATTGGTGGATTGGTATTGCCATCATCTTTGTAGCGTCGCTCATTATAAGCGCCCTTATCGGCGATCGGGGCATTATCCAGTTCATCATCGGGATCGTGTTGTTCATTGGCGGCCTGTCGCTGCACATCAAACGCTTCCACGATCGCGGCAAGTCAGGCTGGTGGGTGCTGGTGTTTCTGATTCCGATCATCGGCTTCATCTGGATGATCGTCGAAATGGGTATCCTGGAAGGCGACGCCGACGCCAACGAATACGGGCCCGCGACAACGTGACCGCGCGCTGGTTCCCGCTTTTTCTGAATCGCTTCAGGTAGAGCCGGCATGACTGATATCGACCCGTCCGGCCTTCTCGCCGAGCTGGTTCGCGCGCCCACCGTCACGCCGGACGTCGGCCGGGCGCTGGATATCCTCGAGCGGGCTCTTGCCGCGGCGGGATTCTCTGTCGAACGACCGGTCTTTCACGACACCGATACGCCGGACGTTGAAAACCTTTTCGCGGCCGCCGGCAATGGTCCCAGACATCTCACCTTTTCCGGACATGTCGATGTCGTTCCGCCCGGCGAGGAGGCGGAATGGTCGCATCCGCCATTTGCCGCCGAGATTTCCGAGGGCGTTCTCTACGGAAGGGGCGCCGTCGACATGAAGAGCGGCGTGGCGGCGATGATAAGCGCGGCAGTGCGGTTTCTTGATCGGAGCGACGCCGATTTCGGTGGCCGGATATCGTTCCTGATCACTGGCGACGAAGAAGGCCCGTCGATCAATGGCACGGCCAAGCTTCTGCCATGGGCTATCGCTGCCGGCGAGCATTTTTCCGCAGCAATCGTCGGCGAGCCGGCAAGCCGGCAATCCCTTGGCGACCAGGTCAAGATCGGCCGGCGCGGCAGTTACTCTGCCGCAATCGAGATCGAGGGCCGCCAGGGTCATGTCGCCTATCCGCACCTGTCCGACAATCCGCTGCGCAGTCTGGCGACCTTGGCCGATGCGTTGCTCGCCGAGCCGCTGGATGCCGGCACCGAGCATTTCGAGCCGACCACCCTGGAACTGGTATCAATCGACACCGGCAATCGGGCCTGGAATGTCATTCCCGGCCGCGTAACCCTTCGTCTCAACAGCCGTTACAACGATCTTTGGACACAGGAGAGCCTGCAGGCGGAAATCGAGCGCCGCCTGGCCGCGGCCGCTGACGACCGGCGCCATCGCCCAGGCGCCGCTGATCCGATTCGCTGGAGCCTGATTGCGGAGCCGGCCGTCTCCGATGTGTTTGTCACCCGTGACGAAGCGCTGATTGAGCTGGTTTCCGGCGCCATGCGGTCGGTCACCGGTATCACGCCGGCGCTGACGACCGGCGGCGGCACTTCAGACGCCCGTTTTATCAAGGATTATTGCCCGGTTATCGAGATCGGCGCCGTCGGCACGACCATGCATCAGATCGACGAATGCGTGCCGCTTGCGGAGGTGGACACCCTGACGCGTATTTACGAAGCGGTCCTGGACGCCTATTTCCCCGCCTGATGGGACCTTTCGCAAATCTGCCGGCAAATCTGTCCGGCGCCTGGGACGTGATGAACGGGCGGGTAGAGGGTCTGCGCAAGCTCGATCTCACCATTGACGGTTTCTGGCGCTCTTTCGGCGCCATTGTGCTGATTGTGCCGGTTGCGCTCATCGCCCTGGCCAGCGAGCGTGCTATTGTGCCGCCTGCCGACGGCCAGGTCCCGGCGCTCACCGGCGGCATTGCCGTGCTGCGCCTGATCGCGGTCGTCGTCGACTGGTTGGCATTTCCGGCGATTCTTGCCCTGATTGCCCGGCCGCTGGGTATTGCGGCCCGATACGTGCCGTTTATCGTCGCCCGCAACTGGGCGGCGGTGCCGGTCGCTTTCATGTTCGCTGTGCCGCATCTTTTCCACGCGCTCGGCATATTTCCGACCGGTATGCTGTCCTTGGCGCTGCTGGTCCTGTTCGCCATCGCCGTTTGGTTCGCCTATACCGTCGTGCGCACCGCCTTGCAGGTGCCGCCCGTCCTGGCTGTCCCCGTGGTCGTTCTGGAAATCGCCAGCGGTTTTTTCATCGAGTTGTTTTTCAGCCGATTGGCCGGCTAAAGCGCATTCCGAAAAGTGGGAACCGGTTTTCGGATAAAAATGCGCGTAAAATCAAGAAGCTAGTAGTCGACCCGCAGCAGATAAAGCCCCTCCGCCGGCGCCACCGGTCCACAGGCCTTGCGGTCCTTGGCCGCAAGTGCTGCCGCCAGATCGTCGGCGCTCCAACTGCCATCGCCGACAAGCCGCAAGCTGCCGACAATAGACCGCACCTGACTGTGCAGGAAGGAGCGGGCGGATGCCTCAATGACGATTTCTTGCCCCTGGCGCCGCACGCTCAGCCGGTCGAGCGTCTTGACCGGACTCTTGGCCTGGCAGTTGGCGTTTCGGAAGGTGGTGAAATCATGCGTTCCGGTGAGACGTTGGCCCGCCGCGTCCATGGTTTCAGCGTCCAGCGGCGCCTTGACCCGCCAGGCACGGCCGGCATCGACCGTCAGCGGCGGCCGTCGGTTGACGATGCGATAAAGGTAATGCCGCGCCTTGGCGGAAAACCGGGCATCGAATTCATCGGCCGCAAGTTCGGCGGCGAGCACGGCGACCGGTTCGGGCTGGAGATGGAAGTTCAGCGCGTCGAGCACCGTGTCGGCCGGCCAGTCCTTGGCGAGATCGACATGGGCGACTTGCGCCAAGGCATGTACGCCGGCATCCGTGCGGCCGGCGCCACCGATCGTCACCCGTTCGCCGGAAAACGCGGCGATAGCGTCCTCAATCGTTTCCTGCACGGCGCGGCCATTGGCCTGGCGCTGCCAGCCGGCGAATGGCGTGCCGTCATACTCAACAGTCAGCTTGTAGCGCGGCATGGGCGCCTTTCATTTGCTTTCCGCCGTGGCGATCACAGCCGGATTTCCGGCGTGCCCTGCAGGCCGTTGAGGAAGGCCCGCGCATCCATCGGCTTCTTGCCGGCGCGCTGCAGTTCCAAAAGTCGCACCGCGTCGGTACCACAAGTGACAGCCAGCGGGTCGTCGATAAGGACACCAGGTGGCCCGGATTGATCGGATAGCGTCGACCGAAGCACTTTCACGCGCTCAGCCCTGCCGCCGATCATCATATCGCACCAGGCGCCCGGCCAGGGCGACAGGCCGCGAATATGATTGTGAACAGTTCCCGCATCCTGCCGGAAATCGATCCGCGCCTCCGCCTTGTCGATCTTGGCGGCATAGGTAACCCCGTCCTCGCTTTGCGGCACGCAATCAATGGTGTTGCGTTCCAGCGCCGCCAGCGCCCGAACCATCAAATCCGCACCAAGAGACGCCAGGCGATCATGCAGAGCGCCGGCCGTGTCGTCGGCTCCGATCGCCAGCCGCTCGGCCATACACACAGGTCCGGTGTCAAGCCCGGCCTCTATGCGCATGACCATCACGCCAGTTTCCTTGTCTCCGGCCATCACCGCCCGCTGGATCGGCGCAGCGCCTCGCCAGCGCGGCAGCAGCGAGGCATGCAGGTTGAAACAACCATGGCGCGGTGCATCGAGCACGACCTGCGGCAGGATCAGGCCATAGGCAATGACAACTGCAGCATCGGCTCCGAGCGCAGCGAAGGCTTGCTGTTCGGCAGGATCTTTCAGGCTTCCAGGCGTAACGACCGGCAGGGCGAAGGCCGCGGCCTTTTCATGCACCGGCGAGCGCCGCTCCGCCATGCCGCGCCCGGCTGGTCTGGGCGGTTGCGTGTAAACAGCAGCAATGTCATGGCCGCGTCCGACAATCTCGCTCAGGCTTGGCACGGCAAAGTCCGGCGTGCCCATGAAGACGAGGCGCATGGTCATGGTTTGCCGCCCGTGTTCGGTGTCACAGCGCTACGTGCTTGCGCTTCTCGCGTTCGTCTTGCCGCGCCGCCTTGGCAAATTTCCTGACGACAAGATCGCGTTTCAATTTTGAAAGGTAGTCGACGAAAAGCACGCCATCGAGATGATCGACTTCGTGCTGGATGACCGTGGCAAACAATCCCTCGGCCAGCATTTCCTGCTGTTTGCCTTCATAGTCGATATAGCGAACATGTACGGACGCTGGCCTTTCGATCTCGGCGAAATAATCCGGTATCGAAAGACAGCCCTCTTCATAGACCGAGCGATCATCGGACCGTTTCAGGATTTCCGGATTAATCAGAAAAAGCGGTTCTCTCGGGCCTTCGTCGCGCGTGACGTCGATTGTGATGATCCGCTTTGGCACTCCGACCTGAATACCGGCGAGCCCAATCCCCGGCGCGTCGTACATCGTCTCCAGCATGTCGTCGAGCAGCCGGCGCAGGTCGGAATCGACCTGTTCGACGGCGGCGCTCTTTTTCCGCAGGACCGGATCGGGAAGTTTGATGATATCCAGAACCTTCATTGCGCGCGAGATAGGCGTTGGCGGCGATTGCGTCAACGTGGGTTCGCAAGCCGGCCCGCATATTCAAGGCGACGCCACGGTGCATTTTCGGTGTGCCGTGGCCGAATCGGCTAGGTTGCGCCAATGGATTCGACGATTGCCATCATCGCAGGACGAAATGTGACCCTGGCTGACGCCGTATTGGCCGCTTGTGGGCTGGCGTTGGTCTTGCTTGTCATTGCCACGATCATGCTGCTGCGCGCTTCCTACGCCCGGCGGCACGCCGAAGCCTCATCGGCCATGCGCGCTGCCGAGCTGGAAAACCAGGTTGGCACGTTACTGCAATCGCAGGCGGAAATGACCGGTCGCATGCAGACCATGGCGGAGATCTTCGGTGAGAGGCAGGCTGAACTCAACAAGGCGGTTTCAGAGCGTCTTGACGGCATGGGCCATCGGCTCAACCAATCGGTCGGCGAAGCGACAAAGCACACCCAAGACAACCTGAAGAAGCTGCATGAGCGCCTCGCCGTGCTCGACGCGGCGCAGCAAAACATCACTGATCTGGCCGGCCAGGTCACGACATTATCCAACATACTGGGTAACAAGCAGTCTCGTGGCGCCTTCGGTCAGGGCCGGATGGAGGCGATCGTCGCCGACGGTTTGCCCAAAGGTGCTTATTCGTTCCAGGCGACGCTGAATTCCGGCAACCGGCCCGACTGCCTCGTTTACATGCCGAATGGAGTGCCGCCGCTGGTGATTGACGCCAAATTCCCGCTGGAAGGCTATAGCGCCACCAAAGCTGCGGACACGCCTGACGCGCTGAAAAGCGCGCGAGCACAATTCCGCGGCGATCTCATCAAACATATCAAGGATATCAAGGACCGCTATCTCGTTCCCGGGGAAACCCAGGATACGGCGTTCATGTTTGTGCCTTCAGAGACCGTTTTCGCCGAAATCCACGAACATTTCGACGAGATTGTCCAGCGCGCCTACAAGGCCCGGGTGGTCATCGTCTCGCCTTCGCTTCTAATGTTGTCGGTTCAGGTCATTCAGGCCGTGCTACGCGATCATCGCCTGCGCGAGCAGGCCGGTGTCATTCAAGGTGAAGTTCTGCACTTGATGGAGGATATCGGTCGGCTCGATGACCGGGTCAGAAAATTACAGACCCATTTTTTACAAACCCAAAAGGACGTCGATCTGATTCTGACCTCCACCGACAAGGTGACCAAGCGCGGCCGGCGCATTGAAGGCCTCGGCTTTGGAGAAACTGTTGAAGATAAAGCGGAAATTACAACGGAATTGAGCCCGAAGCCACGCCTGGCGGCCGGCAGTTAAGGATTTTATCAATTCACTTAAGGATATGTTTAGTAACAGTTTTAGCCAATTTTGTGTTATCCAATTCAATTAATGGAAGATGTATGCTGCTATCGGCATAACGAGAGGTCCAAACCGGGTATATCGTTATGAAATTGTTGGCTCATATGTTTGTCGTTGGTTCAGTCCTGTTTGGGGGCGACGTATTTTTCAATGACGGTAACGAAACCAGATCGCTGATGTTCGATTCCAGGGTCGCCGTAGCCAGTGGCGTCCGCCTGCAGGCTTACCATATTTCGACATTCGTCGAGCGCAAGGTCGACTTGCTCCTGCCGGGCAGCTGATCCGGGACAAATCCCGACCATCCCCCAAAGGGATCAGAACGGCGTTCGGCTCTTGATTGCGGCCGCCAGGGTCCCGTCATCGAGATAATCCAGTTCCCCGCCCACCGGTACGCCGAGGGCGAGTCGGGTGACCATCATATCCGATCCGCTGAGTTGATCGGTGATGTAATGGGCCGTCGTCTGGCCTTCCACTGTCGCATTGACCGCCAATATAATCTCCGAGACGTCACCGCCCCTGGCGCGGGCGACCAGCGTTGCGATATTGAGGTCTTCCGGTCCGATTCCGTCGAGCGGTGACAGCGACCCGCCAAGTACGTGATAGCGACCGCGCGTCGCGCCGGCCCGCTCCAGCGCCCACAGATCGGCAACATCTTCGACGACGACAATGACCGAATCGTCGCGGCGCGGATCGACGCAGACCGAGCAAGGGTCGCAACTATCGACATTGCCGCACACGGAGCAGAGCCGCACATTGGCGGCTGCATCGGTCGCCGCCTTGGCGAGCGGCTCCAGAAGCGTATCCTTCTTCTTCACCAGATGCAGCGCCGCGCTTCGCGCCGAACGCGGACCGAGTCCGGGAAGGCGCGCCAAGAGCTGGATCAGCCTTTCAATCTCTGGGCCGGCTATCGATTGTGTCACGATCGACGACTTGTTGCGCTAGATTGGCAATTTCATGCCGGGCGGCAAGGGCAGGCCGGCAGTTAGTTCCTGCATCTTTTCTTGCGCTGCTGCTTCAGCCTTGCCGCGGGCGTCATTGGTTGCGGCGACGATCAGATCTTCAAGGATCTCCATTTCGTCCGCTTTTGCCAACGAGGGATCGATCTTGATCGCTTTCAATCCACCCTTGCCATCGACTTTGACGGTCACCAGTCCGCCGCCGGACGAGCCTGAGACCTCCATGGCGGCAACCTCCTCTTGCAGGCCTTGCATTTTTTCCTGCAGTTCCTTGGCCTGTTTCATCATGCCCATCAGATCTTTCATTGATCGCTTGTCCTTATTGTTCAGTCGTTTGTCTCGGCAGGGTCGCCATCGTGATCGTCGCCGCTGGCCGGGGTAGGGTCACGCACTGCGATAATTTCCGCGCCGGGAAACTGCGACAGAGCGCTGGCGACAAGCGGGTCAGTTTTCACGGTTTCGATTTGCCTTTGTTTGTCCGCCTGGCGGCGTTCGTGAACAGTCGCCGCGCCTTCGCCCTCGCTGACGGCGACAATCCAGCGTTCGCCGGTCCACTCGCGCAACACCGCTGTCAGCCGGTTCGGCAGATTGGTGTCTGCGTCCGGCGTCAGCTTGATTTCAATCTGCCCCGGTTGAAAGCGCACAGGCTTGATATGCCGCTCCAGGGCAAATACCATCAGCCTGTCGCGTCTGTCCCTGGCAAGGGCGACAAGATCTTCGAATCGCCTCAGTTGTGGCTGATTGGCGTCGGCCGGTTCGGGCTCGGTGATGGTTTCGCTCAATTGGTAAGCCGGCAGCGTCGCAGTATTGCCGTTGCCCGAACGGCCGACCGGGCGGTCTTTGTCCAAAGGTTCCGATTGTAACGCGGCAGCCGGCGCTGCTGTTGCCGCCGTCGCTGCCGTCGCGCCCGGCTTGCCGGTGCGGCCGCTGTTGTCTGTTCCGCCGCCGTTGGCGGCTTCGGCGCCATTCTCCAGCCTGCGGATCGCCTCATCCGGCGTTGGCAGGCTGGCGGCGTGGCACAGTCGAACCAATACCATGTCGGCGGCGGCCAACGATCGTTCGGCCTGCGCGGTTTCGGCAAGGCCTCTGAGCAGCATCTGCCAGGCCCGCGAGAGCACCCGCACGGAAAGCGATTCGGCCATCGCCTTGCCACGGGTCCGCTCGGTTTCCGATACGGCGGCCTGCGCGGCGGCGTCCGGAGCGATCTTCAGCCGCGTTACGAAATGTGTGAACTCGGCGAGATCGGCAAGCACCACCAGCGGTTCGGCGCCGGTCTGGAATTGGTCCTGCAGTTCTGTCAGCGCTGCCGCCGCGTCGCCGCGCATCACAAGCTCAAAGAGGTCGATGACCCGCGTCCGGTCGGCGAGGCCGAGCATGTCATGCACTTTATCAGCCGAAACCGCGCCGCCGCTATGGGCTATCGCCTGGTCGAGGATCGACAGCGCGTCGCGCACCGAACCCTCCGAAGCACGGGCGATCGCCTGCACGGCACCCGGCTCGGCTGTTATGTCCTCTCTTTTCGCGATCTGCGCCAGATGGTCGATCAGTTCCTTGGCACCGATGCGCCGCAGATCGAAACGTTGGCAACGCGATAGAACAGTAACCGGTACTTTGCGGATCTCTGTCGTCGCAAAAATGAACTTCACATGCACCGGCGGCTCTTCCAGGGTTTTGAGAAGCCCGTTAAAGGCAGCTTTCGACAGCATGTGCACTTCGTCGATGATATAGACCTTGTAGGGTGCCGTGACCGGCACGTATCTGGCCGAATCAATGATGTCGCGCACGTCGTCGATGCCGGTATGGGATGCCGCATCCATTTCAAGCACGTCCGGATGCCGGCCATCCATGATGGCTTGGCAATGGACGCCCGTCTCGCCGAAATCGACGGTCGGCTCGCCGCATTTGTCCTCTCGCTGGAAATTCAGCCCGCGCGCCAGAATCCGCGCCGTCGTCGTCTTGCCGACGCCGCGTACACCGGTCAGCATCCAGGCATGGGGAATGCGGCCGGCGGCGAAGGCGTTGCGCAAGGTTCGCACCATCGGCTCTTGGCCAATGAGGTCGTCGAAGCTCGCCGGGCGGTATTTGCGCGCCAGGACCTGGTAGGAGCCGCCCCGATGGGCGCTTTCGCCGCTTTCGCTCATTGTTCCGTCATACGCCGGTCCGCCGCCAAGGTGAAGCCGGCAATACCTGAGGCCGCCAACTTGGCGTTGATAACCCGGAATTACCGGAATCGGGTGGATTGGTGGGAGACTGAACGGCAACCCGCGCCGAAAACTCGTTAGGGCTGCTTCCTTCCGGACCTGACCCGGTTGGCGAGCGGCGCGTCCGCCGCCAGCCTCCCGAACGCTCTATATCATGACCGGACCGGTTGCACGCAAGCTCTTTGCGCCTGCCACTCCGTCATTCGGCGGCAATACTGCCCGGCGTGAACACATCAGCGATCGCTGCGACAAAGCCGGCCAGATCGTCGGTGATGAAATCGACATGGGCGTCACCATTATGGCCTTCCGCTTCCCACGTCTCGTGGACGACCTCGCTGGCGCCCGACGGCACGATCAGCACAGTGCACATGCCGATTGTCTTGGGCACCTTTAGATTGCGAGCCAGATCCTCAAACATGGCGGCGCTTTGCGGCAATACGTCAAACCGGTTGATGAATCGCTCATAGGTCTCGCGCTCCGGCTTGGGCACCAGATCGGCATCGACAATATCGAAGATGTCCTCAAAATGATCAGTCACGCCGAGCCGTGTAGCCACCTTTTCCGCATGCGGCCGAGAACCGTTGGTGAAGATGAATTTACGGCCGGGCAGGCGGGCAATTGCCGCGCCAAGCGCCGGATCGGGCTGCACCGGTGAATGGTCGATATCGTGGACGAACTCCAGAAAGTCGTCCGGATCGATGTCGTGCTCCACCATCAGGCCGCGCAAGGTCGTGCCGTGATCGCGGTAAAACGTTTTCTGAATCAACCTGGCGTCGTCGCGGCTGACGTCGAGATATTTTTGCACGTAGCTCTGGATACGCTCATCGATCTGCGCGAACAGGTTTGAGTGGCGCGGATAGAGCGTATTGTCGAGATCGAATATCCAGGCTTCGACCGGCCGGAAAACGCGCAATTCGCCATTGGCGGGAAAAGTTGGGCTTGTAGCCGTGAGTGTCGTCATGGGGTCAATACAGTACCTCGGTCAATATCGTTATGTAGTAGGGGCCGATATATAGATGCGGCCGGTTAAGACTTCAGCGTATTTCTCATCACGGTTTGATGAGTGTACCGGCGCCATGATCGGTGAAAAGTTCCAGGAGCACCG
>CAJHXO010000065.1_pt1 | contig 15508 bp, 14 predicted proteins | sample 9198491 | NCBI WGS metagenome assembly CAJHXO01 (sample SAMEA7708296, study PRJEB35096) | sediment metagenome | biome: marine neritic benthic zone biome [ENVO:01000025]; feature: sediment [ENVO:00002007]; material: shallow marine sediment [ENVO:03000034] sea grass bed [ENVO_01000059] ...
AAGGGCCGCAGGATCTCGGCGGCGTATTCATCTTGATTATAGTGTGCCGCGATGTCGCCGATATCGTGCAGCAGCGCGGCGACCACCCAGTCATTGTCGGCGCCGTCGCGCCAGGCGCGGGTGGCGGTCTGCAGGGAATGCTCAAGCCGGGTGACCTGATAGCCCGACAGGCTCTCGTCCAGTTCGACCAGCGCCTGCAACAGCCGGTCCGCCGTGCCGGCGGCATAGGCGCGCTCGTGCCGGTCGAGAAAGGCGTAGTCGGCCTTGTCGCCATCTCTCATCTGCGTAAATTTGACGGTCTTCATGGCTCGCCTCAGTCCGGCTTCTTCAACTGCAGCCGGTCGCGCACCTCGGCCGGGCCGAGAATACGGATATTCATGGCTTCCAGGATAGTCCGGGCGCGTTCGACAAGTGCTGCGTTGGTCGCCAGTTCGCCCTTGGCAAGGTAGAGATTGTCCTCCAGCCCGACCCGGACATTGCCGCCGAAAAGTGCTGCCATGGCGACATAGGGCAATTGCCGGCGGCCGATGGAAAAGGCCGACCAGACAGCGCCGGCCGGCAGCCGGCCGACCAGCGCCTGCAAGGTGGCCGGATCGTCCGGCGCGCCATAGGGAATGCCCATGCAAAGCTGGATCATCGGCGGCGCGTCGATCAACCCCTCGGCGATCATTTCGTGGACGAAGACCAGATGGCCGGTATCGAAGACTTCCAGTTCGGGGCGCACACCGAGCGCCCGAACCTGGAGCGCCATGTCTTTCAGCATGGCCGGCGTGTTGGTCATGACATAGTCGCCGCCGGCGGCGAAATTCATGGTGCCGCAATCGAGCGTGCAGATTTCCGGCCGCAACTCGGCGACATGGGCAAGCCGCTCCACCGCGCCGGCCACGTCCCTGCCGTCGGGATCCGGCGGCAGCGGGTTTTCGATGCCGCCAAGCACCAGGTCGCCGCCCATGCCAGCCGTCAGGTTGATGACGACATCGACGCCGGAAGCGCGCACGCGCTCCATCACGTCGCGGTACAGCGCCGGATCGCGGGCGCCCTTGCCGGTCTCGGAGTCACGGACATGGATATGGGCGATCGCCGCCCCGGCCCCGGCCGCCTCGATCGCCGCCTCGGCAATCTGGGCGGGCGTGACCGGCACATGCGGCGAGCGACCGGTGGTATCGCCGGCGCCGGTCAGCGCGCAGGTGATGAAAACTTCCGATGCCATGGCAACGCTCATTGCGAACTCCCACGATTGCCTTGTTTCGGTATACCAGCACGGCGAAAATCTTACACCTCGCCTGTCACGGTTGTCTGTCCTATGTTGACTTGCTAAGTGCAACTGCCGCAACTGCGTTTGGACATTTGCCGACATGTCGCCTTTGACGCCCGTTTCATCGCCTGGTTCAACACTCCCGGCCGAACCGCTCGCCACGCCGCTGCTTGACGGTGTGCGCACGCCGGCCGACCTGCGCGGCCTCGACGACAAGGAACTGCATCAGCTTGCCGATGAATTGCGGGCGGAGACCGTGGATACGGTTTCGGTCACCGGCGGCCATCTGGGCGCCGGGCTTGGCGTCATCGAACTCACCGTGGCGCTGCATCACGTCTTCGATACGCCGCGCGACCGGCTGATCTGGGATGTCGGCCACCAGACCTATCCGCACAAGATCCTGACCGGACGGCGCGACCGCATCCGGACCTTGCGCCAGGGCGGCGGCCTCTCCGGTTTCACCAAGCGGGCGGAAAGCGAATACGACCCGTTCGGGGCGGCGCATTCCTCCACATCGATCTCCGCCGGCCTCGGCATGGCGGTGGCGCGCGACCTGAAGGAGGACGACAACAAGGTCGTCTGCGTCATCGGCGACGGGGCGATGTCGGCCGGCATGGCCTTTGAGGCGATGAACAATGCCGGCGCCATGCATTCGCGGCTGATCGTCATCCTCAACGACAATGACATGTCGATCGCACCGCCGACCGGGGCAATGAGCGCCTATCTGGCGCGGCTGGTCTCCGGCCGGGCCTATCTGTCGATCCGAGACATCGGCAAGCAACTGACGGCAAAGCTGCCCAAATCGCTCGACCGGGCGATCACAAGGGCGGTCGAACATGCCCGCAACTACGTTACCGGCGGCACGCTGTTTGAGGAACTCGGCTTTTACTATGTCGGACCGATCGACGGCCACAATCTCGATCACCTGCTGCCGGTGCTGCGCAACGTCCGCGATGCCGACACGCATGGCCCGATCCTTGTTCATGTCGTGACGCAGAAGGGCAAGGGCTATACGCCGGCGGAGGAATCGACTGACAAATATCATGGCGTGGCGCGCTTCAACGTCATCACCGGCGAACAGACCAAGGCCAAGGCCAACGCGCCGTCCTACACCAAGGTGTTCGCCACCAGCCTGATCACCGAGGCCCAGCACGACGAGCGCATCGTCGCGATCACGGCGGCGATGCCGTCGGGAACCGGGCTCGATTTCTTCGGTGACGCGTTTCCGGAGCGGATTTTCGATGTCGGCATCGCCGAGCAGCACGGCGTCACATTCGCCGCCGGCCTTGCCGCGGAAGGCATGAAACCGTTTGCGGCGATCTATTCGACCTTCCTGCAGCGCGCCTATGACCAAGTCGTGCATGACGTCGCCATCCAGAACCTGCCGGTGCGCTTTGCCATCGACCGGGCCGGACTGGTCGGCGCCGACGGCCCGACGCATGCCGGTGCCTTCGACATCGCCTATCTCGGCTGCCTGCCGAACATGGTCGTCATGGCGGCATCGGACGAAGCGGAACTGCAATCGATGGTGCGCACGGCGGCGGACTATGACGACGGTCCCATCGCCTTCCGCTATCCGCGCGGCGAAGGGCTTGGCATCGACCTGCCGGCGCGCGGCGAGGTTCTGGAGATCGGCCGCGGCCGCATCGTGCGCGAAGGCAACACGATTGCGATCGTCTCGCTGGGCGGACGGCTGGCCGAAGCAATGAAGGCGGCCGATATCCTGGAAAGCCAAGGCCTGTCGACGACTGTCGCCGATGCCCGATTCGCCAAACCGCTCGATGCCGACCTCATATTGCGCCTGGCCGGCGAGCACGAAGCGCTGATCACCATTGAGGAGGGTTCGGTCGGCGGCTTTGGCAGCCACGTTCTGGACCTGCTTGCCAGCACCGGCCGGCTCGATGACGGTCTGGCGATCCGCACGCTGGCCCTGCCGGACCGGTTCATCGACCAGGACAGACCGGAGGCCATGTACCACGCCGCCGGGCTTGACGCTGAGGCCATCGTCGCACGTGTGTTTGAGGCGCTCGGCCGCGACAGCGCCGGAGCTGCCGTCCAACGCGCCTGATCGGGCCGGCCTGCAACGCTCAGGCGATGTCGCGGCGAGGATGATCGTCTGCCGTTTTCCATCGTATTCAAGACGGCCTTGTCTGATAATCTGCAGCATCGATTCTGACCGGAGCGGGCGTTGCCTTGGTGCGCCGACCCGCAGGAGAGGACACATTCATGTTCGCTTCGCTCGCGCCGGTCGCCACGCTCCTGATCAGTGTCGCCCTGGTCATGGCCGGCTATGGCCTGCAGGTGACGGTGCTGCCCTTGCGCGCCGAACTGGAGGGATTTTCCTCCTTCATGATCGGCGTCGGCGCTTCCGGCCATTCCGTCGGCTTTGTCATTGGCTGCCTGGCGGCGCCCTATGCGATTGCCCGGGCCGGTCATATCCGCTCCTTCGCCGCCATCATTTCGCTCGGCTCGGCGGTGGCGCTATTGCATGCAGTGGTCATCGACGCCTATCTGTGGGTGCTGTTTAGGGCGATCACCGGATTCTGCATCGCCGGTTTCTACCTGATCATCGAGAGCTGGCTGAACGACCGCGCCGCAAACGACACCCGCGGCTTCGTTTTATCCAGCTATGTCGTGGTGATCTCAGCGGGGGTCGTGTCCGGCCAGATGATGGTGGCGCTCGGCGATGCTCGCGATTTCATCCTGTTCGCCATCGCCTCGGTCATTGTCTCGCTGGCGGTGGTGCCGGTGGCGATGACAAAATCGGCGCAGCCGGCACCGATCACGCTGGTCAAATTGCGGCCCCGGCACCTCTACGCCACATCCCCGGCTGCGTTCATTTCCGTTCTGATCATCGGCATTACGACCGGTTCGATCGTCACGCTGGCGCCGATCTATGCCACCGGCCAGGGCTATTCTCTGCAATTTGCGGCGGTCTTCGCAGCGGCAATCTTTGCCGGCGGCGCGCTTTTGCAATGGCCGCTCGGGCGGGCTTCGGACCTCACCGACCGGCGTTATATGCTGATTATCAGCGCCATCGGCGCAATCCTGTTTTGCGCCCTGCTGACCTTCACTCAGGGCTGGCCGCAGCCGGTCGTTCTGGGCATGGCGGCGCTTGTCGGCGGTTTCACGCAGCCAGCCTATGCCATCGCCAACGCCCATGCCTTCGATTATGTGGAACCGGAAGACTATGTCGAAACATCGACCGGATTCCTGATCATGTACGGCATCGGCAGTTCACTGGGGCCGATCATCGCCGCATCCCTGATGCAGGCGCGCGGTGTCAACGCGCTGTTTTATTTCGTCGCGGCAGGCGAACTGGCGATGGCCATCTTCCTGCTGATGCGTATTCGCAGCCGCGGCGCTGCGCCGATCGCGACACGTGAGGACTACGATTACGCGTCCACGGCGCCGGTCGTCGCCATGGCCTATGAGGAGGCCTGGGACGACGCCGAAGAGCAGCAGATCGTGCCGGACTCAGTCGGGCCGGTCGAGCCGGCCTCGTATGAAGGCGGCGACATGGACGAAAATAGCGATACGGACGACCGGGATGCCGGGCAGTGATTCAATAACCCGATTGCGGCTCGACGACGCACTGGTCAGGGCTGGCCTGGCGCCGAGCCGGTCGCGGGCCCGCGACATGGTGCTGCGCGGTACCGTCAGGGTCGATGGCCGTGTTGCCGAAAAGCCGGGCCGCACGGTCGCCGCCGATGCCTCGCTGGAGGCGAACGATCCGGCGTCGGGCTATGTCTCGCGCGCCGCGCTGAAGCTGATTGCCGGACTTGACGCCTTCGGCTTCGATCCGGCTGGGCTAAACGTCCTTGATCTCGGCGCCTCGACCGGCGGCTTCACGCAAGTTCTGCTGGAACGTGGCGCCGCTCATGTCATCGCCGTCGATGTCGGCCACGGACAGATGGCGGCGGGCCTTGCCGACAACCGGCGCGTGGCGCTGCTGGAAGGGGTCAATGCCCGCGATCTGACCCGGGACCATCTTGACGGCCGGCCGGTACAGGCCATCACCTGCGACGTCAGCTTCATCTCTCTCAAGCTCGCTCTGCCGCCGGCGCTTGGCCTGGCGGAACCGGGCGCCTGGGGCGTCTTCTTGGTCAAGCCGCAATTCGAGGCCGGGCGGGCGGATATCGGCAAGGACGGAGTCGTGGCGCCGCAAAAGGGCAAGCAGACAGCAGACGCGATCGCCGCCTGGCTGGCGCGGCAGGCCGGCTGGTCGGTTGTCGGCCTGATCGCTTCGCCGGTGACCGGCGGCTCGGGTAACCGCGAATATCTGCTCGGCGGCCAACATGACTGAATTGGCATGACTGAGACCGTCACGGTTACCCGCATCGGACATCGCGGCGACGGTCTGGCCGACAGCCGGGCCGGTCCGGTCTATGTGCCTTTTACGCTGCCCGGCGAGAGCGTGCGGATTTCGCGGTCCGGCAAACATGCACGCCTTGAGGCGGTCGTCACGCCGAGCCCGGAGCGGACAGAACCGCCCTGCCCGCATTTCGGCGCCTGCGGCGGCTGCGCGCTGCAGATGATGGAGCTTAATGCGACGCGGCGGCTCAAACGCCGCTTCGTTGCCGATGCGCTGGCGCAACAGCGTATTGATTGTCCTGTCGAACAGACTTTCGGTGTGCCGCTGGGCTCTCGGCGGCGGGCGGTGTTTGCCGCCCTGACGGCAAGCGGACGCACCGCGATCGGCTTCCATGAACGGGCGTCCGGGCGCATTGTCGACCTTTCTGTCTGCCCGGTGCTCAGGCCAGATATCGCCGAGCGCCTGCCGCTGTTGCGCGACATCGCAGCGACAACGCTATCGCCGCGCAAGAAGGGCCGGATCAGCGTTCTCGCCAGCGAGACGGGCCTTGATATCGCCGTCGAGACCGGCAGCGATGGGGGCGGACCGGCGCTGCCGGGCACGATGATGGCGCGACTCGACGAGGCCGGCGTGGCACGGCTGACTGTTAGTGGCGACATCGCCGCCATGTTTGCCGAGCCGGTCCTGACGCTTGCCGGCATCCCGGTCGTGCCGCCGCCGGGCGCCTTTGCGCAAGCCTCCGCGGAGGCGGAAACCTTCATGGCGGATCTTGCGGTTGCCCATCTGGCGGACAGCGGCGCAATTGCCGATCTTTTTGCCGGTTTCGGCACGTTTTCACTGGCATTGGCACGGCATATGCCGGTTTTCGCACTCGATAGCGCCGCCGATGCCCTTGCGGCGCTGGACCATGCAGCGCGGCAAGGGTCGGGGCTCAAGCCGATCACGACGGATATCCGCGATCTGATGCAATTTCCTCTTTCAGAACAGGAGCTTAAATCCTTCGACGCCGCGGTATTCGATCCGCCCTTTGCCGGCGCCCGGGCGCAGGCAGTGACGCTGGCGGCATCGCGAGTCGGGCGGGTCGTCGGCATTTCCTGCAATCCCGCCACATTTGCGCGCGATGCTCGTATTCTGATCGATGGCGGATTCACGCTTGAACGCGTGGCGCCGGTCGATCAGTTTGTTTACGCGGCGGATACGGAAGTGGTTGGGCTGTTTTCCCGATAGGGCCAGGTCCGGCGCTTTAAAACAGCCAAAACGAACCTTATCTGACGTGACCAAGGAGCCACATGCCCATGGCCGCAACGCCGATTGAACGTCTGGTCACCCGTTTGTCGTTCGCGGCAAGCCAGGCCGGCCGAGTCGCCTGGTATGCCGGTCACGGCGCCGCCATGCGCCGGGCGGTCAAGCGCATCGATGCGCAATATGACGCGCAATATCCCGGCACTCGTCCGCAGATCCGCAAGCCGCAGGGTGCAGTGCCCTCCACGCGCCGGATGATTGCCGATATCGCCGCGCTGTTGAAACGCGATCTGGAAAACGTCGAAGCCGGTCTCTACCCGTTGCCGTCCGATCGTGACGGCGGACTTCCGGCACGCCTTGCGACCAGCCGGGCTTTCTTCGCCGACGTGCCGGAAGTCGCCCGCCGACGGCGCCAGAACGCCCACCAGGAAGCCCGGCGCGAAAGCGGCGCGACCAAGCGGCCGCGCTATTATCAACAGAATTTCCACTTCCAGTCCGGCGGCTGGATGACGCCGGATTCGGCGCGGCTCTATGACATGCAGGTGAACGTGCTGTTCACCGGGTCCGCCGATGCCATGCGCCGGCAGGCGCTGGTGCCGATGGCCGAACACCTTGCCGGCCGCGACCAGCGAATGCTGCGCTACGCCGATATCGCCTGCGGCACCGGCAGTTTTCTGGCCCAGGTGCGCCGCGCCTTTCCGCGCCTGCCAAGCCTGGCTATCGATCTTTCCGAAGCCTATCTGGGCGAGGCGCGCCGCCGTATCGGGCGGACATCTGTCGTCAAGCCGGCCGTCGCCAAGGCCGAGGCCCTGCCGCTCGCCAATGGCGCGCTCGATCTGGCGACATGCATCTTTCTGTTCCATGAACTGCCGCCGAAGATCCGGCCGCTGGTGGCAGCCGAAATCGGCCGGGTGGTCAAGCCCGGCGGACTGTTCACATTTGTGGAATCACTCCAGACTGGCGACGAGCCGGATTATGACGGGCTGCTTGAACTGTTTCCGCAACTGTTCCATGAACCCTATTATTCGTCCTATCTGACGATGGACGTGAAGAAACTTTTCGAAAAAGCCGGATTTGTCCTTGAAGAGACGACACATGCCGTTTTCTCCAAGGTCATGCGGTTCAGGCGGATCTGATTAATGCGCAACATGATATTCATCCTGCTGGCGATCGCCTGCCTGATTGTCGGGCTGGCATTTTCGCTGACGCCGATCCCGCTGGGGGCGCCGCTGACGGCGCTGGCGCTGGTCATGCTGATCGGCAGCAGCCGCTTTGCGGCGCGCACTCTGATCGTCGCCCGCATGCGCATTCAGTTTCTTGACCGGATGATCGCCTGGCTGGAAAGCCATAGCGGCGAGCGCATCGGCCGCGTCCTACGCCGCACCCGGCCGCAGCGCATGCCGCGCCGGGCCTGACAGGCGTCAGACGTCGAAGATTTCGGTTTCCTCTATGACGATGCCGAAACCGCTCAAGCCAACATAGTGACGCTCGCGCGAGGCGATCAGACGGATCGACTGGACACCGAGATCGTTGAGGATCTGGGCGCCGAGGCCGATCTCGCGCCATTCCTCGCCGCGTGCCTGGGCCGTACCGTGCCCCTCATCGTCAGCCAGCGCCTCGCGGGTACGCGCGCCGGAGCGGGCCACGCCGACCGCGCCTTCGCGCAGATAGACGACCACGCCGCGGCCATGGTCGGCGATCTTTTTCAGAACGCGGTCCATGCGACCGGTTGAGCCGAAGACGTCCTCGGCGACTTCCTCAAGCTGCAGGCGCACCGGCAGATTGTGGCCGTCGCGGATGTCGCCGAAGACCAGCGCCAGATGGTGCATTGGATCGAACGACGTGCCGTAGGTGAAGACCTCGGCCGGGCCATGGGGCGTCTGCATGGAAAAGCTGTCGAGCCGTTCAACGAGACGCTCGGAGCGCTGGCGGTAGGCAATGAGATCGGCGACGGAGACGCTGACCAGGTCGTGCTTTTCGGCAAACGCCGTCACCTGCGCCCCGCGCATGACCGTGCCGTCGTCATTGACGAGTTCGGACAAAACACCGACCGGCTCGTGCCCGGCGAGCCTGCACAGATCGATGCAGGCCTCGGTGTGGCCGGAGCGCATCAGCACGCCGCCGTCGCGGGCGATCAACGGAAAGACATGGCCCGGGCGGACAAAATCAGCCGGTCCGGCATTGCCGTTGGCAAGGCCACGCACGGTGGCGGTGCGCTCTTCCGCCGATATGCCGGTGGTCAGATCGTGGCGGAAGTCGACGGAGACGGTGAACGCCGTGCCCAGCGGCGCGTCATTAGACGACACCATCGGATCGAGCCGCAGGCGGCGGGCGATATCCGGGGTCAGTGGCGCGCAGACGATGCCGCTGGTGTGACGGATGATGAAGGCCATCTTTTCGGGCGTGCAATGGCTTGCCGCGACAAACAGATCGCCTTCGTTCTCGCGGTCGTCGTCGTCGGTGACGACAACGATCTCGCCGCGCTCAAAGGCGCGGATGGCTTCCGCGACGCGTTCGATTTCCTCGCCCATACTTCCCCGGTTCACGTTTGCCCGGCGGATCGGCCGGCGGATCGTCCTGTCTGTCCTCTATGGCGCAGATAGTGATCGGCGAGAACGATGGCCAGCATCGCCTCGCCAATGGGAACGACACGGATGCCGATGCACGGGTCGTGCCGGCCTTTGGTCGTTATTTCCGTTTCCTCCGGCGCGTCGGTTATGGTTCTCACCGGCTTGAGGATCGACGATGTCGGTTTGACGGCAAAGCGGGCGACGACCGGCTGACCCGACGATATGCCGCCGAGCACGCCGCCGGCATTGTTGGACAGAAACACCGGATTGCCGTCGTCATCGAGGCGGATCTCGTCGGCATTGTCCTCGCCGCGGATGCGCCCGGCCTCAAAACCGTTGCCGATCTCCACGCCCTTGACGGCATTGATCGACATCAGCGCGGAACAGATGTCCTGGTCGAGCTTGCCATAGACCGGCGCACCGAGGCCCGGCGGCACGCCTTCGGCGACAACCTCGATGACGGCGCCCACCGAGGAACCATCCTTGCGGATGGCGTCGAGATAAGTCTCCCAAGTCTGTGCCATGACCGGGTCCGGACACCTGAACGGGTTTGCCTCCACGGCATCCCAGTCCCAGCGGGTGCGGTCGACCTCGTGTTCACCGACACGCACCATCGCGCCGCGGACCTTCAGGTCGGGCACGACTTTGCGGGCAATGGCGCCGGCAGCGACTCGCATGGCGGTTTCGCGGGCCGAGGACCGGCCACCGCCGCGATAATCGCGGATGCCGTATTTGACGTCATAGCTGTAATCGGCGTGGCCGGGACGGTAACGATCGCGGATTTCGGAATAGTCCTTTGAGCGCTGATCGACATTCTCGATCTGCAAGGCGATCGGCGTGCCGGTGGTGACCTGACCGCCGGTGGTCTCGTCCTCAAACACGCCGGACAGGATGCGCACCGTGTCAGGTTCGCGGCGCTGCGTGGTGAACCGCGACTGGCCGGGACGGCGGCGGTCGAGCTCGACCTGTATTTCCGCCTCGGTGATCGGGATCAGCGGCGGGCAGCCGTCGATGACGCAGCCGATCGCCGGCCCGTGGCTTTCGCCCCAGGTGGTGACGCTGAACAGATGGCCGATCGTGTTGTGCGACATTGAACTGCAGCCCTGTCGCCGGAATATCCCGGCGCGTCCTTCTATGCGGCGCGGATGGTGCGGTCAAACCGTGACGGTCATATGCTGATCACACGTTCCTGGGAAAAGACGACGATCCGGTCCTGCGGCGTGGCCAGGAGAGGCGCGCGGGCGGCTTCAACACCGCCAAGGTGGTATTGTAATACGCGTAACACGCCGCCATGGGCGACAACTACGGCCGGGCGGTCATGGCGGGCCAGCCAGTCGCCTATGCGCTCTGAAAGATCGGCATAGCTTTCGCCACCGGGCGGCACGAACCGCCATTTATCGGCTTGCCGCTTTCGCCCGCCCTCCGCGTCGATCTTCTCCACTGCGGCAAGGGTCAGGCCTTCCCAGTGGCCGAAGGAAATCTCCTTGAGCCGGTCATCGGTCTCATAGTCGGCGTCCGCCATGCCGGCCGCGCCAAGGGCGATTGTCATGGTTTCAACGGCGCGGCCGAGCGGCGAAGCGATGAAGCGCCAGCGCCTATTGTCGAGCAAAACCGGCAGGATGCGGCCATTGCGGCCCGCCTGACGCCGCCCGCGCGCATTGAGAGGGATATCGCGCTGGCCCTGCAGGCGGGTCGCCCGGTTCCAGTTTGTCTCGCCGTGGCGGATAAATATCATCGTATGACCGGTCATCCCTGCGCTCCCAGCCGCAGGCCCGGGGCCGGACGCTCGGCCTGAACCTCACGGCGAAAACGGAACAGGGCGGCGGGCCGGCCTCCGGTGGACTTTTCCAGTTCGCCGGTCGGTTCCACGAGCTTGCCCTGCTCGACAAGGCGGCGAAAATTCTGCTTGTGGAGGTGGCGACCGGATATCGCCTCCACGGTATGCTGCAATTCCGTCAGGGTGAACGCCCGCGGCATCAGCTCGAAGATGACAGGCCGGTATTTGAGCTTGGCCCTGAGGCGCGAAATCGCCGTCGCCAGAATACGCCGATGGTCAAAACGCATGGGGCGGCCAAGCGCCGGAAAGGGCTGCCAGAAGTCGGCGTTGCGGCGGCCGTCGCGGCGTGCCTCGACCACCAGCCCGGCCTCGTAGAGAAGCTCATAGCGGTCAAGCACCCGCTCCTCGTCCCACGGCACGTCGTGGAGACCGAAGGCAAGGTGGACGCGGTCCCGTTTGCTGAACGGGCGCGGCGGCGCGTCCGGGTCGCGGCCACGGGCGCACCATTCTCCCAGGCGCGGCAAGATGACATCCTCCAGGATTTGCGGGCGGCCGCCACGCCAGTCCTCCCAGGGGAAATATCCATACCATCGCCGCCAGCGCGCGCCCGCCGCCAGCTCCTGGGTGGATTCATCCGATGGCCGGGCAAGCGCCAGATAACCGACGGAGATAACATGCGAGCCACTGTCGCCGGGCCGGGCATGGCGGCCGCGATCGCCGAATGTATAGAGCTGCTCCACATAGCCGAGCCGCAGGGCCGTCTGGTCTTCCACCAGCGAGCGTAGACCGATTTCCATAGTACGGTGGCGCAGCGGATCGAAAAGGCCAAAGGGCAGGCTTTCCGGCTCCGCGCCCTTACCGGGCGAAGCATTGCCGGGATTGACGGCAAGGATCAGCGGTTCGTCCTCGCCTGCTGCCACGATTGCAGCATTGAGGCCGATCTCGATCGATGTTGCCGTGTCTTTTCGGCTCGTCGACGCAGGCATCAGTTCCAGTCTTCCGATAAGGCGGCGCTAGAGCGAGATGAGGTCAAATTGAATCATTTGACCGGCTTTTGGCGTCTGCTGACGAGGCGCGGTTCGCGCCATGGTCTGTGGCCGACCACAAGCGGACCGCAACGAAGCTCAGCGGGCGCCAAAAGCCGGCCTTCGGTGGGCCAAATCAGCCCGTCTCCAGCGTTGCGGAGCTTGTCCGATGCATCACATCGCACGGCGCTCCGCGCCTTGGCGACAGGCTGATTTGACTCCATCAAATGGTTCAATTTGACCTCATCTCGCTCTAGCCGTCGACGGTGAGGGAAAAAACAGTCCCCTCAAAGGCTTCACGGCCTCGCCCTATCCGCTCGGCTGCGCGGATCATCCGGCCACCGCGTTCAAGCCGCCGATCGGCGATGGCGATCATGCGGCTGTTGGGCGTCGCTTCGGGCGATCCGGCGCGGATCCGGCCGGCGATGTCGTCTTCGTCGAGGTCTGGCCGCAGGGTGCACAGCGCGATCATGGCGCCGGCCGTGGAGCGGCTGACGCCGGCCCAGCAATGGACGACAAGCGGCGCGGCGCGGTTCCAGTCATCAATGAAGCTCAGATACCGGTCGATATGGGTTTCGCCGGGCGGCGTCATGCCTTCCACCGGTGTGGATATGTCGTTGAAGCTGAGGATCAGATGGTCCTGGGCACGCACGCCTTGTGGCCGCTGCACCGGCGTCGCCTCACTGATGAGGGTGGCGATGTGGCTCGCCTTCGACTGGGCGACCGTCGCTTCCAGCTTGGACAGAGAACAGACATAAATCGCCGGCATCGGCGGTAACCTCGAAATTGTTTTGAAGATTTCCCGCCAAACCTAGCGGAGAATGCGCGAAAGGTCAGCCGGAAAACGCCTTTGTGAGGGCCTTGAAGCTTCTCATATAGGCGACTTCGGCCTTTTTTGCCGGCAACGGGGTCAATAGCCTTTTGAGCTTGCCGGACAGCGGGCGGTGCGGCCGGCGAAAATATTTTGCCGCCTTCTTTTCGTCGAAACCGGCCAGTTGCACGGCCTCCCAGTAGCCGGCGATACGATCGGCCTTCTTGATCGAGGCGGTCAGGGTCATGGGCAGGAGCGCCGGCAGGCCGAAACGCAAATGGATTGCCGCCTGGAGGCGCTCTTCGACTGGCTTGTAGTCGCCGCCGACAATCGCCTTGAAAGGCGAAATCATGTCGCCAATGACATATTCGGGCGCATCATGGAGCAACGCCGCCAGCCGATCGCGCGGCGGGGCGCCCGGTTTGCGCGCCAGGGCGATCTGTTCGACAAACAGGCAGTGCTGAGCGACGGAAAAGGCATGATCGCCGACGGTCTGTCCGTTCCAGCGGGCAACACGGGCCAAGCCGTGGGCGACGTCGTCGATTTCCACATCCAGCGGCGAGGGGTCGAGGAGATCGAGCCGGCGGCCGGACAGCATGCGCTGCCAGGCACGTGGCGAGGCTCTGCCGTCATGCGGCATGTCAGTCCCCGTTTCCGCCGGATGCATCCGGCCAGTCATATGTGGCCCAGTCCGGCAGGGTTGCAACGACCGGCACATCGCCGGCCGTGATCGCCGCACCGCCATCCAGGGCGGTGCACAGCCTGTCGAGACGGACAACGCCAATACCGTATCGGCCATCGGACGAACCGAGACGGCCGATCGGACGGCCGTCGGCGGTGATGTCAACGCCAGCGGCAGGTAGTGGTCCGTCGGCGGCAAGCGCGACGATGCGGCGGCGGGCGGTGCCGCGATGCTGCATGCGCGACACGACCTCCTGGCCGATATAGCAGCCCTTGGCGAAGGCGACGCCATTGAGGGAGTCCATGGCGGCATCATATGGGAATGCCTCACCAAGAGCGAAATCGACACCGCTCTCCGGCACCGCCAGGGCGATGCGATGGGCGTGCCAGTCGGCTCCGGCGGCATTCGCCGTCACGCTGCCCGGTTCAGTAATCCATCGCCGGCCGAGCGCTGCAAGTCGCGGGTCAGGTCGGGCCTTTTCCGGCGCGCCACATAATGTATCTGCGCCGTCGGGCCAGGCGGCAAAGACGGCAAGGTCTTCGGCAAGCGCGATGTCGACCTTCGCCCGCAGCCGGTAGAAGCCGAGGCGCTTGACGAAGGCGTCGACCTGGCCGGCCGGCAGGTCGAACAGAAAAGCACGATCGCTGCCGCTGTCGTCCTGCGGCCGGTCGTGAATCAGAAAGTCGAACAGGATCTTGCCCTGCGGCGTCAAAAGTCCGCCATAGGCGATACCGGCGCCCGCCAGACCGGCCATGTCGGCGGTGATGATATTCTGTAAAAACGTCTCGGCGTCCGGGCCGGCGACACGAACAATTGCGCGATCATCAAGATAAGCGATGGGCATCTCTGTTCGGCCTCTGGAATTTCTGCTACCGGCTCGGGGCGCATTATAGCCCAGGCCGCGATAAACGTTGAGGCAGTTCGCTCCATGACGTCCACATTCGATCTGATCATCCGCGGCGGCACCGTTGTCAACCAGGACGGTGTCGGGCCGCGCGACATCGGCGTTGCTAGCGGAAAGATTGTCGCGCTCGGTGATCTGTCGCGCGCCGACGCCGGCGCCGTCTTCGATGCCTCCGGCCTGCACGTGCTGCCCGGCGTGATCGACACCCAGGTGCATTTCCGCGAACCGGGAGCGGAGCACAAGGAGGATCTGGAGACCGGCTCGCGCGGCGCCGTGCTGGGCGGCGTTACGGCGGTGTTTGAAATGCCGAACACAAACCCGTTGACCGTCAGCGCCGAGGCTCTGGCCGACAAACTGACCCGCGCCAAAGGCCGGATGCATTGCGACCATGCCTTCTGGGTCGGCGGCACCCATGACAATGCCGATCTCATACCTGAACTTGAACGGCTGCCGGGCGCCGCCGGCATCAAGGTGTTCATGGGATCGTCGACAGGCGACCTGCTGGTCGAAGACGATGACGGCGTGCGCAAAATTCTCGGCAAGACGCGGCGGAGGGCGGCGTTTCACAGCGAGGATGAATTCCGGCTGCGCCAGCGCAAGGACAAACGCGGGGCCGGCGACCCGTCCAGCCATCCGGTCTGGCGCGACGCCGAGGTGGCGCTGCGATCGACAAAACGGCTTGTCGACATCGCCCGCCAAGCGGGCGCGCCGATCCATGTCCTGCACGTCTCAACGGCTGAGGAAATGGCTTTTCTGGTGGCGCACAAGGACATCGCCTCGGTGGAGGTGACGCCGCATCATCTGACGCTATCGGCCGACGATTACGCCCGGCTGGGCACGTATCTGCAGATGAATCCGCCGGTGCGGGACGCCGTCCATCGTCAGGCGCTGTGGGAGGGCGTTGCCAATGGCGTTGCCGATATTTTC
>CAJHXO010000286.1_pt1 | contig 15122 bp, 15 predicted proteins | sample 9198491 | NCBI WGS metagenome assembly CAJHXO01 (sample SAMEA7708296, study PRJEB35096) | sediment metagenome | biome: marine neritic benthic zone biome [ENVO:01000025]; feature: sediment [ENVO:00002007]; material: shallow marine sediment [ENVO:03000034] sea grass bed [ENVO_01000059] ...
GCACGGTTTCCGCGTCGACGAAATTCTTCCGCTTCGCCAGTTGCGAACCTCCGGTGATTTCGGCAAGAGCGCTATTGGCATCCGGCACGTCTGGAAACGGCAATCTGCCTCCGACTTGTCGATGACCTCTTCGACGTGGCGGATGCCAATAGCGCTCTTGCCGAAATCACCGGAGGTTCGCAACTGGCGAAGCGGAAGAATTTCGTCGACGCGGAAACCGTGCTCGACAGCTATTTCGATACCGCCAGGCGTTCCAAGATCCGCCGCCATGCATTCCGCCTCATGCAGAAAGTCGCGCCCCGCAGGTAAAGCGCCGCATGGCGGATCAGGTGTGGCAGGATTCAATCATCGCTCCAACGGCCTCAAGAGCGCTCTCAGGATGTCCCGAAACATCAAGCGCGAAGGACAGCGCTTTCGACAGCATGGCGCTGTAGAGGTCGAGGCGGTCTTCGTGCCCGGGAAACAATCCGGTCGGCCCGAAATTGATGTTGTCCTGCATCATGGCGAAAAGGCCGTCATACTTTTCCAGTCGCCTGAACGCAGTATTGCCGTCACCGGCCCGTTGCAGGGCGATCACCGCAACGACCGGCTTGGGCTGCAGGTCTGCCAGCAGACCGAGCTTGCGCATGGTGGCGCGGCCCAGCATCTGTTCGTCTTCGCCGTCCCAGGCCTCTTCATCGACGATCGGCCGAAGCCAGGCGAGCATTGCGGCCGTCTGTCGATGCACCTTCAGATCGCGCGGCAGTCCCCAGGCCTGGACACCGCCACCGGCCGCCGGACCGATGACCGTGACGTCGTCGCTGCACAGTCTGTAACCGGCCTTTGCCAGCGCCAGCGCAGTCGTCGTCTTTCCCGTTCCGCTCGGCGCGTGGATGATGATGCGCGCCGCACCATCGGGCGTATCGAGCGAGGCCGCGTGGACCAGGCATTGCCCGCCGATCCCGATCGCATGATCGAGGCCAAATGCGCCCACCAGTCCCGCGATTTCAGGCGGGCAATCCGGCGTGACCGTGATTTCACCGCCGAAGCCCGATAACGGGAACCGGGCATGCGCCAGCCCGGGACTTGTCAGGCTCCAGGCGTCGCATCCGCGGTCAAACTCGAAAAACCCTTGATCATCGATGTCACCGGCGTAGAAGATGTCCCGGTTCTCAGGCGGGGATATGGCAGGCGCTTGCCGCAAGGCAATGGAACCGAAGCGCTCTTTCCTTTCGCTTTCGTCGGTTTCAAGTTCGCCGATCAGGCTCAGCAAACCGTCCTCAAGCCCATCCTTGTGGATTTCCAAGACGAGCGAGGAGGCGCCGAGATCGAAGACCCGGCGTTTCATGATTTTGCCGGCTCGGCGGATGTCGGGCCGTGAACATGGATGGTGACCATGCCGTCGAGGATGTCGTTGACGACCGGTTTGCCATCCAGCACGACCCAGCAATGGGCGTCGATCCTGTCGCGTTCAACCGAGCCGGCATCGATCCCGAAATGCAGTTCCGGCTCATGGCCGGCCTTGCGCAGGAACCGGTATCCGATCAATCCCTGGCGCAGGCACCGCCGGTTTCGCATCAGCCAGGATTTGCGGGTCGCCCGCCAGGTCGCCTGTGCGATGGTCTCCGGCGCGGTACCTTCGTACAAGCCGGAGCATTTCACATCGCCAAGGCGCAGGATCTGGGAGAAATCGCGAAACGCCACGGCAAAAGGCAGCAGCCGGGCCGCCGCCCATATCTCCGTTTTCAGCAACAGGAGACCAAGGCGCGACGGCTCACGCGGACGGATCGCCTGTTCAGGTGTCATCATCGACTGCAATAACGACGCCTTCGGAAATCAGGTAGGAGATGAGGTCTTCCATGTCGGCCAGCAATACATCCGGCTCAACATCGTATTCATCGCCGATTTCGCTGGCGATCGCCGCGACCGTTCGATCGCCATCCGTCCGGCGAAGAAACGCCTCCGCCGTGTCATTGCATGAATAGAGCTGGCCGCTGTCGGTCATCAGGATGACACCGCTGTCGCCCAGCGAGCGGAATGATGCCTTGTCGGAAAGCCTGAGGACAGCACCTGGTTTTTGCATGATACACCCGTTTTCCCAAGCACCCGTGTAGGCGGCTTTGCAGCATATATCGATCCGCCCGATCTGAACGATCCGGATTTGAAGTTAGCGCTCGGCGTCTTTGAAGCAAATCCTCAGGCCGGCGCGGCGGTATCGCAATAATTTAGCGTAGGGGCGCGGCCTAGGCTGCGTCGGCGAGCGGCCTTTCGGCGCACCAATCCGCGTAGGTCGTGCAGCGAAGGCCAAGCTGGCCATAATCGACGCTGTAAAAACCCTCTGCTCCCATGACAACCGCGTCCGGCACAACCTCCAGGACGTCCTGTGCCATCACCCCGACCATTTCCACATCACTCCACAGATAGCGGAAACGGTAGACAGTCAGCCCGTTCGCGAGGAGGTCGATGGCATGGATGTCCCGCTTCAGACGGACATCGGATGGTGCGGGACCGGAGACAGGCTTGGCCGCAACAATATTGTTGAGTACAGGTCCCTTTTTCAGCATTGGCTTTGCGTAAGGTTTAAGGTCCTTGCCATCCACCTGTGTCGGGACCCGGTCACTCCTGTCGCTCATATCCTGTTCCCCAATTTCATTCGGCAGAAAAAATTCAAACCGAAAATGTCCAATCAAGATCTCACATCATATTGACGCCGGCTGCACAGAATGCGGCAATCAAAGCAGGCGAACTCACCCGCCGAAGGTGATACCTTTTTTGAGAAGCCGTGTAAAACCGGTCTCGCCCGCGGCGGCGCCGTATCCCTCGCTGAGCAGGGGAAAGGCGCTTTCCAGCCAATTGCAGGCAAGTGGTTCGGCCGGCGCCAGGTGTCCGGGACCCAGTTCGGAAATCTTGACGACGCCGAGCAGCCCCATGGCCTGGCGGATCTCAATCCGGAGAATCTCCAGAACACGCACTAGGGCGTCCTCGCCGCCGGCGCCGAGCGCGATGCCCTGCAACTTGCCTATGCCGACTGCCGTCGCCCCCAACGCCAGTGCCTTAATAACGTCGGTCCCGCGCAAAATGCCGCCATCGACGATGATCTCGGCACGCCCGCCGATTGCCGACACAATCTCCGGCAGGACTTCGATCGATGCTTGTGCATGATCGAGCTGCCGGCCGCCATGATTGGAGACATAAATGCCGTCGATCCCGTTCTGCACCGCAATCTCGGCATCCTCGGCCGTGGCGATGCCTTTGAGGATGAGCGGCACGTCGACATTGGCCCGGATGCGGTCCACGTCCTGCCAGGTGAAGGCCGCCTGAAAGGAGTCGCTCGCCGCCCCCTTGCGCGATGCCGGCAAATGGCCTTTGGCGATGTCACGCTCGCGGCGGCCGTAATAGGCGCGGTCGACGGTCAGGCACAGGGCCCGGTATCCGCAGTCGAGAGCCATTTTGATGGTATCATCCACCCACTTTTTGTCGCCGCGCACATAAAGCTGGAAGAACTTGGGATAGTCGCCCGCCCGGCTGACCTCTTCAGCGCCAGGCGGACAAACCGAACTCAGCATGTGGATCACGCCAGCCCGTGCCGCAGCCCGGGTCGGTGCCACGCCGCCTTCGGCGATGATGTCGGACATCGATCCTATGGGCGCCAGGACAATCGGCAGCTTGAGCTTTTGACCGAGCAGCGTCGTGCCCGTATCGATATGCTCGACATCGCAAAGAACCCGCGGCCGAAACACAAGACTGTCAAGCGCGCGGCGATTGCAGCTCAGGGTCATCTCGGTCTCCGACCCGCCCATCAGATAGTCCCACGCGCCAGGCGAAAGTTTGCGCTTGGCGAGCGCCACGAACTGGAACAGGGTATTAACGTGAGAGACGTCGGTCATGCGCAAGGCTCCGGAAACGGGACGGCAAGCCACCGATAACAGATGTTGAAGGAATTTGCGCCGGAGCGCTGACAATGCCGGCGGCAATTTGCCAGGGGAGCGTTGAAATGAGTGCCGACAAAATCAGCCGGTATCCGGTGCCGGACATCAAGGATATTCCCGCCGATATCAGGGAAACGATTCTGGCCGTTCAGGAGAAGGCCGGATTCGTACCCAACGTTTTCCTGGCGCTTGCCCATCGACCGCACGAATTTCGCGCCTTCTTCGCCTATCACGACGCTTTGCTGGAGCGCGACAGCGGCCTCAGCAAAGCGGAGATGGAGATGATCATCGTCGCAACATCCAACGCCAACAATTGCCAGTATTGCGTCGTCGCCCACGGCGCCATATTGCGCATCCGCGCCAAAAACCCGCTGATAGCCGACCAGGTCGCGGTCAACTACCGCAAGGCCGACACAACAGCGCGGCAGAAGGCCATGCTCGATTTCGCCATGACCGTTGCCAACGATTCAGGATCGATCGGCGACGAACATTTTGAAATCCTGCGCGGCCATGATTTCAGCGATGAAGACATCTGGGACATCGCCGCGATCGCCGCCCTGTTCGCCCTCTCCAACCGCATGGCCAATTTCACCGCCATGCGGCCCAACGACGAATTCTATGCCATGGGCCGGGATCTGGCCTGAACTGGGCAAAGAATGACGATTTCCCGTGATTGAGCAAAGACGCAAGCGAGTTCAGCACCGTGGCCGATAGTCCGTTTTCTGAGCGTGGACCGCGCCGCCATATCGACGGCGATTTCAGCGCCGAGGAATTGGCTCTGGCCAACCGCAACAGCGGCATTGCGCTGGAAATGATGCGCCATGACGTGACGCCGGCCGGCATGCATTACCTGCTCATTCATTTCGATATTCCCGATATCGACGCCGAGACCTGGCGCCTCAATGTCGGTGGCAATGTCGACACGCCGCTCAGCCTCTCGCTGGCCGACCTGGCGAGCCTGCCGCAACGCACGCTGCCGGTGACGCTGGAATGCGCCGGCGATGGCCGGGCCGCCGTTGCGCCCCGGTATCAGAGCATGCCCTGGCGCCACGAAGCGGTCGGCACGGCGGAATGGTCCGGCACGCCGCTACGCCTTGTCCTGGAGCGCGCCGGCATCGGCGACGGCGCGATGGAGATCGCCTTTCTCGGCGCCGACCGGGGATTTGCCGGCGGCGTGGAGCACAATTTCGGCTGGAGCCTGACGCCGGGCGAAGCGCTGAGCAACGACGTCCTCCTGTGCACCGCCATGAATGGCGCGCCCTTGCTGCCCCAGCATGGCTTTCCGGTGCGGCTGATTGTGCCCGGCTGGTATGGCATGGCAAGCGTCAAATGGCTGACCGATATCGTGGTTCTGGATCAACCTTTTGACGGCTATCAAAAGGCCGTTGCCTACAAATTCCGGCGTGACAGCGACGATCCCGGCGTCTCCATCGACTTCATCCGCGTCAAATCGCTAATGATTCCGCCGGGGATTCCCGACTGGTTCACCCGCCAACGCCTCGTCGAGCGCGGGCCGGTCGCGCTTTCCGGACGCGCCTGGTCGGGCGCCGGGACAGCAATCGCCAAGGTCGAAGTCGCCATCGATGATGACTGGTTCGAGGCAGCACTCGAACCCCGGCAGGACCGCTTTGCCTGGACGAAATGGCATTACACCTGGAATGCCGCCCCCGGCAACCATGTGCTCAAATGCCGGGCGACGGACGAAAATTGCGACACGCAGCCGCTTACACCCAGATGGGACAATTCCGGCTATGGCAACAATGCCGTGCAGGTTGTTCCGGTGACAGTGCGGTAGTTGCTGCGTTCAGACCTTGATCGCCGTCATGATGCCTTCAGGAAAAATCTCTTCCGGCGCGGCATGCCGGCGGGCAATGCCTTGCTGGTGGGCATAGAGCAGCAACTGCTCCCAGGTCGCCCGGTTTTCCTCAATGCCGAAGGGAAACGGATCGCCGTCGAACATGTCGCGCATCTTGCGGGCATAGATCGGCAGCCAGGCGAGCGGATAGCGCGACACCGCCGGATCGAGGATGCGTTCAAGGCTGCGGCGCTTGGATTCGGCAAAGGCATTGTAGAGATTGCGCGCCACCCAGGGATTGGCATCCAGGATGTGTTTCTGGATGGCGATGATGTGCATGATCGGCCAGACCCCGGTCCGCCGGTAATAATCTTCCTCCATCTCCAGGAAATCCGGAAACAGCCGCACGACATCCGGGTGACCTTCCAGATAACAATTGGGCGGCCGGGCGATGATGGCGCAGTCGATCTCGCCGGCGGCCAGCATGTCGCTCAGTGATTTCTCCGGCACGCGGGTCAGCTCGACGCCCTCAGGCAGGCTGAGCTCGACCTTCTCGATGCGGCCGGCTTCGTTGGCGCCGGCCTGGTACCAGTGAATGTCCGGCAGCTTGACGCCGACATCATTGTGCAGCCAGCCGCGCATATAGACCGCCGCCGTATGCGCCCATTCCGGCGAGCCGATGCGCTTGCCTTTCAGGTCCTCGGCGGTTTTGATGCCGCTGTTCTTGTTGACGTAGAACGATGAGAATCGGAAAAGCCGCGAGCACGGCACCGGCAGGCCGATAATGTCGGCGTCCTCCCGCGTCACCTGGGCGGTGAACTTGGCAAACGACAGCTCCGTGACATCCCACTCCCGGTTGAACGTGAAGCGCGCGAAGATTTCGTGGTGGCCAAGGTTGAGCCAGGTGTGATCGATGCCTTCCGCCCGCACGAGCCCGAGCCGGAAATCCCGGAAATGGTCGTAATCCGTCGTTGCAATTGAAAGCCTGATGCCACCCATAACGCCCCTCCACTCGCCTCAAATCCGGCGGTTTGCCACCGGTTCGCCAGCCTGCAAGCACAGCCTACGATGCTTCGGGTCAACTGGCCACGAGACGCTCGCCATGGCGAAACACCGCCTGGCGGCGAGGGATCATGTCAGCTTCGAATAATAATAATCCCAGGTTTTCCGGAAAAGGCCGGGCTTCCAGAGTTTCTCCCGGCAGGCCTGCTGCTCTTCGGCACTGAATTCGTAAGGCGCGCCGATCTGCATCGCCATATATTGGCGGTAGGCGTTTTCCTCCACATAAGCCGCAAGCGCAAAACACTCCAGCATGTCGGTGCCGGCGGCGACGACGCCATGAGCTTTCAGAAGCACGGTGTGTTTGTCGCCCAGTGCCGCCGCCAGGCGCTCGCCCATTTCTTTGGTATTGACCGACATCGGCGTATCCAGAAGCTGCGAATCGGTGACCAGAACACCCTGGGCATAGACCGGCTTGAGGCCGTGGCCGGTCATGGTCAGCAGCGTCGACCATTTCGGATGGGTATGGGCGACCGCATTGATATCGGGCCGGGCGCGGAAAATTTCGCTGTGGATGTGATATTCCAGCGGCGGCCGCGCCTCGCCCTCGACCTGATTGCCGTCAAGATCGATGGCGACAATGTCATCTGTCGTCAGCGTGCTGCGTATGCTGGCGCCGGAATTGATATAAAAGCTGGTGGCGTCGCGGCGGATGCTGCAATGGCCGTTATGGTCGATATAGTCGGCCCGCTCCAGCATGCGGATGCAGTCGACAAGCTGTTGTTTTTTGTTCGGCATGGTCTTTCCGATGGTTCCCTACAACTGCACTGTCCGGCGCCACAGATCCCATGCGCGCTGACCGGCTTTCATGTTGACCGCATCGGCCAGCACGCCTTCCTCAGGGCTGAGCGCGGCGATCGGTCCGCCATAGGCGCTCGCTTGATGCTGGATACGGGCATTGACCTCCGTATAGACGGCCCTGAAGACGGCGCTTGGCAGGTCCGGGCCGCTAGCGACGCTGCCATGCGCCCGCATCAGCACGACCGGCTTGTCGGCCAGCGCCTTGACCAGGGCCACGCCCTTTTCGCTGTTTCCCACCAGCATGTCGGTTGCGCCGAATTTCTCGGCAATGTCGAAGACCGGAACGCCGGTCGCCAGAAACGCCGCATTGTGGAACATCGCCCGCATCGGCGTTTCGACCAGCCCGAAGGGGATGACGGAGGGCGAATGGCTGTGGACCACCGAATGGATATCGGCGCGCGCCCGGTAGATCTCGCCGTGAATGAACCGCTCAAGAAAACTCGGACGTTGGTCGCCGCCGCAGGTCGCGCAATTAAGATCGAACTCCTGGATATCGTCGGCCGTGACCAGCGCCGGCGCCAGTCCGCGCGACATCAGGAACCGGTCCGGCGCGTCCGGGTGGCGCATGGAGACATGGCCGAAGGCGTCGACCACGCCCTGAGCGGCAAGGATCCGGCTCGCCGCCGCAAGGTCCTCCAGCACGGCGCGATCGACCGGCCCGCCGGAAGCCGGCGACGGTCCGCCGCCGCTTTGGTCAGCCGGCGAACAGGCCGGCGCGGTCCCGGCGAAATGGCACAAACACGGACCGGTATGCATGGTTCCCCCGAACATTCTGGCACCTCGTCATCGGATTTTGAGGCAACGCGTTTGACGGGTCCAGCCATTTGTCCTGAGCCAGTCCCGCCGATATGGCTAGCCTCTTCCGATAAACGGCATTTTCGATGCCATGATCGTCATGAACTGGACGTTGACGTCGAGCGGCAGGTTGGCCATTTGAACGACGGCATCGGCGACATGGCCGACATCCATGGTCGGTTCGGTCGCGATGGTACCGTCAGCCTGGGGGACGCCGCTGGCCATCCGCGCCGTCATGTCGGAGGCGGCATTGCCGATATCGATCTGGCCGCAGGCGATATTGTACGGCCGCCCATCGAGCGAGATCGACCGCGTCAGGCCGGTAATGCCGTGCTTGGACGCCGTATAGGGCGCCGAGCCGAAACGCGGCACATGGGCGGAGATCGAGCCATTGTTGATGATGCGGCCGCCTTGCGGGTCCTGTTCGCGCATCATGTTGAAGGCGCCGCGGGCCGCCAGGAACGCACCGGTCAGATTGACGTCGATGACGGTCTTCCATTGCTCATAGGTCAGATCGCCTATGGGCATCGCCGGCGAATTCGTACCGGCATTGTTGAAGATCACGTCAAGCCGGCCGAAACGCTTTTTAGTCTCCGCAAACAGCCCGTCCACGGCGTCCGGGTCGGTGATATCGCAGGGCACCGCCAGCGCCATGCCGGCATCCACGCCTGTCTCCGCAATCGTCGCGTCGAGTTCGGCGGCGCGGCGGCCGGCCACGGCAACCGCGTATCCGGCGCGCAAAAATGCCTGCGCCGTATGTTTGCCGATGCCGGAACTGGCGCCCGTCACCAATGCGATTTTCTCATCTGCTGCCATGGTCATAACCCGCTTTGATCTGCCCGAAACCGTTCGACCGCCTTGTACGCCATGAATGTCCGGATGGCACGCTCTTTGCTCGCTTTAACACCGCCGCGATGCGGAAATTTCGGGCCGGGGACAGGCTTGCACACACCGGCCTGATCGGCGACACAGGCGCAATGGACGCCCACCTCACATTGTGTGTCGATGGCGGCGGCAGCGGATCGCGGGCCCGCCTGGTCGATGGCGACGGCAAAGCAATTGCCGAGGCTGCCGGCGGCCCGTGTAATCCGACAACGGACCTTGCCGCCGCGGTGTCGGCGATATCGCAACTGTGGCGCAAGACAACCACCAGTGCAGGCGTCAATCCGACCCACATCAATCATCATCGTCTGGCCATCGGCGCGGCCGGGCTGGTCATGCCGGAGGCGCGACATAACTTTGACATAGCCCTGCCAAACTTTCTGTCGACGACCATCGTCACCGACGGTTATGCGGCGCTGATCGGCGCCGGCGGCGGCAAGCCGTGCTGCCTCATCGCGATCGGCACCGGCGCCGTCGGCCATAAACTCAAAGCTGACGGCAATTCGTTTCAGCGCGACGGTTGGGGCTGGGTCGCCGGCGATCGCGGCTCGGGCGCATGGATCGGCCGCCAGGCGGTCGAGCACGCGCTGATGGCGCGCGACGGCGTCGTTCAAGGCGGCGAACTGGCCAAGGTCACCGACCGGGCAATCGGCACGAGCGAGGCGGCGGCGCTGGCCTTTTTATCAGATCCCGCGCCGGACCGGCTTGCCGCCCTCGCCCCGCTTGTCGTTGCGGCAGAAGAGACTGGCGATCCGGCCGCGGCCGGCATCCTTGCCCGCGCCGCTGCGCATGGAGCGGCGCTGGTCCGGGCGCTCGATCCGGCACCCGATGAACCGGTTTACCTGACCGGCGGCCTCGCCAGCGTTCTTCGCGACCGCATTGAAGCCCTGACCGGCCGCCCGTTCGACACGCCGCGGGGCGACGCGCTCGGCGGCTGCTTCCTGATCGCCTCCGGCCAGGCGCCGGACGAGGCGCGAACGGCATCGACCGGAAGTGCCTCCTGAGCCGGCTCAAATCCGTGGACGACGACGCATCGGCCGCGGCGCCGGAAATGGATCTAATTCTTCAATTCCGGCACAGTGTTCACCGCCGCGACGCCGGAAAGTCGTTTGTCTTCAATCATCTCGGCGGACCTGCGGTACCAGATCCCGGCTTGCTCGTCGTCCGGCTTCAGGCCGGCAACCGGAAGCTGCTGGAGGGTTTTCCGGTCATAGGTCATCCCCAGGCCCTTTGCGCCACGGCTGTCGCCCATCGCGACAGCACGACGGAAAAACAAACGTGCCGTGCCGATGTCGCCACTTTCTAAAAGTTTGTGGCCACGAACCAAAAGCTCATCTGCGCCTGAGCTCTGAACGGCCGGGTCGGCTTCGGTGAAAGCTGTTTCGCCAGGCGAGAATGCTTCCGGCTCGCTCTCATCGCCGGCCGGCGGGTTGTGGCGCATCATCATCCCGGAGATTGTGTCGGAACTCATTTCGCTTTCCGCAGCGCCATAAGACCCGATATCGTCAAACTCGAACGCGGCGCCGGCGCCAAGCGTGCGCGCCTGCCTGATCAGATCGTCTATAGCCGCCGAAGCTTGCCCGGTTGCCGCGACCGCTCCGGCACCGCGGCCATTGCCGTTGGGGTGCATGATCGCCCCGATCCGCAGCGCCTGCGCGTCAGTCGCTTCAGTTAATCCCGCCGTCGATGCGGCCATCGACGGATCGACCTTGACGATTTCCGGACGGGCTGGAGCAACCGCTTGTCCGGCCTTGCCGTTATCAGATTGGTTTGCCGGACCGGTATTGCCCCGCGAAACCAGGTCCAGGACTGCCGCAACCCGTTCAGGCAGGAGCCCGTTCAACGGCTCGATGAAGCCGAATGCGGCAGTGGTGCCGGCAACCAACAGGACCCCCAGGCCGGCGCCGATGGTCACGTTGCGGCCTGACCGCACAATAGCGCGCGGCAGTTCCGGCGCAGTCCGTTGCATCTGCAGTGCGCGGTTTCGATCTGCATTCGGCGCGTGTAGGCGGCCTTGCGTCCGACTTAGCCGCCTACGCCGTCGGTTTTTGCGTGAAGGCCATCGCCCGCCCTCGGCACCGGCTCCGCCTTCGGCCACGCTGTCCGGGCGGCCGGATCCCGCCGGGCCATGCGCATTCTTCGCCGCATCATGGTATCCGTATTCGCGATCTGCGCCGCCGCGCCGCGGCGCCAGCTTCCTTGCCATGGATTGGACCGTTATGGCCTCGTCATGTTCGGCCTCGCTGCCAGGGCGGTCGTCAAACGGCTCGCGGTCCTGATCATAATTGGCCGGGCCGGCAGCACCTTCATCAGCGCTCATCAAGTCTGTCTTCAGACTGCGCAGAACGGATTCAATTACATCCAGCGGGTCCGCTTTCTCCGCCCTGGCCAGCCGGCTGTCAGGCCGTTTTTTGGCGTTATGTCGAGGCTCAGGCTTTCCGTCGGCGCGATCCCGGTTTTCGGATCCATCTCCACCGGTCGGGCGCCAATCGCCATCATTTTCCCTCGTAACCAATTCGGAGCTCCTTTACGCAAAAACTTCGGAATGTCCGGTGGTTTCCCCTGGAAAGGCGTTAACGATCGGCCGGTTACCTGATGACCCCGCAGGCCATGCGCGGCGAGGCGTCGTCTTCATTGGCATGCACCATGACGGCGCGGTTGACGACGTCGGCAAGACTGAGCCGGGCGACAACCACTTCCTGTGTAGCCGTGCCGTCGGCATCGGCCACCAGGTCGGGAAGGTCGCCCAGATGGCTGCCGAAAACCTGGCCTCTAAGGCTGCCTGTGCCCGCCAGCCACAAGTGGCCGCCCGCTGCCATGCCTGCTACCGCCTGCCCATCCTTTTCCCCCGACCCGCATTCGGGATTTTCATGAACATGGAAAGCATAGCGCCCCGGCCTGAGCCCCTTCAGATTCGGCCTGATCATCAGCGCTGCCTCCTTTCGGCCGCCAGCAACGATTTCGGTGTTCCGCACCAAAATCGTTCCGATTTTTTCGCCTATCCCATCTGCGCTTGTCAGCCGTATGTTGAACTCTGTTTCGACCGGATTGTTTGGCCAGTTCAGGAACTGTTCGTACATGGCCTGCCTTTCCGCGTCCGTCAGTTCCTTTTTGTCGTTGCGATTCTCAAGGAAACTGTCAAACGAGTTCTGCAGCTTGGCGACGCTGTCTTCCCGCACTTGCTCATATCTTGCCAGCCAGCGTGTTGCGGGCGGAAATTTCCGCCAATTGGGCACCTGAGCGGCCAGATTGACCTCCTGCCATTTGGCATGACGCGCCGGCTCGTGAAACTCCTCAAATCGCGCAAACAGGGATTCAACGAACCGATCGACTTTTTGGTATCTGGGGTGGCTCGACGGCCAGTTGTTGACGATCATGATCAGGTTCACCGCCACCGTATCGAGGCTTGTGGCGGCAGGAATGATTTTCGGGAAGTCCTCCGCCGTCAGCGTGACCGGCGCATAGGATTCATTCCCGGCGGGCAACGGAACTGAGAGCAGGCGAAGTCCATCTCCCGGACCGACGCCGGCGATGATGCTGTCGAGATTTCCGCCAACAATAACCGTGGCAGCGATCCGTCCGCTCTTGATGTCTTCGATGGCTTCCACGTGATCCAGATTAACGGCTTCGACATCGATGCCATGGGCCTGAAACAGCAGCGCTGGCGTCGTGAAGGGGCTCGGGGAGCCAGGGCCGAAATTGACGGTATTCCCGGCCAATTGACCGATGTCCGTATACGAACCGCTGGCAACGACATAAACGTTGTCATGGCTGAACCTGGCGATGTGCAGCAATCGGTTTTGAACGTCGGGGAAAACCTCGTTCTCGCCTATCGCGTTGAGTGCGTCCTCATGCACCAGTCCGATATCGACACCTCTCAGATGCAGAACATCGGAGACGATTTGCACGGCGTCCGTGCTGAGCACCGGAAGCACGCGCCGCTTGTCTCCGTCGTTCAGGACCGACCCCATATCCCGCGCCAGACGGGCACTGGTACTGTCGATTCCGCCACCCACTATGGTGATCGTGGAAAGATTGATCCGGTCTATGGATTGCCGGATCGTTTCGTCGGCCTGCGCAAGGGCAACCGATGGTAAAACCGTCAGGATTGGCCAAAGGAATACGAACCTGAGAATAATCTTGGCGTACATGTATACTGCTCCGTTTACGCGCACTAAATTGCAATGCAGAATCAATGCCGCCTCAATCGATTCATTAGCCACCAAATATTATCGCGTCAAGCAAGGGGTTACAGCAAACACCTAATTGAATTTGCAACTCAAAATAGAAGCGCCGCTATGCAATCTTCAAAAGTAGAGTTGCGCGCGATCGCGCCTTGCCGTTGAAGAATTGAAAATTGAAACTGAAACAAGTTTGTTAAAACTGATTGATGAGCGTCGACGGTGATCTGGAAATCGTCAAGCATTGAATAATTTAAGATCGTTAACGCTCCTGTCTACCGGGCGTTCGGCGCATCGATGTCCTTGGCGATGCGGCATTCTGTTTAACCGGCTGTACTTCGGCAACGGCGTCTGCCGTCTATGATACGGCCTTCAACCGCACCGCATCATGCGCCAGGGCCGCCCGCAGGTCGCCGCCATGATGCGACAGCAGGTGCTCGGCGTCAGCCGCCGAGAAACCCGATGCGATCATCACCGCCACCTTCACCTCCCCCCCGGCCTGATCGACGGCCAATTCCGCCTGGGCCGGATCGCAATCCGTCAGCTGGGCAACGATCTGGCCAGCGCGGCGGCGCAATTTTTCATTGCTGGCGCGCATGTCGACCATCAATCCCTGATAGACGCGACCGAGGCGTACCATCACAAGGGTAGAAAATAGATTGCAAATGACTTTCTGGGCAGTTCCCGCCTTCATCCGCGTCGAGCCGGCGATCGCCTCTGCTCCGGTCTCAACCAGGATTGGATGGGCGCAAGCCTCCAGCAATGGAGTGTCGTGATTATTGGCGACTCCGATTGTCAGCGCGCCGAGCAGATTAGCGTATTTGACGGCGTTGACGGTAAATGGTGTCGTCCCGCTCGCCGCAAGGCCGACGACAACGTCACACGCACCCACACCAGCTTTCAGGATATTCCACTGGCCGTCATGTGCCGAATCTTCCGCCCCTTCAACGGACTGAAGAACGGCATCATCGCCGCCGGCCAGAATGAAATGAAGGCGCTCTTGCGGCCAGTTGAAAGTCGGCGCCAGTTCCACGCCATCCTGAACGCCGATCCGTCCCGACGTGCCAGCGCCGACATAAATCAGCCGCCCTGTATCGGCCAACCGCACCGCAGCGGCATCGGCAGCCTCGGCGATGGCCGGCAAGGCAGGTTCGATCGCCGCCACTGCGGCCAATTGATCCTCATGGAAAGCCTTTACGAGGTCGAAGCTCGACCAGGTTTCAAGGTCGGCAAACCGCTCGTTGATCTGTTCAGTCGACATGCAGCTACACGCAATACGCTCGCCAAATGGCTATCTTCGTGGTCCTTGATAGTTGAAAAGTGTTGAGAATTTGCAAGCCGCCAAGCCATGTCGTCGCCGGACTGACGGCTTGAACCGGCGCGGCACGTCTTATTCGGCTATCAGCTGGCGGATAACGATGGGAAGGAAAAGCGCCAGACAGATGATCCGCACCAGGTGATGAAACGCCACAAAGGCCGGATCGAAGTTAAAGGCCAGCGCCATCGCCGCCATGACCTCAAGACCCCCCGGGGCAAAGGCGACCCATACCTGGCCTAGGGGTAGGTCGACGAGATTGGCTGTCACCACGGCAAACAGGCCCGAAACGATGCCGGCGATGACAACAAAGACCAGGCCGTGCCGGAATCCTGCCATGATATCGCGGATACCGAACCCGACGAACCGCGATCCGACGATTCCGC
>CAJHXO010000009.1_pt1 | contig 15014 bp, 13 predicted proteins | sample 9198491 | NCBI WGS metagenome assembly CAJHXO01 (sample SAMEA7708296, study PRJEB35096) | sediment metagenome | biome: marine neritic benthic zone biome [ENVO:01000025]; feature: sediment [ENVO:00002007]; material: shallow marine sediment [ENVO:03000034] sea grass bed [ENVO_01000059] ...
GACGGCATCTTCCATAACGGAATTCAATCCTGTATACAGCATCGTATGCCGAATGAGTCAATCACATTCAGCGCCCTTGAAAGGAAGTTGTCGTTGACCAAGCTCGCGCCGCAGGTGGACCGCATTCACGATGAAGTCCGGCAAATGGCGGTCGAATATCGCTTCAAGCCGGGCGAACGGCTGAATGAAACCGATCTGTCGAAGGAACTCGGCGTCAGCCGCACGCCGTTGCGCGAGGCGCTCGACCGGCTCGTCGCGGAGGGCTATCTGGCGTTCCAGCCGGGTCAGGGATTTTTTTGCCGTGGACTTTCGCCATCGGAGATTTTCGATCTCTATGATGCCCGTGTGGCGATCGAGGCGGCCGCGGCCCGCCTGTCCTGTGTCCGCGCCACACATGAGGAAATCGAGCCGATCAGGGCATTTATCGCCACCTTTGAGTCGCAGATGGAATCCAGCGTTATCGACGAGCTTGTTGCTTTCGATGAAGAATTTCACATGCGTCTGGCGGCCTTGTCGCAAAACGCCGAACTGCTGCGCATCCTGTCCAATATCAACGGCCGGATCCGCTTCGTGCGCTGCATCTATATGGAAAACCGCAAGATCAAGAATGCCGAACACCTGGCTATTCTCGACCTGATCGAGGCTGGTGACGCCGACGCCGCCGACCGGCTTGTCCGCAAGCATATCGAGCGTCGCCGCGAGGAGATCAACGGCGCTGTCCGCGAGGGCCTGTTCCGTCTTTATAGCGAAGAGCCGGTCACGCCCTATGACGGCGCCGGCAGCGGCGAACGGAAAGTATCGTGAAAGTCACCGGCGGCAAGACGGTCTATGGCGCCGAGCTCGGCATCATGATGCTGGAATCGCGATTTCCGCGCATCCCCGGCGACATGGGTAACGCCGCCACTTGGCCATTCCCGGTCCACTACGCCGTGGTTCCGGGCGCCTCGCCCGACCGCGTCGTGCGCAACCGGGCAGACGGCCTGCTCGACAATTTTCTCGCCGCCGGCCGCGACCTGATCGCCCGCGGCGCTGACGGCGTCACCACCAATTGCGGGTTTTTGTCGCTGTTCCAGGCCGAATTGTCCCAAACGCTCGGCGTGCCGGTCGCCACCTCGTCGTTGATGCAGGTGCCGCTCGTCCAGCGTCTTCTGCCGCCCGGCAGGAAGGCCGGCATTTTGACCATCTCGCAACAAACATTGACGGCAGAACATCTGCAGCGGGCAGGCGTCGACCCCGATACGCCGGTGATGGGTACGGACGATGGTGCAGAATTTTCCCGCGTCATCCTCAATGACGAAGCCGAGTTGGACGTCGCCCTGGCCCGCGACGACAATGTCGGGGCGGCGCAACGGTTGGTCAGCGCCCATGACGATATCGGCGCGATTGTTCTGGAATGCACCAACATGACCCCCTATGCAGCCGATATCGCGGCGGCAACCGGCCGGCCAGTGTTTTCTGCCTATGATTTTGTGTGCTGGTTTCAAGCCGGCCTGCGGCCCGTCAGGTTTGGCGATCCGTTGCGATGTCCGGTTTGACCGGTCGCGCCAGATGCTTGTTTAGCATTATGAACAACAACATCCCCCACCGTCTCAATCGACCGCGATTGCGCCTTCAGAGACAGGCCGGCGCTCAATCGTGTAGGTAGCGTTGGCGGCAAACGGCCCCTCAAGCGTCGTCTCGCCGCCGCCCGGCCAATCGATCTTGATCCTGCTTACGGAGCTGAATTCGCCAAGGCCAAAATGCAGGGCAGCCTCATCGAACGAGCCGTAACCGCCGCCCAATTGAAGTTCGCGTATCTGCATTTCTTCGCCTGTGTCACCATAGGAGAGGGTGACCTTGCTGCCTATCCCAAATCGGTTGTCGATATAATCGCGCAGTTCGATAGCGACAGTATTGCCAGTCTGCGAATTGTTCCAGTAGGCAAAAACAGGTCCATTGATCGTTTGGGCGATTTCGTCGATATCGCCATCATTGTCGAAGTCGGCAGCGGCCGCACCGGAAACGATCATGAAATCCACAAGCCCAAACTCTTCAGTCTTGTCATCGAAAGCCAGGTTGCCGAGGTTCCGCATGAATATATTCGACGGCGCCACTTTGTGCGGCACCCACGAGCCATTCAGAATATGAACGTCTTGCAGCCCGTCATGATCAAAATCAAAAATCTTGATATCCCAACTCCAGCCGCCAATGTCCAATTTGGAGGGCTTGCCAAGATCCTTGTATGACCCGTCCGCGTCTTTCACGAGCAATACATTGCCCCCGAAATATTGTGGGATATCTTCCGCATATTGTTCCGGTCCAATATATACTTCTTGCCTACCCTCCTTAGGCGGCGTTCTTACGTCGGTTCTAGTTGTTGTTGTTAATAACTTACACTGCATGCGCTGGCGCCGAAACTGGGGAGAGATTTCGTCGCACAATTCCGGCCGGTCGGCGCGAATTGCTATGTCACGGATGGCAACAGCAACGCATTCATGCTTGATGGCTTCCATTTTGAAGCATTTTTTGGCTTCATCCGCGCCCATGAGGAATAACCCGCCCCCGGACGGATACCAGCCTTTGATGTCTATGTTGGTTTGACACGTTTCCCGGTCTTCGCTGCGCTCGATATCCTTGCAATAATTGTCCCATCCGGTCATTCGCAGCCGTTCCGAAACCCCTTGAGATCGTCCGGCGATCTGCGACAGATAAATTTCGAAATCCAGATCATTATCCAGATCGGCGGTTTTGACGGACATTGTGGTATGTGTTGCTATGGGAATGATCGAGTCCTGTCTCGATATTTCCCGCCAGTCGCCTTTGCCATTACCGAGATAGAATTCGTCCGGCTCATCGAAATCGTTGCCCTCGATCAGGTCGAGATCGCCATCCTGATCAAAATCCGACAACAGGATACTGAGCGTCTCACCCGGCGTTCCGGTCGTATCGACAAAATCGCTGCCATCGAGATTGCCGTTGTGGTTGATCACGATCCGGTTTCGGTTCCTCTCGCCACTTAAACTGTAGATGGGAGTTGCGGACTGGTTTCCCAGAACGACATCCAGATCGCCGTCTTTATCAACATCACCGAAGGCAAGAGAGATTGACAGGACTGCATCGGCCCGATTGGCCACCGGCTGGAGCCGGTTGTCAGAAAATCGCCCTGCATCGCTCCACAGGATGTAGTTGCCATCATCGTATGTCGTTATGAACAGATCGAGCCAGCCATCATTGTTCAAGTCAACCGGGGCCGCATTAGTAACCGGCATATTGGCGAGCTTGGGCAGATCCAGACCGTCATGAGCAAACTGGCCGGCGCCGTCATTCACGAAGATGTCGATGCCACCCTCATAGTTGTCCGCCATGACGACATCCGGATCGCCGTCGTTGTCGATATCCGCTGCCGAAACGCTACCCGGAGTCTGTGAAAATGGACTATGCATGTCGGCAATAGAGAATTCATTTGCCCGGTCGATACCGATCTTCCACGCCTCAAAACGGCTAAACGGCTTGGCACCAGCAGGAGATCGTGGTTCGAACGGTACCTGAGTGACCGTTATGGTTCCGCTATCGGTTATGATGGTCGAAGCGGTCGCGCGCCCAGCCTCGGCAGCATGTGCCGACGACATCAGGCTGAAATCAAAGCTGATATTCAATAGTTCCAGCGTACGATCGATCTGCCATTTGTTGTAACTCTCGGCGATATAACTTGAGCTGAAGCCGAGCGCGATTATTGTCACCGTCAGATAGGCTGACGCCCGAAACGAGATCGAGCCTGCAACGATCAAAAAAGAATAGATGCTGAATATTCCCAGCGTGAACAGGAATACCATTACGATTCCGACCGGAGCACCGCTGGCAAGCAATGCTGCAGCGAGAACAACATCGAAAGCGATCGGCACCGGCAAGAATACGCCAACGACGCTAAAGCCCAACAGAGTGAGGGCAGTCATTGATACGCTCTGAATCAGACTGACCGGAAGAAGTGTTGCAATCGTTGCGCCGAGAAAGCCTGCCAGCAACATCAGCGGTACGGTCTTACGTACGATGAACCACAGGTCATGTCCGCAATCACGGGCAAAGCCGACAAATGCGCGTGAATACGGCTCGTCCGATCCATTCTCTGCGATCGGGTCAATGATGCAGGCGGAGACTTCGCTGTCCTCAACCTGAAGCTCGCTGACGGGGACAAATCGGCAGATAATTGGTATGGCGATCAGGATCACAAAAAGGCTGAGACCGATCTTCGTCATCACCAGATAGAACGGAAATATACTGAAGAGCATTGTCAGAACGATCACATTGAATGTCGGCGATGCGATCATGGCGGCCAACGTCGTTTCAAGCCGGGTTCCGCCGGAATACATGCCGCGTGCAATCGGTGCGGCGCAGTTGACGCAAACGCCAAGCGGAGCGCCGATAAAAAAGCCCATCGTCGCATTGACAAATCCGTTTCGCCAACTGCGTCGAGGCAGATAGCGGAGCATGGTCAGGAACGCTGCACCGAATAGGATTCCAAATGTCATGCCTCGCCGATTGGTCATGATCCAGTTGTAGGTCGTGTAGATGATCCGCTTCGCGATCGGATCGGCGGGATCGATCGGGATGCTCGCCTCAAAGCTCAGCGGATCCTCGAGAATAATCCCGCCACCCATAAGGGCTTTGTCGTTCAGGTCCGGAAATCGCGACTGTGTCCAGAACGTCATTGCGATCAGCACAAGTAGAAAAAGGCTGAACACAAGGCGCTTGGAATAAGCGTTGTTTGAGAACGTTAACACTTGAACACTACCACAAAATCGGAACGCAATCGCATTGCACCTGACGCGATAGCAGGTACTTAACATCCTCGCCTGGCAAAAAAAACCGTCTGGGGCACTAGACGAAGTCTGCCACTGGGCTTCTCACCCGCATTGGCGTATGGCCGAGGCTCGACTAATCCCGCCAGCGGCGATGCATCCACAGCCATTGGTCAGGGTGCTCGCGCACCCAGCCTTCGACGATCGACGTCACCATCTGCATCGCCGCGTTGATGTCGATTTCCCGGTTATCATCGCGCGGCAGGTCATATGGACCATGCAGTTCCAGCCGGAATCGTCCGCCGGGAAGCCGGATCGTGCGGGCGCCATAGACCGGACAATCGAACCGCCGCGCCAGCATGCCCAGCAACGGATTTGTCCGCGCCTTGCGGCCAAAAAAAGTCAGGCCCTTTCCCCGATGATAAAACTGATCGACCAGCAAGCCGACTCGTCCGCCGCGCTCCAGAGCACTGCTCAGCGCGATCGCCGCGCCGGTCATCGACGGTACCAGCTTGCCCATCGTCTCGCGCCGCACGCGGTTGAGCCGTTCGGCGACAAACGCGTTGTTGGGCGGTCGGAACAGGGCCGTCATGTCAAGATCGAAAGCCGCTGCGCAAACCGCCAGGATTTCCCAGTTGGCCAGATGCGCGGAAAACAGGATTGCCGGCCCGCCGCTGTCACGGATCGCCAGGAACCGTTTAATGCCGTCGACCTCGAAATGGCCGGCGCCGGGATTTTCCGGGTCGAAATCGAAAATCCTGTCGAGGAACACATACTCCGCCCCGGTCCGGCCGAGATTGTCCCAGGCGCCGGTGAGGATTTCCTTGCGCTGTCGTTCGCTCATGTCCGGAAAAGCCGCGGCGAGATTTCTCTTCGCAACCCGGTGTTCAGGCAGCAGTGAGCCGAGATTGCGGGCCAGCCATCCGCCAATATCAAGGGCAGCGCTGGTCGGCAGCAGGCGCGCCAGCTTGAGCGCCAAGAACAGGATCTGGGCCAACAGCCAGTCGAAAATTCGTAACAGGAACCGCAGCTGCCGCCTTCTACGCCTGCGTCTTTGCCTGCGTCTTTTCATATTGTCGATTGGCCTGTCCATTCGGTGCCACTCAGACCGAAATAACGATCTTGCCGAAGACCTGCCGGTTTTCCATCCGCTGAAGTCCGGCCTCAACGTTCTCCATGGTGATGTGCGTATCGATGACCGGCCTGGCATCGCCGGCCGCCATTTTATCGAGCACCTGGGAAATATTGCCGATCGTGCAGCCGAAACTGCCGAAGATCCGGTATTGCTGCTGGAACAGCTGCATGAGGTTCATGGTCGCCGATCCGCCGGTGGTCGCCCCGCAGGTGACGAGGCGACCGCCGCGCTTTAAACAAAGCAGCGAGCCGTTCCAGGTGTCGGCGCCGGTATGTTCAAACACCACGTCGACGCCTTTCTTGCCGGTCAGCCGGCGGGTGAGGGTCTCAAACCGCTCTTCGCGGTAATTGATGACGTGATCGGCGCCCAGCGCCCGGGCTTTTTCCGCCTTTTCCTCGCTGCCGACCGTCGTGACAACGGTCGCGCCGATCGCCTTTGCAAGCTGGATGGCGGCCGTGCCGATGCCGCTGCCGCCGGCCTGGATCAGCACCCATTCGCCGGATTTCAGCTTCGCATTGTCGAACAGCATGTGCTGCACCGTGCCATAGGTGATCGGCGTGCAGGCCGCGTCGGTGGCTGTGACGCCGTCCGGCGCCTTGACGCACAGCCGGGCCTTGGCATTGATCCGTTCCTGGGCGAAGCCGTCGAGATGGAAGCCGTGAACGCCGCCGACATTCTCGCAAAGATTGTCGCGGCCGTCGCGACAGGCATCGCAGTCCCCGCAGGTTTCCGCGCCATAGAGCGCAACCGTGTCGCCGACGCCCAGTTCGGTGACGTCATCGCCGGTTGCCACGATCTCCCCGGCCGCCTCCGCGCCGATAACCAGCGGCAATTTGCGCTTGGCGAAGGCCATGCCGCGCCAGCCCCACACATCGATATGATTCAGCGCCACGGTCCTGACCGCCACTTGCACTTCGCCGGGCGCGGGATCGGCGGGCGGATCGATCTCGTTCAGCCGGATGTCGCGATCGGCCATCAATTGCAGGGCACGCATGAGTTCAGGCTCCGACCGTTGCCATCAGTTTTATGGGTCCTAGCGCCGCGAAACGAGGTTGGCCGAAAGGCCGCCGTCGATTGTCTGCACGGACCCGGTTATGTAGGCCGCATCCGGCGAGACCAGATAGGCCACAAGCCCGGCAACCTCTTCCGGCTTTGCCAGGCGGGCGGCCGGTATCTTCTGGCACAGCTGGTCCAGATACGCCCTATAGGGATCAAGCAGCGCCGTATCAACAAAGCCGGGCGCGACATAGTTTACGGTGACGCCCTTGCGCGCCACCTCAACCGCCATCGTGCGCGTATAGCCAAGCAGCGCACCCTTGGTTGCCGCATAGACGGCATTGCCCGGCGTGCCATAGGTCGCCGTGACGGAGCCGATTGCAACGATCCGTCCGCTCTTGGCGCCGATCATCGGCCTGAGCGCTGCCGTTGACAGCCGCTGGAACCCCATGAAATTCGTCATCATCAACTTGCCGGCGGTATCATAGTCGGTGGCTCCGGCCAGCATGTCGTAGGATTGCCCGACGACATAAACGAGGCCGTAGAGGGCGTCATCGGACTGGATCGCATCGGCCATTTTTTCAAGCTGGTCGCGGTTGTTGACGTCCAGTTCGCGGACCCGGTGATCCGCGCCGCCATCCGGTTGGCTGATTTTTGCCAGAACATCGCGGACCGGACCGTCCGGTTCGCGCGACGTCAGGGTCAGCGCATAGCCGGCTGCCGCAAGGCGCTCGGCAATCGCTGCGCCGATCCCGCGGCTGGCTCCGATGACATGGACTCGGCTGCTGTTGGCGGTCATGGAGCCGTCATGATGAGGCAGACATTCTGGCCGCCGAATCCGAAGGAATTGGACATCACCGACGTCACATCGGCATCGCGCGCTTCATTGGGGACCACATCCATGACGATATCCGGATCGGGCTCGACATAATTGATTGTCGGCGGGATCCGGCCCTCGCGCATCGTCAGAATGGAAAACACCGCCTCCACCGCGCCGGCGGCCGTCAGCGTGTGGCCGATCATCGACTTGTTCGAACTGACCGCCATCTTCGCCAAGTCATCGCCAAACACGTGGTCGAGAGCGAGGTGTTCCATCTTGTCGTTTTCCGGCGTGCTGGTGCCGTGCGCATTGACATAGTCGATTGCGTCGGTCCCCACGCCGGCATCGTCGAGCACGTTTTGGATGGCCCCGATAATCGCCGAACCGTCCGGTTTTGAGCGGGTGCGGTGAAAATCGTCGGCCCGCTCGCCAATGCCGGATATAATGGCGAGCACCTTGGCGCCGCGGGCAACGGCATGGTCGAGGCTTTCAAGCACAAGCGCGCCGGCGCCTTCGGCCATGACAAAACCGTCGCGGTTCTTTGAAAACGGCTTGGCGGCCTCTTCCGGCGGATCATTTTTTGTCGAAAGCGCCGACAGCAGCGAAAACCGGATCAGTGATTCAGTGTTGATCGAGCCGTCGGTGCCGATGCAAAGCGCCGCCTTGCAATCGCCCCGCCGGATCGCCTCGACGCCCAGTTGCACCGCCGTCGCGCCCGACGCACAGGCCGTTGACAGCGATATCGGAACTCCCTCGGTCCCGAAGGTTTCGGCCGTGCGTTCCGCCACGCCGGCAAACACGAACCGGTCATAGGGCCACGACCAGTTCCTGGCCTTCAGCCCGTCGAAAAGGCGTTCATATCCGTTCTCGTCTTCGGGCCCGGCGGCATCGAATGCGAGCCGCTGCGGCCATTCGACCTCCACTGGCGGCACCGCCATGAACAGCGGGCCGGGAAACGACCCGCGCGGCAGGTCCGCCTCCGCGATCGCCTCGCCGGCGGCCAGTTCGGCCAGGTCGTAGGAAAGATCGGCGGAGGTTTCCGGCACGCCGTTGAGGAAATCGACCGTCCCGGCAATGCGCGTGCCCAGACCTTCGGTGGCGAACCGGGTGATGGCATGAATGCCGGATCGGCCGGCGGTCAGCGCTTTCCAGTTGTGGTCCTTGCCGGTACCGAGCGATGTGACGACGCCAAGTCCGGTCACGGCGATGACCGGCCGGTCCAGATGATCGCGATGTGAAGCTGCCATGATCGTGTTCCTCGAAAAATTCTCCCCGGCCCGTTAATTGGCCCCTCAATCCGCCTTGGCAACGAGCGCGACAGCCTCGCCGCGCCAGTGGCCGAACGATGTCACGGCAATGCGGTCCGGGGGCGTGTCGCCGGAGGGCGCCGGGTCGGACGAGTCCAATGGCGGATAGTAGCTGTTTTGGTCGAGCGCCGCTGCGGCGAGCGCCACGCCGACCGGCATTTGCGCTTCAAAACCGTGGCCGAGCACGGATCCGAATGTCCGCACCGCCACCTCATGGTCATTCGATAGTGAGTCTATAAAGGCGCGTTCAATGCCTGTTGCCTGCTTGGCGCCGGACGCACCGCTGAGATAGCCGAGCGCGCTCCCGCCATTGCCGCCCAGCGCTGCCGCCAGATATTCAAGCCGGGCGCCGACGACCGCTTCGTTCTCGCGCGGTCCGGTATCCGTCGCGACCGTTTCAAGCCTGGCATAGGCCTTTGCGCCGCGCGCCACGGCATGGGCGCGAGATTCAATCACCACAAAGGCGCCCATGCTTCCGCAGATGATGCCGCCGCCCTTTTCCGCCCGCTCCCAGACGCCGGTAGCCGGGTCGCCTTGCCACAGATACCGGCCGATCTCGAACAGCAGCAGCATGTCCTCGCGTTCTGCATTGTAGGCGCCTCCGACGAGGAAAACCTCGCCCTGGCCGCTCTGGATGCGCCGCGCCGCGACTTGCAGGGCCATTGCCCCTGAAAGTTCCTCGCCCATGAAGGTCCGTGAGGAGCCGGTCACTTTGTGGACAATCGAAATGTTGCCGGCGAGCAAATTGGAGAGCTGCGACAAAAACAATGTCGGGCGCAGATTGTCGAGCAGCGGCTCGGCCATTGCGGCGGCCGGGTCCTGGCTCTGGCGCGTAACGTCCAGAACCAGTGTATCGGCTTCCGGGTCGCGTTCGCCGCCGCCGGCCGCGACGATCAGGTTGGTCTTTCCGAGCAGGTCCTCATTGTCCTTGATGCCGGCATCGTCCAGGGCCAGTCCGGCGGCATAAACGCCGAAACGCTGCCACGGTCCCATCTGGCGCTGGTCGCCACGGCGCGGAATCTGGCTCGACAGATCGAGCTCCGCCATCGGGATGACCGGATAGGGAGCGAACTTGTCAATTTCCACCGCCGGACGGGCCGGCTCCGGACCGGCGAGCAATGCGTGGACATGCCCGGCGCCCTCGCCGAGACCGCAGATCAGTCCGATGCCGGTAATCAGTGCGTCTCGGTCGTTTTTGGCGGGCACGGACGTCATGACGGCGCATTCTCAAGGTTCAGCCCGATCCGTGTCGCCTGTTGGCGCATTTCCGCCTCCAGTTCCGGCGCCGGAAAGGGCATGATCTTGAATGTCAGCCTGGCGTCGCAGATTTTCTTGCCGTCATGGCTGATCGCCGCTTGCGTCATGGCGAAGCCGGACCCGTCATGCTCCAGATGGGCATCGATGGTAATCGGCGTTTGCGGCTCGACAAAGGACCGCAGCTTGGCCTCCTTGACGCCGACGAGAAACGGCATTTGCGAAAACGTGTTGAGACCGAGCACGAGGTAGCCCGACGCCTGCGCCATCGTTTCGATCAACAGCACGCCGGGCATCAGGGCATGGCCCGGAAAATGCCCTTCAAAGATCGGGCTTTCCTCCGGGATTGTGCTGTGGGCGACCAATCGCTTTCCCTCCATGTCCAGCGAAGCGACCCGATCGATCATCTGGAAATATTCCAGTAGCATGGCGGATTACGTGCTCTTGCCGGCCCTCAGATCGTCGATGCGGGCGCACAGATTCTTGAGGACGAAATAGTCGTCCGTCGATGCCTTGCCCTCATTGACTTCCTGCGTCCAGGCTTCGAGCGGCACCTTGATGCCGAACGCCTTGTCGACGGCGTAGACGATGTCGAGAAAATCCAGACTGTCGATTCCGAGCTCGTCGATCGCATGACTGTCCGGCGTGATTTCTTCGCGCGGAATTTCGCTCGTCTCGGCGATAATGTCTGCGACCGTATCAAATGTATCCGTGCTCAAAAGTATTCTCCTTGAGGTCGGCGGCTGTAGGAAGAGGGATGTGCGGTGCACGCCGGATCGGCGGCCATGTAGCACAATGCGTCCGCCGATGTGAGGTATCACAGCTTTCTGCTTTTACCAGCATTTTTTCATCCCGGCCGCAGCCGTCTGACCTGGAGCGGTCACAGCGAACTGACGGTACAAGACCCGGTGGGGCAAGGTGAGCGGTTGCTTTCGCCGCTCATGCGGTTTCAATTGGCGTATGCAATCCGTCACCACACTTGCCGATCATCGTTCATGCCAGGGCCGGTCATGACCGGTCAGCGCCTTTTGACGACCCGTGAACTGGCCGAGCTTTTGCGCATTCGCGAACGCAAGGTTTACGACATGGCGGCAGCCGGCGAGGTTCCGTGTACGCGCGTCACCGGCAAGCTCTTGTTTCCGCTGGACGCGGTCGAAGCCTGGCTGGCCGCAAACCGATCAGGGCCGGAACCGGATTTGCCGGCACGGCCCGCGGTCTTTCTGGGCAGCCATGATCCATTGCTCGATTGGGCAATTCGCGGATCGGGGACCGAGCTGGCGACCCGGTTCGAGGGTTCGCAGCCCGGCCTTGACGCTCTGGCGGCGGGCGAGGGCATCGCCGCCGGCCTGCATCTGCATCAGCCCGAACCGGATGTGTGGAACGTAGCCTTCATCGAGCGTTCCCTGGTCGGCAAGCCGGTTGTGCTTGTGGAATTCGCCTGGCGCCGGCGTGGTCTCGTTGTCCCCGCCGCTCAGTCCGGAGGAGAGGATGCCAAGCCGACGCCGGCCTTGCTTGCCGGCAAGACGATCGCCTTGCGCCAGCCCGGTAGCGGTTCGCAGTTGCTTTTTGAGTCCTGGCTGAATGCCGGCGGCGCCGACATGGCCGACCTCGGCGCATCGAGCCTGATGGCGCACAGCGAAACCGACGCCGCCATGATGGTGCTGGAGGGCAGGGCGGAAATCGCCTTTGGCCTGGAAGCGGCGGCAAGGCAGATGAAGCTCGGATTTATGCCGGTGCTGTCTGAGCGCTTCGATCTGGCCGTCGACCGCAAAGCATGGTTCGACCCGCCGTTCCAGACTTTGTTGAATTTCCTCAATTCCAATGAATTCCGCGAACGGGCCCGGGCAATGGGCGGCTACGACATTTCAGGCCTGGGCACGGTTCATTACAATGCGCCCTGACGAACCGGCCTGAGCCGTGTCACTTGGCGCTTGGATCACCTGGCGCTTGGAAAGAACAGCTGCTTGTCATCGATCCTGAAGGCGCCGATCGCCGCCTGGCCGTCCGGACCGGTGAGCCAGTCAATGAACTTCTTTCCGGCTTCCGCCTTGACATTGGCGTGGCGCTGCGGATTGACCAGAATGACGCCATAGGGATTGAACAGGCGTTTGTCGCCCTCAACCAGGACTTGCAGGTCCGCTTTGTTGTTGAACGCCAGCCAGGTCGCGCGGTCGGTCAGCAGATAGGCGCCCGACGCCGCCGCCATGTTGAGCGAGGCGCCCATGCCCGAACCGGTCTCGCGGTACCAGCTTCCCGATTGTGCTGCGACATCGACGCCTGCTTCCGCCCACAGCGCGCGCTCCTTCTTGTGCGTGCCGGAATCATCGCCGCGCGATATGAATGTCGCCTGCGCCTCCGCGATTTTTTTCAGCGCCGCCGCCACGTCGGACATGCCGCCGATCGCGGCCGCATCCGACCGCGGGCCGGCAACGACGAAATCATTGAACATCACGTTGCGACGCTCCACGCCCCAACCTTCAGCGACGAACTGCTCCTCGGCCGCCCGCGAATGGACCAGCAGCACGTCGCCGTCGCCGTTGCGGGCGTTCTTGATCGCCTGGCCTGTACCGACCGCGACGACCCTGACCTCGATATCCGTGCTTTCGGTGAATTGCGGCAGGATCGCATCGAGCAGGCCGGAATTCTGCGTCGAAGTCGTCGATTGCAGGATGATGAAATGCCCGGCCGCACCGGCGCTGGTGGCGCTGAAGACAGCGAACATCACCGCCAGCCAGTACGCCGCTCTTCTCTTTGCCCTCATTGCCCGGCTGCCGGCTCGTCCGATCTTGGATCTCATAGAACGATTCTCCCTTCGCAATAGCCACATGCCTCCGCGCTCGCCGGCTGTTTGAAAAACGCCGCCGCCTGGCTGTGTTCCGCTATGCGGCCACGATGCAGGAACACAACATCGTCGGCCAGCCGCTTGCCCTGTCCCAGATCGTGGCTGACCACCAGAACCCGGGTGCCGTCCTCGCTGACCCGTCTGATCACCGTTTCGATCGCCAGCGTGTTGGCCGGATCGAGGCTGGCGCTCACCTCGTCCAGAAACAGCACCTTCGGATCGGTCGCCAAGGCGCGGGCCAGCGCCAGGCGCTGCTGCTCGCCGCCCGACAGTGTCCGCGCCGGCTGGCCGGCCTTGTGGGCAAGGTCGGCAAGCGCAAGCAGCGCCTCAATCCGTGCGCCGATATCATGGCCATGGCGAAGCGTCAGCGCGAATCTCAGATTGGCCGCGACGGAGCGGCGCAGCAGCACCGGCGATTGCGGCACGAAAGCCTGGCTTTTCCGCAGGTCGCGGGTCATCGTCCGGCCACCCCAGGTGACCGTTCCGGCGGTTGGCTTCACCAGACCGTGCAGGACCCGTATGAGGACGCTCTTGCCGGCGCCATTGGCGCCCATGATCGCCGTCACGCCCTGCGGTCGAAGTGTCAGGTCGATATCGTCGAGAACCCGCTTGCCGGCAATGTCGTGGAACAGGCCACGGACGGCAAGCTGGCGGATATCGGAATCCGGCCCCCGGCCGGCGGCATGGTCAGACATAGGCCAGCCGTTGCGCCATCGCCCGCAGCGCCATCGCCGCCGCATTGATGGTCACGGCGACGATGAGCAGCACGATGCCGAGCGCCAGCGCCAGCGCCAGCTCACCGCGCGACGTTTCCAGGGCGATCGCCGTCGTCATCACCCGCGTGACATGGCTGATATTGCCGCCGACGATAATCACGGCGCCGACCTCCGCGATCGCCCGGCCGAAACCGGCAAGCGCCACCGTCAGCAATGAGTAGCGCGCATCCCAAAGCAATGCGGCGACCTGTTTTGCCCAGGGCACGGCCATCGACCGGAAGGTCTCGTCATATTCTTCGTGAAAATCGGCCAGGACCTGGCGGCCCAGCGCCGCCACCAGTGGCGTTACCAGGATGGTCTGCGCCAGGATCATGGCGCCCGGCGTATAAAGGAGCTTTACGAATCCGAGCGGCCCGGCATTGGAGACGAGCATATAGACAAGCAGGCCGATCACCACCGGCGGCAGGCTCATCGTCGTGTTGAGCATGACGATGACAATGGCGCGGCCCGGAAACTTCACCGCCGCCAGCGCCGCCGCAACCGGAAAACCGATGGCACAGGCCAGCGCCAGTGCGCTCAATGTCACCCGCAACGACAGGGCGACGATCTCGACCAGATTGGGATCGAGGCGCACCAGGAGCCCAAACGCAAGGCTAAAAGATTCTGTGAAATCCTGCATATACCGCTGAAATTTCCGAAAAATCGCGACAAAGGCGGATTATTGGAAAATTTCAACATGGAATCAACCAAAGCCTTGAACGGTATTTCGATTGCATTCGAGCCCATCTCGCGAATTGCGGTCCGCAAGGAAGGCGCGCCCTTTGATCCCGCCTTCCATTCTGTCATTCAGCGTGCGGCGCCTATGTGCAGTTAGTCCGCCGGGAACGCCACCTGGGTTCTCGTTCTGCGGTCCCTGTCAGCTATCGATGGTCGACCGGCCGACGCTGACATAGCGGAAGCCTGTGCCGCGCATGTCGTCAAGCCGGTAGATGTTGCGCATGTCGAAGATGACACGTCCCGACATCGCCTCGCCGAGTCGGTTCATGTTCATGGCGCGATAGGCGTTCCACTCCGTCAGGATGACAAGAATGTCCGCGCCTTGCGCCGCCTCATAGGCGTCGGCGCACCACGCCACATTCGGCAATTCCGGTTGCGCCGCTTCTGCCGCC
>CAJHXO010000105.1_pt1 | contig 14877 bp, 17 predicted proteins | sample 9198491 | NCBI WGS metagenome assembly CAJHXO01 (sample SAMEA7708296, study PRJEB35096) | sediment metagenome | biome: marine neritic benthic zone biome [ENVO:01000025]; feature: sediment [ENVO:00002007]; material: shallow marine sediment [ENVO:03000034] sea grass bed [ENVO_01000059] ...
CTATCGCGGCGCCGGTACGGTCGAGTTCATCGCGGATGGGTCTGATGGACTGTCGCCGGATCGTTTTTATTTCATGGAAATGAATACGCGGCTGCAGGTGGAGCATCCGGTGACTGAGGCTATAACCGGGCTCGACCTTATAGAATGGCAGTTGCAGATTGCCGCCGGCGGAAAATTGCCGCGCGCCCAAGACGCTATTCTGCGTGACGGGTGGGGGGTGGAGGGACGGATCTATGCGGAGGACGCGCGTGGGGGCTTCGCGCCCACTTCCGGGACTTTCCACATGGTGCGGTTTTGCATGGCTCCTGGGGTGCGCGTGGATGCAGGCATTGAGGACGGCAGCGTCGTCGGCCCGCATTATGACGGCCTGCTGGCCAAGGTCATCGCCCACGGCAAGGACCGGGCGGAGGCGATCGGGCGTCTGGCGCAGGCGCTGAAGAAAACCCGCCTGGCCGGGCCGACGACCAATCTGGGCTTCCTGCAGGCGATCCTCGCCCATGACGAATTCCTCGCCGGCGGCGTCGATACCGGCTTCGTCGACCGCAACATCGAAACGCTCACGGCGACGAGCCGCAGCGATGCGAAGCGGGCCGCGCCGGCGATCGCGGCAAGACTGGCGCGCCAGGCGGAGGCCGGCGCCGGCCACGCGACCGGCCCGTGGCGGCAGACGGACGGCTTCGAGATCGGCGGCTTGACCCGGCAGAGCGAACTCGACGTCGTGATCGACGGCGTGCCGGCCACGGCACGGATCCTGTGGCGCCAGGGCATGCCGGTTGTCACGGCGATCGGCGGCGAACCGGTTGTGCAAGCTGACGGCGCCGGCAATACGGACAGAGATGGCGCGGACAATTCCGAGATCGTCTGGTCCGGCGATACCGCCTTTGTGCTTTGCGATGGCGGTCAGCTCAGGGTCGATTTTCCCGATTTGCGGGCGCGCGTCGCTGCTGCCGGACCGGCGGGCGGCGCCGTTGCCGCGCCGATGCATGGCCGCGTCGTGCTTGTCGCGGTTGGCGACGGCCAGGCTGTCGCCAAGGGCGACGTGCTGTTCGTGGTCGAGGCGATGAAGATGGAGCACGCCGTCACGGCGCCGGCGGCCGGCACCGTTTCGCAGATCGCCATCAGCGAAGGCGCGCAGGTCGAAGAGGGCGCGCCGGCGATGGTCGTGGGAGGCGGGGAGTGGGCCGAACCGGACGGTTGAGGCCGTGCGCCGGCCTCCGGAGCGCGTCTCGTCGACAGCGCCCCGGCTTGCGGCTCGTTTGCGACTGTACGGCTTGCTTCGCCTACGGCCCGACCCGCGTCAGTCTTTCAGGACGAAGCTGACCTTCATGTTCACCCGCCATTCGGTGACTTTGCCGCCATCGCAATCCACGGTGATCTGCTGAACCCAGGCGCCCTTGATGCCATCCAGGGTTTTGGCGGCACGTTCGATGCCGCTGCTGATGGCGTCCTCCAGGCCTTTCGACGATGCGGCGGTGATTTCGGTAACTTTTGCGACTGACATGATGCTTCTCCATTGCGTTATTGGGCCACCAATCGGGACCATTAAAACGGCAAAGATGTGGACATGGCCGGTCTTTGGGGTTGTCCGCCGCTTGCCGCGCCATAAGATTGGGCCATGACGCTCCATCTCGTCAAATTGTGCGTCGGCGTCGACACGGTCGAAGACCTGCAGGGCTGGGTCGCATTCCGGCTTGAGGAAAAACGCCGCGCTGGCCAGACGCCGGAACATTTCCACACCACGCGAATGATACCGCGGCGCGGCGACGAGCTGCTCGATGGCGGTTCGCTCTACTGGGTCATCCGCGGCAAGATCCAGGTCCGCCAGCGGCTGCAGGAGATAAGGCCGTTCCGCGACAAGGACGGCATCAGGCGCTGCAGACTGGTGCTTGAGCCAAAACTCGTCCTGACCGAATGGCAGCCGCGGCGGGCCTTTCAGGGCTGGCGCTATCTGGCAGTCAAGGACGCGCCGCGCGACATCGCCGGCGACCGGGCAGCAGTCGCCGCCCTGCCGCCGAAGCTGCGCCGCGAACTGGCGGAACTGGGGTTGTTGTAGGGCGGGGAGGCCGCCCGGCACCATACTCCAACATTATCGGAAACGCACCAATTCCTCCGGTGCATTGCCGCTCCTTATAGGGTTGAATTCCACTGGCGAGGAGGCCAGGTTCGGATAATCCTGGCGCAGCAAGACCATGTCTAGCTGGCGTTGATCGGACAAAACAAAATATCCGCCGCCGAGGATAGCAATTCCAAAAATGTTCCTGCCCAGAACCGGGACAAGCCTGATCTCGCCCAGGTAGGTTACCTGACCCGGCTTGACAGTGAACGGAATTGAAAACTCTTCTCGTTGCTTGAATTCGGTGGTACCGACCGGACTGCCAATGAACATACTGTAACCAAAAAATTCATACTGTCCCGCCGGCAATGTGTAAATTTTCAATGGTTTACTGGATGCAGATGGTATTAAAGGCGATCCCTTAAAATATGCAACGCGGCTTTGGATAGTGCGGTTCATATCCCGGAAATAAAAACTCACGTTTGAATAGCGAAAATTTCTCGTCGTTTCCTGCCTCAACGACACAACAACGATCCCCTCATTGCCACCGATATTTTTAACCTCGACGGTCTGGTCGGCGACGTAAGATGTGACGCAGCCGGAGAGCGAGAACAGCGCGACCAGCAGTAACATTGACAATATGAAAGCAGGTTTCGTGCGGTGCATGGTTCCAATCCTGGAGCCGGAAACAGCGGAGCGAAAATGCGCGATCTGGTTGCGTTACGGTATACTTTGTCGTCCGCTTGATCCACCGGTGCCGGGTGCGCCAATTGGTCAAGATGGAATTGCCACCTGGCGCGACGGCGCTGACCTGTCAGAACATGACGATCCGGCACTTCCCGATTGCGCCTGTCCGCCAAGCAATATTAACTATGACCCTAATATTGACTATTAACAATCGGTAAACGATGTATCTAATACTCGAACCATTTCAATGCAGTTGGCTCGTCTGTCGATGAGCATGGAGAAATGAAAAATGCAGAACCTGTGGGCCGAAATCGAAGTTCTTGACTTTGATCTTGAGATGATCGGATTCGATTTGAAAGTCCTGAACTCGGATACAAAAACAACGAAGTCGAAGTCGTATATTCGCATGACCCTTGATGAATTCCGCGTCTTTGTTGATGCGTTGAAAGCGTCTTCGGCGAATATCAATTTGATGGCTCCGAATAAACTTTCCAGTAGATCCTCCTTTGCTCGACCGAAGAAATCGCCCGCCGACGAATTCTTTCCCAATGAAGAAGCGATGAAGCAAGAGATCGCGGAAGAAGTCGCCAAGTCAGTCAAACGGTAATTGATTTCCGGTCTGGCGTTGAAAAGGTGAATTTGCGCCCGCCCTTTCCTTGCACGCGCCTCATTTAATTCCGGCCAGATGTGTGGCGGGCCTGCCTTCCGGCCCGTCCGGGGAGGCGGGCCGCGCCAGTCATGCCTGGCGGGCTGGGCATCATCGGGCTCATTCGTTTCAAGGTTTTTGCCATCGGCAATGCTATGGTCCGGCCGGGCAGGGGCAGCGCGGACCAAAATGGCAGACAGCACGCAAAGCGAGGCGGTGGGTTCCGCGCCAAAGCGCCTGCTTGGCGGCGTGCTGCTGGCGCTGGTCGCGGCCGAACTTGCCTTTCTCTATCTGGGCGGGCAGGGCGCGGCAACGATCTCCCGGGTCCTGGTCGTGGCGCTGCCGGTGCTGGCTTGGCGGTCGCTCAGGCTGCGTGAAATCTATCTGCTCGGCATCTGCTTCCTTCTGCTTGTTCTCGCCTGGCTCATCGGCAAGCCTGTCACCGCGCTGAGCCTTGAGGGTCTGTCGCGGGCCGCCTATCTGGCGAGCTTCATCCTGCTCATGGCGGTGCTGAGGGAAGGGGCGCTGACCTCGCCGGCGGTGCTGGAAATCGGCACGTTCCTTACCCTTCAGCCATCCGGACGGCGGTTTGTGGCGCTGTTTGCCGGCGGCCATTTTTTCGGCGTGCTGGTCAATCTCGGCGCCCTGTCGCTGCTTGCGCCGATTATCCAGCGCGGTGTGCGCAACGGCATGGCGGCCGACGGGCCGCTCGACGATATCGCCCGGGTGCGCGAACGCCGCCAGCTATCGGCGGCGTTGCGCGGATTTTCGTGGATCCTGGTATGGGCACCGACGGCGGTAACCCAGGCCGTCATGCCGACCCTGATGACCGGTATCGACCCGGTCCGGCTGATTGTCTCCGGCCTGGCGCTGACGCTGCTGATGCTCGGCGTGGGCTGGACCGAAGACCGTTTGCGTTGGCGCGGTTTCCGCAAACAATTGCAGAGCGAAGGCCGCCTGCCGCCGGCCATCGTAACAGCCCTGCCGGGCCGTGCGGCGCGCAATTTGGGTTTTGTATGCCTCGGCCTGTTCGGGCTGTCGGCCGCCTTTACCGCTGTTGCCGGCGTGTCGATCGTCACCGGCGTCATGCTGGCCGCACCGGTCGTCGTGGCAGTCTGGGTCACCGTGCAGCAATCGGCAGGTGCCGCGGGTCCAGCCATGAGAGCAGCCGCCGGCCGGCTGGGCGACATCACGTTTGTGGCGACGCCCGGTTATGTCCGTGAGGCGGTGTTTATCGGCTGCGCCGGCTTTATCGGTTCGCTCGCCGCCAAACTGGTGCCGGCGGCCGAAGTCGCGGCCGGGATCGGCCTGGCCGGCCAGCCCGGCTGGCTGGTGCTGTGGGGGCTGACCGTCGCCGTGTGGGTGCTCGGCCAGATCGGCCTGAGCCCGATCGCCATGGCCGTGTTCCTGGCATCGGTGGTCGCCGAACTGCCGGACATGCCGGTCGACATGACGCTTGCCGCTCTCGCCATCGCCGCCGGCACGGCTGTGTGTACTACCGGCGCGCCGTTCTCCTCCGGCGCGTTGATGCTGGCGCGCGCCACCGGCTATTCGTCGTTCACGCTGACCTGGCGCTGGAACGGCCCCTATACGCTGATCGCCATGGCCGTTCTGGCGGTCGTCTATGCGGCGCTCGCCAGGTTGTGAGATCGGAATATTTCCCACGCCAATCCGCATGGCCGCCATTTTTCGTACGGCTTGCCTCAGGCGTTTCATGTGGTAGCCGTGTTATGCCTCGTTGAGCGAACCGCCGATGCAACGAATGGGACAGCCCTGATGGCAAACAGAACAATGAACCGTCGCCTCCCGGCGCTCTTTCCTCTCTGTGTCGGGATTTGCACGCTGATGCTGTCATCGTCCGCTTTGCCGCAGACGACCCCGGACACAATCGTGGCCGAAGACCTGGAGCGCTCGTTCCAGGCATTCCTGCAGGAATACAGACCTGAAATGAGGCGCCGAAACGCCGCCTATCTCAAGACCGTTCACCCAAAGTTGCCGGAGGAAATGCACGGCTTTTTCTTCGACATAACGCTGCAGATGATGAAGTTTTCCGACGATCAGGGTGTGGAACTGACCATAGAATGTCAGGAATTCAGGATTTGTAAGGTCATCTACCCGCAGCCAGAGGGCGGTTGGGCGGCGCAGCGATTTATCCTGTCTGGCGATGGCTGGCGCTGGCTGGAGCAATAGGTCGGATTTTACAAGGCGGGCCAAATGCGTCCGCTGTCCGGCAATGCTGTTTGTCCGGCAAGACAGAGGCGGGCGCCGACGAGTTGGCAGGCGGCACAAAGTGCGCGGCAAACGGGTCCGCATCTCCACACCTCAGCGGTTGGATCCTCGGGTCAAGCCGAGGATGACGGGGATTGCGATCATCACAGCTTGAGAGTCTGCTCTTGCCCATGCTTGGACCTCCGCTGCGCACCAATTCATGTCCGCCAAGTGCCATTAGCGGAAGTCGCGATGCCGGCGGAGGAGCTGTCCACAGCATCAAAAGCGGAATTTGGAATGAAGCTCGGAAGCTAGAGTTTCCCGAACAGCGCAGGCGTAGGAAATGCGCCATTACAGAGAGATCTAAATATTCAAACCGTCAAAAATTTATTATATATCCCAACGAATAATTCCGAAAAATAGTTTGGTCATTGATTTCTGTGGGATATCGCCTAAATATCTTATCTGCGTGTTACATTAGATTCGTGTTACCGAGATAGCCGGTACGCCGATTAGCTTCGTTATCCCCTGACAATGTGGACGTTAAATCGACCGCGCCGCCACATGGTTTGGCGGGCGGAATCAACACTCTTGTTAGAGGAAATGACTATGACTACTGGCACCGTAAAGTTTTTCAATATGGATAGGGGTTACGGGTTCATCGAGCCGGAAGACGGCTCAAAAGATGCGTTCGTTCACATTACGGCCGTCGAGCGCGCCGGACTGAGTTCACTTAGCGAAGGGCAGAAAGTCTCGTATGAGGTTCAGCCCGGACGCGATGGCAAATCTTCCGCCGAGAACCTGTCCATCATCGAATAACGACACAATACACCATACACCGCCTCCAACCACCGTTGGGGGCGGCCACAGCGGACTGTTGGCGATACGACCTACAACGAGCGCCTGGCGGATCGAGGAAGTGGGCCGATTAATTCACGGTCATTCCTTTGGCCCTTCGGCGACAAAAAACGACGAACAATAAGATAAACGGCGTGATGGCTTGTGCCGTCGCCGATCCAGCGCACCAGCCTGCGAGCGGTCCCGCCTGCGCTCCGGAACGAAATTTTTCACCCGTAATGCCTCGAACCAAAGCAGAGGACTGCCGAAATGCAAATATCAGTAAAATCGAGGGCCGAAGAACAGTTCACCGCCACCCAGAAGAAGGCCAAGCAGGCCCTGACCGAAAGGGAAAAAGCGCGGCAAGAGAGGGCGGACCATATTGCGAAACTGAAAGCCCTCCGTCTGGCCAAAGAGGCGGCCGACAAGGAAGTCGCCGAGAAGGCCGACGCCGAAAAAGCAGCCGCCAAGAAGGCAGTAGCCAGGAAAAAGAAGTCTTCGTCTCTTCCGCAGGTTCACCGACCTCAATCGTAGCGGTCGCAAAGGCCGCAACAGAACCCGACATCGACGGACAGCCCGGGCAAATGGCCGCTTCGGGTCAAAAGCGAAAGTCAGCATCCAACCGGGGAATGTCCGCTCTCCAAGTTGGTCCGGACATAAGGATTTTCCAGTGCGGTCGATCGCCTGCTCGTCTCAGTTCGGCGCCGCATCGTCCTTTTCGGTGCGCAGGTTGGAGACCACCCGGCGGTTCTGCGCCTTGCACTCAATATCGGCGCAATCGCGCACCAGCCGGTCACGGGTGTAGCCCTTGGCCCACATCCGGTCCGGATCGACGCCCCTAGAGGCGAGATAGGCCATCACCGTCTCCGCACGGCGATACGACAAGGTGCGGTCGGCTTCCAGGGTGCTCAGATCGTCGGCATGGCCCTGCAGCTTGACGAGCCATCGGCGATTGGTGTTGAGCCAGATCGCCTGGGCATCGAGCGTGCGCTTGGCGGTGGCGTCGAGCGCGTCGGAGCCCTTGGCGAAATACGTCCGCCGGCCGACATTAATGATGAAATCCTCCTCGGTGCCGGGCGAGACCGCCTCAAATCCCGGCGCCGCGGCGTTGGTCACGTCCGGCGTCTTGGCGAGTTTGATCGTGGTGCAGCCGGCAACAAAGCCGGTTAGCGACAAGGCCAGAACCAGATGTCCGGTACGGCAGCCGGAAAATCGGATAAAATTCATGCGCTCCCCCCACCGGACTTTTTGTCCGGCTCACTCACAACACCGGATTTCCGTTCGCCCGGACTAGCCGGCGCTGACAACGTTCGCCGGTGCGCCAAGATGCTCCAGAACCAGTGCCCGGGTTCCCTTCGGCGAGCGCTGGTAGATGTCGATGACGTCTTCGGGGAACATGCGGATGCAGCCGGAAGACACGTCGCTGCCGATTGACCACGGCTCCAGAGTGCCGTGGATGCGGTAGCCGAGATCACGGTTGTCACGATAAAGATACAGGGCTCGCGGTCCGAGCGGATTGTTGGCCGCGCCGCCGTCGACCTTGAGCGGCAGACCGGGTTGGCGCTTGCGCATCTCCGGTGGCGGCACCCAGCGCGGCCACAGCGCCTTGCGGTCGACCCGCGCATGGCCGAACCACTGGAAGCCTTCCTTGCCGACGCCGACGCCATAGCGCAGCGCCGTGTTGTTCTCCCAGATCCAGTAGAGAAAATGGTTGCGGGTATCGACAACGATTGTGCCCGGCGGCTCGGTACTGAAATATTTGACCATCTGCCGCCTCCACTGCGGCTCGATGACATTGAAATTGGTGCGGCGATAGCTGAAGCCGGTGTCCAGGGTCTCGCCGGCGAACCATTTTGACGCCGGATTTTGCGCCAGTGCCGGCGCGGGCAGCGCCGCCGCCGTTGCCGCGGCGCCGGCTGAAACAAGCAATGTTCTGCGTGTTAATGACATACACTCTCCCCCCTGTTGTCCAATCCGCCGATCAAACAATCTTCAGCAGACCGCTATTTGATGCGTCCAATAAAAAGCAGGTAATTGCGAATGTCCATATGCCGGACCGCGACAGGCTGGGTCGGGGGACGGTAAAACCTTGCCCAATTTGACTAATTCTTACCCCTTGTGTGCCGCATTGCTGTCGCACTGCTGTCCCGTTCGCAGCCAAACATTGGCAATGGAATCGGGCAGGCCGCGCCGACCACTTGCATGACCTCACCACCGGCAAGTAGCCGCCGCCTGCCAGAAATCAGGGAGAGCAACTGTGATGAACAATACCGTCCTGCCACTGGCCCTTGCCGGCATGCTGGCCGCTGTTTCGGCGATGGCCGAAGAAGACAGGTCCACGACACTTGCCGCCGCAACGATGGACGACAAGGCCGAGACCGGTTCGGTGGCTGCGCCGGCGGCCGCGGAGGTGCCGGTCAATGGCCGCATCATTCACCAGACCAATGGCGGCGATAAATTGTGCATCGGCGGCATCTTGTGTTCGAAATTCTGCGCCGCGGAGACACAAGACTGCGAGCCGACGCGGAGCCTGACCATCAAATTCGACGAGCCGGCCCGAATCAACACCATCCAGCTCAGCGCCCATGACAATATCGGCAAGTCGCGGCGCTCGCGCCTAGTCGTCAAGGTCAACGGAAAGGAAGTCGCCGACACGCTGGTCTACAAGCTCGGCTCGACCTTGAGCCTGGATGTCGGCAAGACCGGCGAGCTGATCACGATTGAATCGGCGCACCAGTATAACGGCTTTCTGCGCGGCGGCGAGGAAGCGGTGATCTGGGATGTCTATGTTTTCGGTGACAACCAGACCTGAGGGCGCACCGGCTGCGCCGAAATCCGGCCTTACGGGACGGCGACGTTGTCTATCAGCCGGGTCGAGCCGAGCCGGGCGGCGGCGAGGGCGCGCATCGGTGCCGTCACCGCGTCGTTGACCGGTTCCAGGGTTCGGGCATCGCGGACAGTGAGATAGTCGATCTCAAAACCGGCGCGCTCAAGGTCGTTGCGCGCCTGCGCCAGCGTGTCCCTGAGCGCTTCTCCCGCGCTGACCCGGCCGGCGACGATGTTCAGGACTTCATAAAGTTTTGGCGCGGCAGCCCGCTCATCGGCCGACAGATAGGCGTTGCGCGACGACAGGGCCAGGCCGTCGGCTTCGCGGATCGTCGGGCAGGCGATGATGCTGGTCGGGATGTTGAGGTCGCGGACCAGTTTCCTGACAACCAGCAATTGCTGATAGTCCTTTTCGCCGAATGTTGCGAAATCGGGCAATCCGGCAAGCAGCAGCTTTGTAACGACGGTCGCAACGCCGGTGAAGAAATGCGGCCGGGAATCGCTTTCAAGGCCGGCCGCGGGCCCGCCGATGGTGATCGCCGCGTCGAAGTCATCGGGATAGATTTCGCCCGTCGACGGGGCAAAGACGATGTCGGGGGCATAGGGCTGCAACTTATCCAGATCGCCGGCTTCCGACCGCGGATAGCGGTTAAGGTCCTCGCCCTCGGCGAACTGGGTGGGATTTATGAATATGGTTACGATCGACCTGTCGGCATGCGCACCCGCCGCCTCGACAAGGGCCAGATGGCCGTCATGCAACGAGCCCATCGTCGGCACCATGGCGACGGTTTGCCCCTTGCGGCGCCAGCACCGGACGCTATCTCGCAGGGCATCGATATGGCGAACGATCTGCGTCATGATGGCGTCCCGGCGGAAGAATTGCGGCTGCAATAGCGGCTAATGCTCCGAAAAGGCTTGCGCAAGCCCCTTTCCAGCCCACATTCTGGGACAGGAGTGGATATGGCGGAGAAGAAAGACATCACGGCCCGGCCGGCAGACGCTGGCAAAGCGGCAAAACGGTCGTCGCGATCGGACATCGAGGCGTTCCTTGAGCGTGCCTCGCGGCTTGAACCGGTTTCCGCCGATGCCCGCGGCCGGCTTGTCTTTGCACTCGACGCGACAATGAGCCGGCAGCCGACATGGGATATGGCCTGCGATCTGCAGGCGGCGATGTTCGATGCCGCCGGATCGGTCGGCGGGCTGAATGTCCAACTCGTCTATTTCCGCGGTTTCGGCGAATGCCAGGCGTCGAAATGGGTCAGCAACACCAAGAGCCTTCGCGACCTGATGGTCCGTATCGACTGCCGCGGCGGCCAGACCCAGATCGGCAAGGTGCTGGCGCATACAAGGCGCGAGGCCGCCAAAAAGCCGGTCGCCGCTCTGGTCTATGTCGGCGATGCCATGGAGGAGGATGTCGACCGGCTGTGCCAGATGGCCGGCGAGCTCGGCCTCCTGAACATCAAGACATTCATGTTTCACGAAGGCCATAATTCGGTTGCCGAACAGGCGTTCCGGGAGATCGCCAGGCTGACGGGCGGCGCCTATCTGCCGTTCAACACTGCGGCGGCATCGCAGCTCAAGGCGCTTTTGGGGGCCGTGGCCACCTATGCCGCAGGCGGACGCAAGGCGCTGGAGACATCCAAGGCGCAAGCCGCGCGACTGCTGTTGTCGCATCTGAAATGATCCAGTCGCTGTTCTTCCTCATCGCGGCCGTTGCAGGACTGTTTCTGCTGACCTGGATGTTTGTAATGGTGCCTGCGGCGACGCTGGCCCGCTACCTGAACAATGGCAGCGGAATCATGCTTCTGGTCCTTGCCGCCGGTTTCGCCATGCTGCGGCAATTTCTGTTTGCCGTGCCGCTGGCGGCGATCGGGATCATGGTGCTCAGGCGTGGCGGCTTCGGCGGCGCCAGGCCGGCGGGCGGGGGCAGGTCGCACGTGCAATCGGCCGGGCTCGACATGAATCTGGACCATGACACCGGCGAAATGAACGGGCGGGTGCTGGCCGGCCGCCAGGAAGGCGCATTGCTGTCGGATCTGGATCTGGAGAAACTGCTTGAGGTTGCCGAGGACTTTCGCCACGACCCTGAGTCACTCAGTCTCCTGGAAGGATATCTGGACCGGACATATCCCGGATGGCGCGACGACGTCGAGGACGACGCGGACCGGCGGGCGGGAGCGGCGCCTGGCGCGGGCGCCATGAGCAAGAAGGAAGCCTATAACATTCTGGGGCTTGAGCCGGGTGCCGGCGATGCGGAAATCCGCAAAGCCCACCGGCGGCTGATGAAGCAGGTCCACCCCGACCACGGCGGGTCCGCCGCCCTGGCGGCCAGAATCAATGAAGCGAAAGATACGCTGCTCGGTCATCACAAATAGTTCCAGACTCAGTTACTGGTTCAGGCTTCAGTTCGGTACTGCGAGACAGGTAATCGACCGGCGTTTCAGGTTGGCGCAGGCCGCACGGGCTTCCTTCTTGCCGGCGAATCCGGCGAAGCGGGCGCGGTAGAGCACCGAGCCGTCCTTCTTGACCGGCTGGGTAAACGGATCGGCGGAGCCGAGAATGTCGGCGGCGCGGCTGCGGGCGTCGGTGAGGAGACGGCGTGCCGCGTCTTTGTCAGGCATCGCGCCGATCTGGATATGCCAGCCGCCGGGTTGCGGCGCCTCGTCCTTGACGCTGGCCATTTTCGCGGACGGCAATCGGCCGCCGGCTTGGGATGTTGCGACAGTGGCCGCCTGTTGACGTGCGTTGACTTCGACAATCGCGGCAAGTCTGGCCTTCTCATCGCTATTGGTGCGCACATAGCCGAGTTCGTTGATCCTGGGCGCGCCGGCGATCCGGTCACCGATGGGATCGGCCGGATTACCGTTGAAGGAACCGGTCATTGAAGCCGCCGCCAGGGCTTGCGAGCCAGCGTCGGGATTCAACTGCCGGGCGGCGATGTCGATGGCGCTGGTCTGCGGACGGGCTTTGGGCAGCGGCGCGATCGCCGGCGATGTCCTTGCCACGAGCAGCGGCGCGGTGCGCTTGCCGCGCTTGGCCTTGCGCAAATACCGCGATATCAGCGATTTCATCTGCGCATTGCGCCTTTTGCTCGTGCGCCCGCCCATGACAACGGCGACGATCTTGCGGCCGTCACGGTCGACAGAGGTGACGAGATTGAATCCGGAGGCGCGGGTATAGCCGGTCTTGATGCCATCGACGCCGCGAACCGCGCCAAGCAGGCGGTTGGTATTGCGGTATTTCTTCTTGCCCCAGGAAAAATGGCGGGTGCTGAAATAGCTGTAATGTTTCGGGAACCGGTCCTGCAGGGCACGGCCCAGAAGGGCCATGTCGCGGGCCGTTGTCTTTTGCCTGGCGTCAGGCAGGCCTGACGTGTTGCGGAATGTCGTGTTCTTCATCCCGATCGCGTGGGCCGTGCGCGTCATGCGGCTGGCGAAGGCGGCAACCGATCCGGAGACATTTTCGGCAACGACGACGGCGACATCATTGGCCGATCTGACGGCCAGGGCGCGAATGGCTGAATCGACCCGAATGGTCTGGCCGGCGCGAAGTCCGATCTTGGTCGGCGGCTGGGCGGCGGCATTCTTGGAGACTTTCAGCCGGGATTTGCCGGTGAAGCGGCCGCGCTCCATATCCTCAAACAGGACATAAAGCGTCATCATCTTGGTCAGCGAAGCGGGATAGCGGGGCGCGTCGGCGCTGCTTGCATAAAGCGTCTTGCCGGTTTTGGCGTCCACGACAATGCCGGCATATTTGGCATTGGCAAAGGCCGGTTGCGGCGCGCTCAATGCCAGCGAAACGGCCAACGCCATCAAACCGGCGAAGCCGACAATATGCCTTGCATGCTTGTGTGATTTTTTGTGGATGAGCACTTCGACCCCGCCTGAGTACGCCTGACATCAAATCCCTGGCGGGTACGCATCGACCTCACCACTGGAATTCAGGCTAGGGAAACGTCCTTACTTTTCTGTAAAAAACGGCGGTTGATCGGGGGTCGAATTCACGCAAATCGTAAAAATTGTGCACTGCAAAAAAATCCTTGCAATTATGTTGCACTGCATATATATGGGTGTCATCACCGGATGGCGGTGGCCATTATTCATAATGATGCACAAGGACGACGACGATGATCAGCGGATTTGAAGACTATCAGAAGGCCAGCCAGGAAGGCTTGAACAAGACGATGGAAAGCTTCGCCACGTGCTCCAAGGGCATGCAAGCGATTGCCGTGGAAGCGGCCGATTATTCCAAGAAGGCGTTTGAGGCCGGCACGGCCCATGTCGAGACCCTGGCCGGCGTGAAGTCGCTGGACAAGGCAATTGAGGTGCAGAGCGATTTCGTCAAGACCGCCTATGAGGGTGCGGTTGCCGAGGCGACCAAGCTGGGTGAGCTCTATGTCGATCTGGCCAAGGATGCGGCGAAGCCGTTCGAGGCGTTTCTGCCGAAAGCCTCCAAGTAACAGCACATTCCAGTTCAAGCTGTCGAACGCCTGGCCCTTGGCCAGGCGTTTTTGTTTTGTCCGCCTTTTCGCCGGCGCAATTGGGCTATCAATTGGCAGTTCATGGGTATGTGCCGCTGACAATCGGTCCACAAATCCCTACATTGGCAGGAACAAGGTGACAGATTGATTCACGGATACGATCCGGGCATGGCGAAAGACAGGGACAACCAGGACAATGGCCAAGGCGACATTGGGACATCGGTCGTCACGCGCAAGAAGCGCAAGACCAAGCGGCCGGACCTATACCGTGTGCTGTTGCTCAATGACGACTACACGCCAATGGAATTCGTGGTTCACGTGCTGATGCGCTTTTTCCAACAGTCCCAGGAAAATGCGATGCGGATCATGATGCATGTCCACAATCATGGTGTCGGCGAATGCGGGGTCTATACATATGAGGTGGCGGAAACGAAAGTGACCCAGGTGATGGATTTTTCCCGCAAGAACCAGCATCCTCTGCAATGCGTCATGGAAAAGAAATAGACTGAAAGGTTAACCCGTGCCGTCTTTTTCACGCTCTCTGGAACTCGGCCTGCACACCGCTCTTGGCTTTGCCAATGAGCGCTCGCAGGAATTCGCGACGCTTGAACACCTGTTACTGGCGCTGCTCGACGACAACGACGCGTCCGCCGTCATGCGCGCCTGCAATGTCGACATGGACCGGCTGCGCGCCGATCTCACCGAATATATCGATACCGAACTGACCAATCTGGTCAGCGGCGATGGCGAGGAAGCCAAGCCGACGGCCGGCTTTCAACGGGTCATTCAGCGCGCCGTCATTCATGTGCAGTCGTCGGGCCGCGAGGAGGTGACCGGGGCGAACGTTCTGGTGGCGATCTTTGCGGAACGGGAGAGCCATGCGGCGTATTTCCTGCAGGAGCAGGACATGACGCGCTATGATGCCGTCAATTACATCTCCCACGGAATTGCCAAACGGGCGGGCCTGGACGAGCCACGGCCGGTTCGCGGTGTCCGCGATGACCTTGGTGACGGCGAGGGCGAAGAGCCGTCCGGCAAGGAAAGCGCGCTTTCCGCCTGGTGCGTCAATCTGAACGAGAAGGCCAGGGCCGGAAAGATCGACCCGTTGATCGGCAGCGAAGGGGAATTGCGCCGGACCAA
>CAJHXO010000210.1_pt1 | contig 14134 bp, 13 predicted proteins | sample 9198491 | NCBI WGS metagenome assembly CAJHXO01 (sample SAMEA7708296, study PRJEB35096) | sediment metagenome | biome: marine neritic benthic zone biome [ENVO:01000025]; feature: sediment [ENVO:00002007]; material: shallow marine sediment [ENVO:03000034] sea grass bed [ENVO_01000059] ...
AGCGCCAGCGCCTCCAGCGGCCGGCCGGCGATCTCGCCGCACAGGGTGACCGGCTTGCCGTATTCCAGCCCCTTGTCGGCGATCTTGCGCAGCGCCCGCAAAAACGCCGGGCTGAGCGGGTCGAACCGCGTGGCGAGCCTTGTATTGCCGCGGTCGGAGGCCATCATGAACTGCATCAGGTCATTGGAGCCGACCGACAGGAAATCGACCTTGGCGAACAGCTCGTCGAGCTGCCACAAAAGCGCCGGCACTTCCACCATGGCGCCGAGGCTGACTGTTTCCGCTGCCGCATGGCCGTGACGGGCAAGATGGGTGCGCTCGCGCTCCACGATCGCCCGTGCCCGGTCAAACTCGCCGACCTCGGTAACCATCGGGAACATTAGGCGCAATTCGCGCCCGGCGGTGGCCTTCAGCAGCGCCCGCACCTGGGTCTTCAGAAGCGCCGGGCGGTCAAGTCCCAACCGGATGGCGCGCCAGCCCATGGCCGGGTTTTCCTCTGCCGGCGAGCGCAGATAGGGCAGCACCTTGTCGCTGCCGACATCGAGCGAGCGAAAGGTGACCGCCTTGCCATTGGCGGCCTCAAGCACCTGTTCGTAATAGGCCTGTTGCTCGCTCTGCCGCGGAAACGCCGACACGACCATGAACTGCAATTCGGTGCGGAACAGCCCGATGCCGGCGGCACCTGCTTCCTCCAGATGCGGCAGGTCCATGAGTAGGCCGGCATTGATCATCAGCTGGAAATCGACGCCGTCGCGGGTGACCGCCGGCTCGTCGCGGATCTGCCGGTACTGTTCCTGACGCCGCGCCTGGAATCGCACCTTGTCGCCATAGGCGGTCTCAATATCGGCCGGCGGCCGCAGATGCACAGTGCCGGTCTCGCCGTCGACGATGATCGGGTCACCGGCTTCCGCCAGCGAGACGGCGTCTTCCACCTGGCCGACACAGGCAATGTCGAGCGCCCGCGCGACGATCGCCACATGGCTTGTCGGCGCGCCCTCTTCCAGAACCAGGCCGCGCAGCCTTTCACGATCATAATCGAGCAGTTCGGCGGCTCCCATGGTACGGGCGACGATGACCGCGTCTTCCGGCAATTCGCCGTCCAGTGGCCCGTGCGGCCGGCCGATCAGTTCGCGCAGCAGCCGGTTGGCGAGGTCGTCGAAATCGTGCAGCCGGTCGCGCAGAAAAGCGTCCGCCTGGCGGCCGACCCGCATCCGCGTGTCGCCTTGCACCTTTTCCACCGCCGCCTCCGCGGTCAGGCCGTTCTCCACCGCCTCGCGCAGCCGTCGGGTCCAGCCGCGATCCTGGGCGAACATGCGATAGGCTTCCAGGATCTCGCGATGCTCGCCATGCCCGGCTTCGGCGCCGCGCGCCAAAAGGTCGTCGACCGACAGTCGCAGGCTGGCCATCGCCGCTTCGAGCCGCTTGAGTTCGTAATCGGTATCCTCGGCGATCATTTGCGTGACGACGACGCGCGGCTCGTGCAGGACGACATGGCCAAGACCGATTTCGTCGGCGAACGCCGCGCCGCTCAGCTGCACCGGCCGGTTGAGGTCGAGATCGCCGCCGGGCGTTGCCAGGTCCTCGATCTCGCCGGCGGCGAACATTTCCGCCAGCACCATCGCCGTCGTCTCCAGCGCCTCCAGTTCCTCGTCCAGATAGGTGCGGTAGGAGCGGTTCTGGACGACCAGCACGCCCAAGGTTCTGCCGACCCGCATGATCGGCACGCCGAGGAAGGAATGGTAGATCTCCTCGCCGGTCTCCGGCAGATAGGCGAAGGCGGGGTGTTTCTGCGCATCCGGCAGATTGAGCGGCCGGCCGCTGGTGGCGATCTGGCCGACAAGGCCGCGGCCGGCATCCAGCGTCACCTTGTGCACGGCATCCAGGTTGAGCCCCCGGGTGGCGTAGAGCTCCAGCATACCGTCGGCGCGCAGCACATAGACCGAGCACACCTCCGCAACCATGTTGGCGGCGATCTGTGTAACGATCTCGTCCAGGCGCTCCTGGGCGCCGAGCGATTCTGCCATGACCTCACGCAAGCGGCGCATAAGCACACGTGGCCCCGCAAGCGACTCTCGGCTCGCCACAACCCCCTCCTTGAAAACCATGTCTTCGTATCGCCGTATCTTGTTAAAAATATATCCGGCCGGCGACGCCCGGCCAGTCAACGCGCCGGATTATACCAGCCGGATTATACCAAAGCGCCGGGCTCAGGCTGCATCCAGATCGTATATGGAATGCAGGGTCCGCACCGCAAGTTCGGTATAGGCGGCATCGATCAGGATTGAAATCTTGATTTCCGAGGTTGTGATCAACTGGATGTTGATGCCCCGCCCCGCCAGCGCCTCGAATGCCCGGGCCGCCACGCCAGCATGGCTGCGCATGCCGATGCCGATCACCGAGACCTTGGCGACATCGGACGAGCCGACGACATTTTCCATATGGGTGGTGGTCTTGAGCTCGTCGATCAGCGCCATCGCCGCGTCGAAATCGGCGGTCGGAACGGTGAAGGTGATATCCGTCGTCGCGCCGTCCTCAGAGACGTTCTGGACGATCATGTCGACATTGATGGAGGCCTCCGCCAGCGGCCCGAAAATCGCCGCCGCGATGCCCGGCCTGTCCTCCACGCGCCTGAGCGTGATCTTCGCCTCGTCCTTGGAATAGGCAATTCCGGTTACAAGCTGCTTTTCCACGATTTCGTCCTCATCGCATATCAGCGTTCCGACCGGCTGGTTGCCCGGCCCGGTCTGTGGCGCGTCCGGATCGTCGAAACTGGAGCGCACGAAGGTTCTCACCCCGTGCACCATGGCCAGTTCGACCGAGCGCACCTGCAACACCTTGGCGCCCAATGACGCCATTTCCAGCATTTCCTCAAAGGCCACACGCTCCAGCCGGCGCGCATTCGGCACGATCCGCGGGTCGCAGGTATAGACGCCATCGACATCGGTATAGATATCGCAGCGCTCCGCGCCGATCGCCGCCGCCAGCGCCACGGCGCTGGTATCGGAGCCGCCGCGGCCGAGCGTGGCGATACGGTTGTCCGGCGCCAGGCCTTGGAAGCCGGCGACCACTGCAACCTGGTTTTTCGCCAGCCGTTCGCTCAGCGTCGCCGCGTCGATATCCTGGATGCGCGCCACGCCATGGGCGGCATCGGTGCGGATCGGAACCTGCCAGCCAAGCCAGGAGCGGGCATCGATGCCCATGCCCTGCAGGATGATGGCCAGAAGCCCGCAGGTCACCTGCTCGCCGGCGGCGACCACCGTGTCGTATTCGCGCGCATCGTGCAGCGCGCCGGCCTGACGGCACAGATCGACAAGCTCGTTGGTCCGTCCGGCCATGGCGGAGACGACGACGGCGACCTGGCTGCCGGCATCGACCTCGCGCCTGACATGCCGCGCCGCAGTGCGGATGCGGTCCAGATCGGCCACCGACGTGCCGCCGAATTTCATCACAAGACGGGACATGGCGGCGAATCGGTCGCTCCCTGTCGGTGTTGCGTTGCGGCCCGCTATAGCAGCCGGATGTTACGAATTTGGTCCATGCCGCCGCGCCGAATGAACAAGTGCGGGCAGGCCGCGCGCTTTTACCGGCTTGCGCGCACAACGGCAACCGGCGGCGTTGGGTCGGAACGAAAACTATGGCGTGACACAACAGGACCGAGCGGACCTGAGAGGAATTGCTCACTCCAGCCTGACATAATCATTGACCATCTCAAGCCATTCCTTGTTCAGATCGTTCAGGAGTTGTTCTTGCGTGTCCTGCGGCAACATGGTCTGGAATGCCGGCGGACCAAGCGGCTCGATCGCCATGTCCGGCTTCGCCCCGATTGCAGTCAGCCGTTCTGCCAGCGGCGGATGGTCTGCAGCCGGATCAGGTTTTTTCAGAAGCACCTCCTTCACCGCATTCGCGATATTGCCGGGGTCGGTCAACTCGTCCCGCTTGGCTAATATCCGGTCGAGCGGCGGTGCCGGCGCAACTAGGGCGCCGTGAATTTCCTTATCCAATGGTTCGAAAATCATTTTCTCAGCAACGTGGCTGCTTCCTTCCAGAATGATCTGTGCCCGCGCTTCTGTCTGCACGCCAACCCTGTCGGCCGATTGTCGGTCTGCCTGAAGCTCGTGAACCTTCGACAATCGCAAATGTTCTTTGGACAGCCAATCGACGAATGACGTGAAAACAATATCCAAAAACAGAGCCACCGCCGGCATGTCATCTTCGACATATCCATGAAATGATTCATACGTCATCCGGAACTCGTTGATCCGGGTGAGTCCGGCGGAATGCTTGAGATCTGCATGCGCGAATTCATGCTCAAGCACGGCTTCGACCGCCGGCCGATCGAGCAGGATCAAAAGGCCAAGTCCGAGAACAAGTGTCTGGTCGCGGCCGAACAGGCCGGCGAAGCGCAACTGCTCGCCCATCGCGGCGTTGATCTCCGCATCAATTATGATTTGGCGCCGGGTGTTTGGAGTCAGTGGACTGGCGGTGTCCCAGTAAGACCAGAATTCCGGCGCGGCGGCGCGGTCGACCGTGATCCCCCTGGGCCTGCGAATGCCGGCAAGCAGCATGCCGAGAACGAGGACCATCGTTGACAGCACGGCAAGCAACAATGGCACGGCTAGGATGATCGACGGCCACATATGGTTTTCAAGCAGCAACGACCAGCCCCAAACCGCGAGCGCCAGCGGCGGCAAGAGCAGCAGAACGCTGTACCGGCCGAAAAGCGATATGATCCTTAGCGCCAGGCTTCCCATCTCGGTCCAGAATGCATCCTGCCCGCCGACAGCCGTCAAATCGCCGGTGCAACAACCGCCGCTGCGGGAATCGCGCGCGGCAGCATCAGGGCGGCCGACAGGACGAGACCGCCGGCGATCGCCAGCAACACGAACAGCAGGTCGAAGCCCCAGCCGGCATGCACCCAGGCGATCAGCGGCACCGACAGTGCCATGATGGTTATCGTCACCGTGTAGCGCAGCGCCAGAATACGGCTGCGCCAGGCCGATTTGGCCACCCGCCCGACCAGCACGTCGTTGATCGGGATCTGACCGAAGGTGGCGAACATGAATACCGCCGCCACGATGATCGCGCTCCAGCCGGTGAGGCCGGGCATCATGGCGAAGGTGACCAATTGCGTTGCCGCGATCGCGGCAAACACGATGCGCGGCGAGATCCGGTCGACCGCGTAGCCGACGACCAGTTGTCCCATCGAGCCGATCATGAAGACGAAAAAGGCCAGCCAGCCGACAAGAGTCGCCGATCGGGCAATGTCTCCGGCGCGCTCATCGACGATTTTTGGCAGGGCGAAGGTCGTGCTCTGGAAAACCAGTCCGCCAATGGCGGTGGTGATGAGGACAATGGCAAGCACCCGCATAAACATGCTTCGGTCATAGCTGGAGGTATCTGCAGCGGGTGTTTTGCCGGCCGTGGCCGCGCTTGCCGCCTCGCTCTTGCGCATTGAGGCGACAAGAACGCCATAGGCGATGCCGATGACGATCGAGACGGCCCCCGGCCACACAAAGGCCGACCGCCAGCCGGTCTGGTCGATCAGAAATCCGGTGATCAATGCGGCGGCGGCGACACCCATATTGCCGTAGACGCCATTGACCGCAATCGCCATGCCGATCCGCCTGCGGCCCTCCAGCACCATCGCGACGCCGACCGGATGATAGATCGCCGCGAACACGCCGATGGCGAACAGTCCGATGCCGATCTGCACGGGCGTTTGCGCCAGCGCCGTGGCGATGGACGCAGCGCCGATGCCGATGAAGAAGATCACCAGCATGCCGTGCCGGCTCCACCGGTCGGCCAGCCAGCCGGCCGGCAGGGCAAAAGCGCCGAAGGCGATAAAGCCGGGCATCGCGTAAGGGATCAGTTCGCCGTAGCTGAGCTGCCATTCCCGCGTCAGCGCCAGCGCTGCCACGCTGGCAAAGACCAGCATGAAAAGATGGTCCAGGAAGTGGCCGACATTGAGAAACAGGAAGTGCAGCTTTTTGCGCGTCATGCCCGTGAAACCGTGTTCCAAGACCGGATTCATCACCCACTCTTTCATTCAACACAAGGCTCGTTCGCCCATCGGCCGGCAATCTGTCGCAAACGGGCGAAACGGCGACCCGCTTGACTTTCGCCGTCACGGCGACACAACCGTGGTGATCGTGTAGGACCAGAGCCATGACCGACCCGTCCCCTGCCGCCGCCGCTGCATCGAGTATCGACAATGCCGAGATCGCCAAGTTCGAGCGCCTCGCCGCCGATTGGTGGGACCCGCATGGCAAGTTCCGGCCACTGCACAAGTTCAACCCGCTGCGCATCGGCTATATCAAGGATCAGCTTTGCCTCTATTTCGGGCGTGACGCCAGGAGCGCCGATGCGCTCAAGGGCCTGCGAATTCTCGACATTGGCTGCGGCGGCGGGCTTTTGTCAGAGCCGATGACCCGGCTTGGCGCGGACGTTACCGGCGTCGATCCTTCGCCCGTCAATATCGAGGTGGCGGGCCTGCACGCGCGCCAGTCCGGCTTGACAATCGACTATCGCGCGGCGACGGCCGAAGACCTGGCGGCTGCCGGCGAGACCTTCGATGTCGTCCTCAACATGGAGGTCGTCGAGCATGTCGCCGATGTCGATGCTTTCATCGGCGCCTGCGCGGCGATGGTGCGCCCGGGCGGGCTGATGGTCGTGGCCACCATCAACCGGACGCTGAAGGCGCTGGGCCTGGCCATTGTGGGCGTTGAATACATCCTGCGCTGGCTGCCGCGCGGCACCCACCGCTACGACAAGCTGGTGCGGCCTGAGGAGCTTGAGAACGCCCTTTCCGCCAGCGGCCTGCAACTGATCGACGAGACCGGCGTGGTCTACAACCCGCTCAGCGACCGCTGGTCTCTGTCAACCGACATGGACGTCAATTACATGGTGCTGGCGGAACGGCCGAAAGCCTAATTCTGCTCTTCCGGCAAGACCGGCAGGGGATGGAATTCGACCCCCTCCTCGTCGAGCGCCTTGGCCTCTTCGCCCGTCGCCTCGCCATAGATGCCGCGCGGTTCGGCTTCCTCGTAGTGGATCTTGCGGGCCTCCTCGGGAAACTTGTCGCCGACATAATCGGCGTTCTCCGTCACATGGTCGCGGATCTTGCGCATCGCCGCCACCGCCTCGGCGCGCATGGCATGATTGGCGGCAAGCCGCACTTTTTCCTTCTTGGCGTCCTTCTTGCGCGCCGTTGAAACCTTTGGCGTCATCAGCGCCTTTTCCACCGCCGCCGAGCCGCATTCCGGGCACACGACCGCGCCGGCCTCCCGCAATGCGTCGAAGGCCTGCGAACCGCCGAACCACGATTCGAACCGGTGGCCGTTCTCGCAAGTCAGCGCATAGCGGATCATGACACCGACCTCAGCGTAGATGCCGCATCTTGGGGGCCATCCGGGCCGGCAAAGGCGCGCTCGTTCTTCAGCGCCGGAATGCGCGCCCGCGCATCCGCCGCCAGCGCCGGATTAATGTCGGCCAGCACGACCTGCGGCGTCTCCCCGTCGGCCTCGGCCAGCACCTCGCCCCACGGGCCGACAATGATGGAATGACCATAGGTCTCGCGCTTGTCTTCATGCAGGCCGGCCTGAGCGGCCGACACCATAAAGGCGCCGTTCTCGATCGCCCGCGCCCGCTGCAGCACGTGCCAGTGCGCCTCGCCGGTCTGCCGGGTAAACGCCGCCGGCGCGCTCAGCATCGCCGCCCCGGCATGGGCAAGGGCGCGGTATAGCTGCGGAAAACGAATATCGTAGCAGATCGATACGCCGAGCCGGCACCACGGCAGGTCGGCAACCACCGCCGCCTCGCCAGGCGTGTAGACCGCCGATTCGCGCCAGCTTTCGCCGCTCGGCAAGTCGACGTCGAACAGGTGGATCTTGTCATAGCGCGCCAGTTGCGAACCGTCGGGCGCAAAGATATAGGCGCGATTGGCGATCTTGCCGCCGCCGGCATCGAGCGCCAGCGAACCGACATGCAGGACAATGCCCAATTCGCCGGCCAGCGCTGAAAACGCCGCGATCGCCGGGTCGCTTGCCTCCACACTGATCGCCGCCTGCAGCGCCGCCCGGTCGCGCTCCACGATATTGGTCATTTCCGGCGTCTGCACATAGTGCGCCCCGGCCGCCGCCGCCTCGCGCACCAGCTTTTCGGCGTCGGCGATGTTTCCGGCAATGTCGGTGGAGGAATTGAGCTGAATGAGCGCGGCGCGAAACGTCATGGCTTAGCCTGCCGGAACGGGATCGAGCATCGAATCGAGCTTGCCGGCATTTTCCAGTGACCGAAGCTCGGCATAGCCGCCGACATGGGCTTCGCCGATAAAGATCTGCGGAAAGGTGCGGCGTCCGGACCGGGTCGTCATCTCGTTGCGCTTTTCGGGCGAGAATGTCGCATCGATCTCGTCGAACGCCGCGCCCTTGTCGGCCAAAAGCCGTTTGGCGGCGATGCAGTAGCCGCACAGCTTGCGCGTATATATCGTCACATCAGGCATCGGTCAGTCCGTATATCTCCATTCGACCAAGGATATAGACCGGCAATTGCCAAATTCCAAAGCCTGACGCCGATCGCGGCGAATTGCCGCCTCAGGCAAGCACCCTCAATTCACCACTCTCAATTCACCACTCTCAATTCACCACTCGGGCAAAGGTCAGCACGTCAACCGCCGCCGCGCCGCCGCGCATCAGTGCCCGGCTCGCCGCCCGCACTGTCGCCCCGGACGTATAGACATCATCGACCAGCAGCACGCGGCGGCCGGCGATGACCGGTTTTTCATGAGCCGATACCCGAAACGCCCCGCGGACATTGGCTTCGCGCTCACGGCTGCTCAGGCCGACCTGCTGGCGGGTCCGGCGGATGCGCTTGAGGACCATCGGCTCCACGGCGATGCCGCTCTCCCGGCCGATCCGGTCCACCAGCAGCACCGCCTGGTTGTACCGCCTCAGCCACAGGCGCCGCGGATGCAGCGGCACCGGAACGATTGCCTCGCAATCGGCCAGCAGTTCGCGTCCGGCGCGGATCATCGCCCTGGCCATGAAGCCCGCCACCTCGTGCCGGTCACGGTATTTCAAGGCGTGAACGAGACGCCGCGCGGCATCCTCATAGACGACGGCGGAACGCGCCCGGGCAAAGGGCGGCGGATCGGCCAGCACCGCCGCCGACACGATGCCCGGCCCCATGTCATGGGCAAACGGCGTGCCGAGCACCGGACAAAGCGGCGGCGCCAGGAACCGCACCGAGGCCCAGCAGCCTGCGCACAGCCCCGGGCCCGACCCGCTCGCCGCCCGGCAGGCCGGACAGGCCGGCGGCAGGATCAGGTCGGCGGCGCGCCTGGGCAGCCCGGCAAAGGCCTTTCCAAGCCGCGCCGTTCTTGCCATTGCTTCGTCGGGCGCCATCATGGTCCGAGCATAGCAAGCCCGGACCGATGCTCAAAAGGGCATTGCCGCACGGAAAGAAGATGAAGCCGCCGCTGATCGTCGACAAGCCGCTGTTGCGGCAACGTCTTGCCCGCGCCCTCGCCGACGGCGCGCGCCGAGCCGATGCGCGACAGACCGAAGCCGGCGCAACTTTCCTGCTCGATGCGGTGACCGACGATCTGATCGAGCGGCTCGGCGCCGTGGAAAGGCATTTTGAGACCGCCGTCGCCATGATGGGGGTGACCGGCCGGCTGGCGGCGAAGCTGGCCGCCAGCGGCAAGGCCGGCGCCGTCCATCGTATAGAACGCCTGCCTGGCGCGCTTGCCGGGCCGGACGGCCGCCTGGCCGCCGGAATCGTCGGCGACGAGGAGACCCTGCCGCTGCGTGCACAAAGCGTTGACCTGATCGTCTCGCCGCTGGCGCTGACCTGGACCAACGACCTGCCTGGCGCGCTGGTGCAACTGCGCCGCGCGCTGAAGCCCGACGGCCTGCTGCTGGCCGCCCTTGCCGGCAGCGGCACATTGACCGAGCTGCGCTTCGCCATGACCCAGGCCGAAGCCGAACTGACCGGCGGCGCCAGTCCGCGGGTCATGCCCTTTGCCGATATCCGCGAAATCGGCGCCTTGCTGCAACGCGCCGGCTTCGCCCTGCCGGTCGCCGACCGCGACCTCTTGACGGTGCGCTACGCGACGCCCTTTGCGCTGTTTTCAGACCTCAAGGCGATGGCCGCATCGAATGTCATGTCCGGCCGCGACCGGCGGCCGATGCCGCGCCGGATGCTGATGCGGGCGGCGGAAATCTATGTGGAGAACTTTGCCGATCCGGACGGACGCATCGGCGCGACATTCGAGATCATTTCAGTGTCAGGCTGGGCGCCGCACGCCGATCAGCAAAAGCCGGCGCCGCGCGGTTCGGCGAATGTCAGCCTTGCCGGCGCACTTGCGCCGGGCGGCAAAAAAACCGGATTTGATGAAGACGGCTAGGCCGGCGCGGCTCAACTCATCGCCCTGATGATAGCGGTCAGCTTCTGATACATGCCATCGACGGCGCCACCGGTGCCGACAATGGAAATCAGCGCACCCAGCAAAATCAGGACGCATAGGCCATATTCAATGGCGGTCGCACCACTTTCGTCCTTGCAGAAACGGCGAAACAGATCGGTCACGGCATCACCCTCGGCCCAATTTCTTCATCAAAGCAGATCGGCCAGATGGCTGATCAGCGGTTCATCCGCCGGCGGCATGGGATAGTCGCGAAGCCGGTTGGCGCGCACCCATTTCAGGGCACTGTGTTCGCGTGCAACCGGCGTGCCTTCCCATCGTCGGCAGACATAAAGTGGCATCAACAGGTGAAATTCAGGATAATCGAAGCTGGCAAAAGTCAACGGCGCTAGACAGGATTTGGTTACTTTAACACTGAGTTCCTCGGCGATTTCCCGGATCACCGCGTCTTCCGGCGTCTCGCCCGGCTCCACCTTGCCGCCCGGAAATTCCCACAAGCCCGCCATCGCCTTGCCCGGCGGCCGCTGGGCGATCAGCACCCGGTTATCCGCATCAAGCAGCGCGCAGGCGGTAACGAGCATGAGCGCAACCATCGCTCAAGTCGTCTCAGCTTCGGTAATCGGCATTGATTGCGACGTATTCGCGCGTCAGATCGCAGGCCCAGACCGTTGCTTTGCCGCGTTTCAGGCCGAGATCGACGCCGATTGCGATCTCCGCCGCCTTCATGTAGGCTGACACGTCAGCTTCTGAATAATCGGCGTCCCTCTCGCCCTCAAAGGCCACCCGGTGCGGGCCGAAATGGATGGAAATCCTGTCGCGGTCGGCCGGCTCGCCGGCCTTGCCCACCGCCATCACCACCCGTCCCCAATTGGCGTCCTCGCCGGCCAGCGCCGTCTTGACCAGCGGCGAATTGGCGATGCTGAACGCGATTTTTTTCGCCGATGCGGCCGAAATTGCGCCGGTAACGTTAATTTCGACAAACTTGCTCGCGCCCTCGCCATCCTTGACGACCTGCTGCGCCAGATCGCGGCACAGATCGTCGAGCGCCGCCTGGAAGCCGCTCAGCGCCCGCCCGCCCGTCCCGGCAACCTCCGGCACGCCGCGCGAGGCCGCCGCGCCCGTGGCAAATAGCAGCACGGTGTCCGATGTCGAGGTATCGCTGTCGACGGTAATGGCGTTGAAGCTGCCGCGCACTGCCTTCGTCAGCGCCTTTTGCAACGGCGCCGGCGCAATCGCCGCATCGGTAAATATGAAGGCCAGCATTGTCGCCATGTCCGGCGCAATCATGCCCGAACCCTTGACGATGCCGTTGATGGTCACCTTCCGGCCGCCGATCCGCGCGCTACGTGTGGCAACCTTGGCAAACGTATCGGTCGTCATGATCGCGCTGGCCGCGTCTTTAAAGCCGCCCGGCGCGGCCCGCCTGGCCATGTCCGCCAGATGCGCAGCAAACGGCTCCGGATCGAGCGGCTCGCCGATCACGCCGGTGGAGGCCAGAAAGACGGTCTGCAACGGGCAGCCGACCGCCCGCGCCGCAGCCTCTGCGCTCGCCCTGGTCGCGGCGTGGCCCTTCATGCCGGTAAACGCATTGGCGTTGCCGGAATTGACGACCAGCGCTCCGGCCTTGCCGGCGGCAAGAACGGATCTGCACCAGTCCACCGGCGCCGAGGCGCAGCGCGAGCGGGTGAAGACGCCGGCGACCCGGGCCGCCGGCTCGAATATCGCCAGAAGCAGATCGGTACGGTCCTGATACTTTATCCCGGCCTGCGCCGTCGCCAGGCGCACGCCCTCTATGGCCGGCATCTGCGGATATACCGCCGGTGCGAAAGGTGAGATCTGCGCTGGCGCCATGACAGGACCAAGCTTTAGTTCTTGGCGTCCGCCCCGCCGCCATCGGCTGGCTTGCCGATGATCTCGACTGGCGTTTCCGCGCGCAACTTGCTCATCACCGCTTCGAATTTTTGCCGCACCAGCGCGCTGCGAACCTGGTCTTCCATCTGGGCCAGTGTCGGCGGACTTGATTTTCCCTTTTCCTCCACCTTGATCACGTGCCAGCCGAACTGGGTTTGAACCGGTTCGGCGCTATGCTTGCCGGCCTCCAGGCCAAACGCTGCCCCCTCGAAATCCGGCACCATCTGCCCGCGGCCGAACCGCCCCAGATCGCCGCCGCTGGGACCGCTCGGGCCGGTCGACTTTTCCCTTGCCAGATCGGCGAAGTCCTTGCCGGCATCGAGCTCGGCGATCAGCGCCTGCGCCTCTTCCTCGCTGGCAACGAGAATGTGGCGGGCGCTGATTTCATCCTGCGGATCGAAATCCGCCGTCTGACGGTCATACTCCACCTTGATCGCGTCCGGCGTGACCGTCCCGACGATTTCCTTTTCCACATAGAGGTTGCGCAAGGCCCGGGTGCGCAGGAATTCCAGCCGGCGCTGAAAGCCCGGCCCCTCGTGAAGACCTGCCGACTCGGCGGCCCGGGCCAGCAGCGACATATCGACAAGAACGTCGATCAGGATCGTTTTTCGCCGCTCCGCCGGCACCTGCGCCAGTTCCTGGCTGAAATCCGCTTCCGCCTGGGCCACGTCCCCGGCGGTGATCGTCAGATCGCCGACCTTGGCGACCGGCGTGTTGTCCTCGGTGGCCGCCGATTGGGCAATGGCGGTGCTCGCCGCCACCAGGGCAATGGCCGCGGCGCCGGCAACGGCGCGAAAGAATGAGGAAATGATCATGAAGGCTCCTTGCAAAGGCTGGCCTGAACCGCCTGTCCAGGCCCGGTCCGCCGGGCATCTGGAACGTTGACATAAGAATTGTCCGTTCTTATCTGTCGCCCGGCTCGCAGTCTAGGTGAATGACAGGTCTGGCCTTGCGCCCGATTCCGCCATAGGAGTGCATAGCCGGACTGCCAAGACGGAATTCTCCCGATTGCCGGGCGGCCCGCGCGGCGCAGAACAGTCCGGTTCTGCCGGCGCAATCTGAAAAGAGAGGATGTCTCATGCTGGGCTTGGGCAATTTGGGCCGAAAAGTCTTCGGATCCGCCAGCGACCGGCGCGTCAAGCGCTATGCGCCAATCGTCGCCAGCATCAATGCCCTGGAAGCCGAGCTTGAAGCCTTGAGCGACGACGAGCTGCGCGCCCGCACCGGACAGTTGCGCGCCGAACATGCTGCCGGCAAGAGCCTCGACGATCTTCTGGTGCCGGCTTTCGCCACCGTTCGGGAAGCCGCCAAGCGCACTCTCGGCCAGCGTCATTTCGATGTTCAGCTTGTCGGCGGCATGGTACTGAACGAGGGATCCATCGCGGAAATGAAGACCGGCGAGGGCAAGACCCTTGTCGCCACGCTCGCCGTCTATCTCAACGCGCTCAGCGAAAAAGGCGTTCACGTCGTTACCGTCAACGACTACCTGGCCCGCCGCGATTCGGAATGGATGGGCCAGATATACCGGTTCCTCGGCCTCACCGTCGGCGTCATCGTCCACGGCCTTGACCAGGACGAAAGGCGGGCGGCCTACGCCGCCGACGTGACCTATGGCACCAACAACGAATTCGGCTTCGACTATCTGCGCGACAACATGGAATACAACATCTCCTCCATGGTCCAGCGCGGGCACAACTTCGCCATCGTCGACGAGGTCGATTCCATCCTTATCGATGAGGCCCGCACACCGCTGATCATTTCCGGCCCGGTCGACGACAAATCCGAACTCTACCTCACCATAGA
>CAJHXO010000485.1_pt1 | contig 13837 bp, 9 predicted proteins | sample 9198491 | NCBI WGS metagenome assembly CAJHXO01 (sample SAMEA7708296, study PRJEB35096) | sediment metagenome | biome: marine neritic benthic zone biome [ENVO:01000025]; feature: sediment [ENVO:00002007]; material: shallow marine sediment [ENVO:03000034] sea grass bed [ENVO_01000059] ...
ACACCGCCCAGGACCGCGCCGACATGCTGGCGCGGATCGGCGCCGCCGACATCGATGCCTTGTTCGCCGACGTGCCAAGCGACAAGCTGTTGAAAGACCTGCCGGATCTGCCGGCCCACAAATCGGAAATGGAGGTCGCCCGGATCATGGGCGAACTTGCCGGCCGCAACCGGGCGGCCGGCGACGGGCCGTTCTTCATCGGCGCCGGGGCCTACCGGCACCATGTGCCGGCAACGGTCGACCACATCATCCAGCGGTCGGAGTTCCTGACCTCCTACACGCCCTATCAGCCGGAAATTACCCAGGGCACGCTGCAGTCCCTGTTTGAATTTCAGACCCAGGTTGCCAATCTGACGGCGATGGATGTCGCCAACGCCTCCATGTATGACGGCTCGACCGGCTGCGGCGAGGCGGTGCTGATGGCCCATCGCGTCACCCGCAAGGACAAGGCGGTGCTGTCAGGCGGGCTGCATCCGCAATACCGCGCGGTGGTGGAAACGCTGGACCGGATGGCAGAAGGCGAAGTGGAAGCGCTCGACCCCGATCCGGCTGGCACGGAGGACATTGTCGCGGCGATCGACGACCAGACATCCTGCGTCGTGGTGCAGTCGCCGTCGTTTTACGGCCAGATTGTCGACCTCAAGCCAATCGCGGAAAAGGCGCACGAAAAGGGCGCGCTGCTGATCGCCGTCTTCACCGAGGCGGTGTCGCTCGGGCTGCTAGAGCCGCCGGGCGCGCAGGGCGCCGATATCGTGGTGGGCGAAGGCCAGTCGCTGGGCAATCCGCTGATCTTCGGCGGGCCCTATGTCGGTCTGTTCGCGACCAGACAGAAATATCTCCGGCAGATGCCGGGGCGCGTGTGCGGCGAGACGCAGGACGCGGAAGGCCGGCGCGGCTTCGTTCTGACGCTGTCGACCCGCGAGCAGCATATCCGCCGCGACAAGGCGACGTCGAACATCTGCACCAATTCCGGGCTGTGCGCGCTGGCTTTCACGATCCACATGACACTGCTCGGCGAAGCGGGCCTGACGCGGCTGGCGCGGATCAACCATGCCACGGCCTGCAAGCTCGCCGACGCGCTGGCCGCGGTGCCGGGCGTTAGCGTGCTCAACGAGGCCTTCTTCAACGAATTCACCGTGCGCCTGCCGGGACCGGCGGCGGACATTGTGGAACGACTGGCCGAACGCGGCGTGCTGGCCGGCGTACCGGTGTCGCGGCTGGAGCCGGACAGTCCGGAGCTTGCCGACCTTATGGTGGTGGCGGCGACCGAAACGGTTAGCGACGCCGATATTGCGGCCTATGCCGCGACGCTGGCGGAGGTGCTCTAGATGCTCAACGAACAGGGACGTCCGACCCGGCCGAACGCGCCGGCGGCTTCCGACCGGCCGACCTTTACCGGCAACCGGGCCTTGATGATCGAGGAGCCGTTGCTTTTCGAGACCGGCCGCACCGACATGTCCGGCGTCGATCTCGACGAACCGGACGATTATTCGCCACGGCTCGGCGATCAGGCTCGCACCATGGCGCTCGACCTTCCGGCACTCTCGGAGCCAGAGGCGATACGCCATTATGTGCGGCTCTCCCAGAAGAACTACGCCATCGATATGGGGCTCTATCCGCTCGGCTCGTGCACGATGAAGCACAATCCGCGGCTCAACGAGGCAACGGCGCGGCTGCCGGGCTTTGCCGACATCCATCCGCTGCAGCCGCAATCGACCGTTCAGGGCGCGCTGGCGCTGATCCATGAATGCGGCCGCTGGCTAATCGAACTGACCGGCATGCATTCCGTCGCCATGAGCCCGAAGGCCGGCGCGCATGGCGAGTTGTGCGGCATGATGGCGATCAAGGCAGCGCTTGCGGCGCGCGGCGAGAAGCGCGGCAAGGTGCTGGTGCCGGAATCGGCGCATGGCACCAATCCGGCAACGGCCGCGGCACTCGAATATGCCGTCGTATCCATACCGGCGCGGGCCGACGGACGGGTCGCGGCGGAGGACGTCAAGGCGCTGCTGGGCGAGCATGAAGGCGAAATTGCCGCGATCATGCTGACCAATCCCAATACCTGCGGCCTGTTTGAGCCGGATATTGTCAAGATCGCCGAGGCGGTCCACGATGCCGGCGCCTATTTCTACTGCGACGGCGCCAATCTCAACGCCATCATGGGCAGGGTGCGGCCGGGCGATCTCGGCGTCGACGCCATGCATATCAATTTGCACAAGACATTTTCCACGCCGCATGGCGGCGGCGGGCCGGGCGCCGGACCGACCGTGCTGTCTGAGGCGCTGGCGCTGTTTGCACCACTGCCCACGATCAAGAAGGATGGCGAGACATACAGACTGGTTGAGAAACGCGCCGCCGCGGAAGCCGAGGGTGACGAACCGTTCGGCCGGATGACGGCGTTTCATGGCCAGATGGGCATGTTCGTGCGGGCGCTTGCCTGGATGCTTTCCCACGGCGCCGACGGCGCCAGACAGGCGGCCGAGGATGCCGTGCTCAACGCCAATTATGTCCGCGCCGGGCTGATGGATTTAATGAGTCTCTCCTTCCCCGACCATCCGGCCATGCACGAGGTGCTGTTCGACGACCGCTTCCTGGAGGAGACCGGCGTCACGACGCTGGATTTCGCCAAGGCGATGATCGACGAGGGCTATCATCCGATGACCATGTATTTCCCACTGGTCGTGCATGGCGCCATGCTGATCGAGCCGACGGAATCGGAATCGCGAGCCAGCCTCGATCTGTTCATCGCAACCTTGCGCGACATGGTCATGGCGGCGCAGAACGGCGAAAAGGACCGCTTCGAGCAGGCGCCGCGCTTTAGCCCGCGCAGGCGGCTCGACGAGACCCGGGCGGCGCGCCAGCCGGTGCTGAAATGGACACCGCCGGAACCCTATGAAGAGGCGGCGGAGTAGCCGGTGCAGACCTATCAGGCAATCTTCGACCGCGCCGCCAAACGCCACGGCGGCGCGGCCGCGCTTGAGGCAAAGCTGGCGGAAAGCCAGCCGAAATCAGCAGCGGAACTGGCCGCCATCCCCGACGACCGCTTATTGGCGGAGATAACCCGGCGAATCTTCCAGGCCGGCTTCAACTGGTCGGTGATCGACAACAAGTGGGACGGCTTCGAGGCGGCCTTCGAGGGCTTTAGTGTCGGTCGCTGGGCGATGGCAAGCGACGACGATCTCGATGCGCTGGCCCGCGATACCCGGATCGTGCGCAACCCGCAAAAGATCCGCACGGTGCGCGAAAACGCCGTTTTTCTCTCCGATCTGGCGAAGGAGCACGGCTCGGCGGCGCGGTTTTTTGCCGATTTTCCCGTCACCGATCAGGTCGGCCTCATGGACGTTCTGAAAAAACGCGGCAGCCGGCTCGGCGGGACGACGGCGCAGTATTTCCTGCGATTTATCGGCAAGGACACATTCATCCTGTCACGCGACGTGACGGCGGCGCTGATCGATGCCGGCGTCGTCGACAAACCGCCGACATCGGCCAAGGCGCTGCGTGCGGTGCAGGACGCCTTCAATGCCTGGATGGAGGAATCGGGGCGGCCGGCCGCGCAGATCAGCCGGACGCTGGCGCTGTCTGCCGACGGCTGAATCAACCGGCGAAGCGGAACTCGCGCTCCAACTGCCACGGGCCGCCGAGATAGCGCCACAGGATCAGGCCGGTGCCGGTCACCTGGAATGGCTGGAATTCTCCAGCCAGTTTCCGCGCCAAGGCGTTGGCGGCCTTTGGCGCGACCTTGTTCTGCACGGTGACATGCGGCCAGAAAGGGACGCGGTCCTGATCGGTGAGCCACGGCTGCCATTCGCCGGCCAAGCCGTCGCGCAGCGCCAGCAAGGCCGGCGCATCGAAAAAGTAGGCGACGCCTTTGCCGATCGCCTTGACCTCGCGGGCCGACAGGGTGAGCGGCTTTTGGCGCCGCGAGATCGTCGACAGAACCTCCTTAATGTCGCGGCCGCGGCTTCCCGGCAATTGCTGGAATAGGGTCAGATGCGCCGGCACGACCTTGCGGCCGGGCGGAAAATGCCGCCGCCGCAGGTCGTCAAAGAATGCGAACGAGCGGTCGTCCAGTTGCAGCGTCAGGATGAAGGGCGGCTCGCGGTCGATGCTCGCACGCACTAATCGATGGTCACTTCGGTGCGCTGGCCGGCGGTGACGGAGGCATCGCCTTCCACAACCGACTTGTCCTTCTTGCGCACCTTGATGAGATAATCGCCCTCCGGCAGCGCGATCTGCCAGGCCTCGCCGTAATTGGTGCCGAAATCCTTGCGCTTGCCGGCAATATCCTTCGTCGCGCCGAGAATGTCGATCCGGTCGCCGCCCGGCGCGGTGATCGCCAGAATGCCGGCGTTCACATTGATCTGCGGTTCGGTCAGCGCGTCGGGCGCGATGGTGACCGGCGCCTCCGCAACGGCCTTGCCGACACGCGCTCTCAGCACATAATCGCCCGGCGGCAGATCGAATTTGACGCCGTCGCCGTAATTGGTGCCGTAATCCTTGCGTTTGCCGGCAATGTCCTTGGTCGCGCCAAGCACGTCGAAGCGGATATCGCCCTCCACCGTCGGCCCGCCTTCGGCATAGACGGCATGGGCGACAAGCCGGCCGGTGGCGATGATGTAGTCCTTTTCCACGGTCTCGCCGGCAAAAAGCTCCAGAACATCCTCAAACACCGCCTTGCCGAGCTTGGCCGTCACCTTGCGGCTGCCGGCGGGAACGATGAAGGCGGCGTCGCCGCCATAAGCGGTCGCGGTCGTATTGTTGGGCAGGGTGACGTCCCAGCGGATGTTCTTGTCGGTTTCGGCCCCGGCGCTGCGGCGGCCATGGACGATCAGCCGGGTGGCGTTGAGATTGAGCGTCAGTTCGCTCAGTTCATCGGCCTTCAACTCGGTCTCGACCTCCACCGTGGCCGATCCAAGACGGGCGCCGACGACGTAGCGGCCGGGCTCGTGGAGTTGTTCCAGAACCTTGTCGTAGCTGGTCCTGGAGGCCCGTGTTTTCTGACCGGCGCCGTCAAGCCGCCAGACATCCCAGCGCAGATCGTCGCGTCCGGCGACTTCGGGACCGCCTTGGGCGAGCACGGCCATAGCCTTCAGATTGATTGCAAGCGCGGCCGGTTCGGGCGCGGCGACCTCCGCCACGGCCTGGGCCAGCGCTCCGCCGAGCTCGCCGGCATCCTTGGCCTGGATGTACTTGCCGCCGGTGTTTTCCGCCAGGCAGGCGACCTGCCGGCCCTGCGCTTCCGACAGACCGAAGCCGACGACATGGGCGGTGAAATCGACGCCGGAATTTTCAAGCTCGGAGGCCAGCGCGCACGGATCGGCATTGCAGGTCTCAAGGCCGTCGGTGATCAGGATCACCGTCGCCTTGTCCTCAGTATAGCGCAGCGCCTCGGCAGCCTGCTTGACGGAAGCGGCCAGCGGCGTCTTGCCCTTCGGCTTGAGGCGGTTTGCAGCGTTGGCGATCTGCCCGGCGGTGCCAGGGCCGGCGGGAACGATCAGCTCGATATCGTCGCACCTGCCCTTGGCGCGGTGGCCATAGGCAATCAGGCCGAGCTCAAGGTTGCCGGGCACGGACTGCAACACGCCGCCAAGCGTCTCGCGGGCAATCTCGATCTTGGTCTTGCCGCTGATCTGACCCCACATGGAGCCGGACGCGTCGAGAACGATTATGGCGCGCTCGGCGGCAATTGCCTGGCCGCCGGCGCTGAATGCAAACGCCAGCAGCAACGATACGAAGAACCGGATCATGTCATCCCCCAAATTGCGTGCATCACAACAACCACGCTGCGGATATGCCGGAAAACAGCCTAGCAAAACCGGCGGCGCGGATCACCCTTTTGACAGGCCGAGGCGGTCAAAGGTTCAACGCCAGACGATCCCAGCCGGCAAGCGCCTCTACCGTTGCCGGCACATCGGAGAGCCGGCGAATGACGGTCAGGGCGCCAGCCTCCATCAGCGCCTCACCATGGCCCGGCCAGCTGTGAGAGGCGCCGATAAACCCGATAACGCCCATACCGGCGGCGACGGCGCCGGCTACGCCATGAACGGAATCCTCGATCACCAGCGTCTGGTCGACAGCAAATTCAAGCTCCTCTACGGCATGCAGGAAAACGTCCGGCGCCGGCTTTTTGCGACCATCGCGAACCTCGCTGGCGGAAAAGATATAGGGCCGGAACCGGTCGTAAAGGCCGGTACGCTCAAGCGTTATCGCCAGTCGGCCCAAGCCTGAATTGGAGCAGATGCAGCGCGCGGCATCGAGCGCGTCGAGCATCTCGTAGGCGCCGGCGACCGCTTCGACCTCGTCTTCCAGCCGGCGGTCGATTTCGGATTCGCACCGGGCCAGCAACTCTTCGGGGATTGCGCGGCCCATTTCGGCCTCGGCGGCGCTGAAAATCTGTTCGTCGCTCATTCCGGCAAACCGGGCTGCGGCCTCATCGGCGGTGATCTGAAAGCCGGCTTCGCCCAGAAGCTCGACATTGACCCGCGCGGCGATGATTTCAGAATCGACGAGCACGCCGTCGCAGTCGAAGATAACCAGCATTTCAATCCTGACCGATTGCCGGCCCGGCAGCGGCCGGGCGGCGGGGTTATGGCAGCATTATCGCTGCGGCGGCAACAGGCGCTTGCCGCCTTTCAGAGCGGCATATAGTGTGCGGGCGTCGATGGCTAGGGTCGACCCTGGGAGCCAGTCAATTTGCGTTACGTATCAACACGCGGCAAAGCCCCGGCGGCCGGGTTCTGCGATGCCATTATAGCCGGGCTTGCGCCCGATGGCGGGCTCTATGTTCCCGAGCAATGGCCGGCTCTGTCGGCGGAGGAGATCGCCGCCCTCGCCGGCAAACCCTATGCCCAGGTGGCCGCCGAGATCATCGGCCGATTCACCGGCGGCGAGATCGACGGCGCGGTGCTCAAGAGCATTACCGATGACGCCTATTCGACATTCCGGCACAAGGCTGTGACGCCGCTCGTCCAGATCGATGCGAACCACTTCCTGCTGGAACTGTTTCATGGCCCGACAATGGCCTTCAAGGACGTCGCCATGCAGGTTCTGGCGCGGCTGATGGATCACATCCTTGCCGAAAGGGGCGAACGGGCGACGATCATCGGCGCTACATCGGGCGATACCGGGGGCGCGGCGATCGAGGCGTTCGGCGGCCGCGATCGGGTCGACATCGCCATCCTCTTCCCCGACGGCCGCGTATCCTCCGTGCAGCGCCGGCAGATGACGACGGTGGGCAAGGCCAATGTCCAGGCGATCGCCGTGGAAGGCACGTTCGACGACACGCAGGCGCTGGTCAAATCGATGTTCGGCGACGAGGCGTTCCGCCGCCGCGTCGCATTGTCGGGCGTCAACTCGATCAATTGGGGCAGGATCGTTGCCCAGACCGTCTATTATTTCGCCGCCGCCGCGGCACTCGGCGCACCACACCGGCCGGTATCCTTCACCGTCCCTACCGGCAATTTCGGCAATATCTTCGCCGGCTATGTCGCCACCATGATGGGACTGCCGATCGAGACATTGGTGATCGCAACCAATCCGAACGATATCCTGCACCGCACCTTGACGTCGGGACGCTACGAGGTGCGCGGCGTCACGGCGACGTCTTCGCCGTCCATGGACATCCAGGTCTCGTCGAACTTCGAACGGCTGCTGTTTGAGGCGACCGGCCGCGATGATGCCGCGGTTTGCCGAGCAATGGCCGGCCTGGCGCAATCGGGCGCCTTCACGATCGAGGAATCCAGCCACCGGCGGATCAGGAAGCGCTTCACCTCCGGCTCGTGCGACGAGCCTGAGACCGCGGCAACGATAAAGCGGCTGCTTGGCGAGACCGGTATTGTCGTCGATCCGCATACGGCGGTCGGCGTGGCCGTGGCCGAACGACTGGCATCGGGCGGCACGCCGATGATCACGCTGGCGACCGCCCATCCGGCGAAATTTCCCGATGCGGTGAAAGCGGCCACGGGGATCCATCCTGAGCTGCCGGACTGGACCGGCGACCTGATGGACCGCGAAGAGGTCTATAGCGTCCTGCCCGCCGATCTCACCGCTGTCGAACGCGCGATTGAAGAGCGCTCGCGCGCGGTTCATCCGGCCTGATGCGGACCATTTCGATGCGACCGGAGACCATGCAACCAGAACCGCTGCCGAGAGCGCCGATGCAGGCCGGCTCTGGCGGCGACGACGCCGAAGTCCGGCTGACCCGGCTGGACAGCGGCCTGACCATCGCCACCCAGACGATGCCGCACCTGGAAAGCGTGGCGCTGGGCATGTGGGTGGGAACCGGGTCGCGCAACGAACAAGCCAGCGAGCATGGCATTTCGCATCTGCTTGAGCACATGGCCTTCAAAGGCACGAAAAGCCGCAGCGCCCGCGATATTGCCGAGGCGATCGAGGCGGTCGGCGGCGAAGTCAATGCCGCCACGAGTGTCGACAACACCGCCTTTTATGTCCGCCTGCTGAAGGACGATACGGCGCTGGGGATCGATGTTCTGGGCGATATCCTGACCCATTCGGTGTTCGACCAGGAGGAACTGGAGCGCGAACGCCATGTGATCGTTCAGGAAATCGGCGCCGCGCTCGATACGCCGGAGGACCGCGTCTTCGACAATTTCCAGTCGGCGGCCTATGGCGACCAGCCGATCGGCCGGCCGATTTTGGGCACGATCGACTCCATCCGCTCATTCGACCGCGCGGCCTTGCAGAACTTCCTGAGCACGCATTATTGCGCGCCGCGCATGGTGCTGGCCGCCGCCGGCCATGTCGATCACGACGAGATCGTCAAGCTGGCCGACACAGCATTCGCCGACATTGCCCAAATACCGCCGCCAAACGCCGATAAGGCACGGTTTTCCGGTGGCGAGATACGGGAAGAAAAGGACTTGCAGGAAGCCCAGATCCTGATTGGATTCGATGCCCCGGCGCTGCTCGATCCGGACCATTATGTCGGCCGCATCCTGACCACGATTCTCGGCGGCGGCATGGCCTCAAGGCTGTTCCAGGAAGTGCGCGAGGCGCGTGGCCTGTGTTATTCGATCTCGGCATTCCACTGGCCGTTCGAGGAAACCGGGCTGATCGGCATTCACGCGGCAACCGGCGAGGAGGATATTGCCGAGTTGACGCCGGTGATCGTGACTGAGCTTTCCAAACTGGCCGACTCGATCAAACCGGGCGAACTGGAGAGGGCAAAGTCGCAATTGCGGGCAACGCTGCTGATGGCGCTGGAAAGCCCGGTGGCGCGCGCCGGGCGGATGGGGCGCAACATGCTGTTTTACGGCCGGCCTCTGCCGGTGGCCGAGATCGTCGAGAAAATCGAAGCCGTGACGGTTTCCGATCTGACAACGCTGGCGGGCCGGATCTTCTCCGGGCCGAGCGCCCTTTCGGCGATCGGTCCGATCGGGCCGTTGCCGGAACTGGATGAAATCACGGCGCAGCTGGCCGGCAATCTTGGCGGTCATCCCGGCGACCGGGGCTAGCGGCAATGGTGTTCCTTCGCGCCGCCACCAACCAGGAGCCCGGCCCGGTCATCACCGGCAAGGGGATAACCATGCGCACGCCGGCCTTTGCCGATTATGGCGACTGGGCGACTGTCCGCGCCGAAAGCCGCAACTTCCTCACTCCCTGGGAGCCGACATGGCCGCCCGACGATCTGACACGCGGCGCATTCCGGCGGAGGATCCGGCGCTATCAGGCCGAAATCCGCGACGACCATGCCTATCCGTTCTTCATATTCCGGCTCGATGACGGCGCCCTTGTCGGCGGACTGACTTTATCGAACGTTACCCGCGGCATGACCCAATCGGCGACGATCGGCTACTGGATGGGCGAGGCCTATGCCGCGCGCGGTTATATGACGGCGGCGCTGGTGGCGGTCATTCCGTTCGGTTTCGACACGCTTGGCCTGCACCGGCTGGAAGCGGCATGCCTGCCCCCTAACGCGCCGTCGATGCGCCTTCTGGAAAAGACCGGTTTCCAAAGAGAAGGACTTGCGCGCGGGCTGGTGTGTATCAACGGCCGCTGGCAGGACCATATTGTCTATGCGCTTCTGGCGACGGACCCCCGCCCCGGCAGTCCCTGAACCCGCCGGCCGCATGCGCTCATCATATTGCCATTTTTGCGCCAGCAATTGCGCCGTTGTATTGAACCGCCCGGCCCGCTAAAGCCGTTTCAGATATTGTACCGGAATCAGCTTTGCGTATACGCCACCTATTCAAGCTTCTGATTTTCCTGCTGTTGGCGGGGTCCGGCGTCACCGGCGCGGCGGCGCTGGAAGCCATTGCCGTGCCGCTCAATGCGGCGACGATCGATCTGACCATGATCGTGGAGCGCCATGCCGATCAGGGCGACAGGATCCAGGTTTCCACCGCGCCGGCAACGGACGGGATTGTCCGCCGGATCGAAGTGCGCTCGGAAAATCCGGCCGGCACCGCCGATTGGGCCGTATTCGCACTCGCCAATACCTCCGACGAGCAGATCGACCGGCTGCTCGTCGCACCACACTACCGGCTTGTCGGTTCCGGCCTTTTCTGGCCGGATCTGGGTACATCGCGGCTGGTCGCGGTCACGCCGAGCGAGGGCTTTGCGCCCGACCGGCTCAGAAGCACCGATTCCGACATCTTCCGGATAACGCTCAATCCGGGCGCGATCATCACCTTTATTGCCGAATTGCAGTCGCCGAATCTGCCGCAACTGCATTTGTGGGAACCGGAGGCGTTTGAGGAAACGGTCAACAGCTACACACTCTATCGCGGCATCGTTCTTGGCATAGCCGCTCTGCTGGCGCTTTTCCTGACGGTGCTGTTCGTCGTGCGAGGCTCGGCCATGTTTCCGGCGACCGCTTCGCTGGCCTGGGCCGTGCTGGCCTATATCTCGATCGATTTCGGCTTCTGGAGCCGGGTTTTCAATCTCGCGCCGTCGGCTGAACCAACCTGGCGGGCGGCGACGGAAGTCCTGCTGGCGGCGTCGCTGCTTGTCTTCCTTTATACCTATCTGCACCTGCATCGCTGGCATGTGCGCTACTCTCATGTCGCGCTGATCTGGCTTGTCGGGCTCATCGTGCTGCTTGGCGTCATCATTATCGATCCGACGGTCGCCGCCGGCGCGGCGCGGCTGTCGCTTGCCGGCACCGCCATTGTCGGCCTGTTCGTCGTCTTCTACCTGTCGCTGCACAATTACGACCGCGCGATCATGCTGATCCCGACATGGCTGGTTCTGGTCTTCTGGGTCGGCGCGGTCTGGCTGGCCATTTCCGGGCAAATCGACAACGCCACGGTACAGCCGGCTTTGGCCGGTGGCCTCGTTCTCATCGTCATGCTGGCGGCCTTCACCATCATGCAGCACGCCTTCGCCGGCGGTGCTCTGGCGCAGGGCCTGATTTCCGACGCCGAGCAGAAGGCGCTTGCCCTGGTCGGCGCCGGCCACGCCATCTGGGACTGGGATGTGGCGCGTGACAAAATCGAGGTCAGCCACGACATCGAAGCCATCCTGGGACTGGAACGCAAGGCGCTGGAAGGCCCGGCACGCGAATGGCTGGAACTGATGCATCCGGCCGATCGTGACCGTTACCGTGTCGTCCTCGATACAGTCGTCGATCAGGGGCGCGGGCGTATAGACCAGGCGTTCCGCATGCGCGCCCATGACGGCCATTATCACTGGTTCTCGCTCAAGGCCCGGCCAATCGTGGGAACCGATGGCGAAGTCATGCGCTGCACGGGAACGATTAGCGACATCACCGACGTCAAGACCGCGACCGAGCGTCTTTTACATGACTCAATCCACGACAATCTGACCGGCGCACCCAACCGGCAGCTTCTGCTTGACCGGCTTGAGCAATTGCTGGCGCTATCGGAAGCCGAAGGCGGGCAGGCGCCGGTGCTGATTGCTGTCGATCTCGATCACTTCAAGGATGTCAACGAGGCGTTCGGGGTTTCGGTCGGCGATTCGGTTCTGCTGGCGATCTCGCGGCGACTGTCGCGGCTGTTGCGGCCGCAGGACACGCTTGCGCGCATTCATGGCGATTCCTTTGGCCTGATCGTGCAATCGGAAACAGACCGCGCAGCAGTCGAATCCTTCGCCGCCGAAATCCTGAAGGCAATCAAGGCCGCGATCACCATCGGCGACAGTGAGATCCATCTCCGCGCCTCCATTGGCGTGGTAATGCCGGGCGCGGCCGACAACGCCGAGGACTTGTTGCGGTTCGCCGAGGCTGGCGCCTTTGAGGCCAAACGCACCGGTGGCGATTGCGTGGTCTTCTACCGCGCCGCGCTTGGCCGGCAGAGCGACAGGCTGGACCTGGAAACGGCCCTGCGCGACGCCCTTGAGAACAATCTCATCGACCTTGCCTACCAGCCAATCGTCCGCCTTTCCGACAATTCGATAGCCGGCTACGAGGCGCTGCTGCGTTGGGAACATGCGCAGCGTGGGCCGATCTCGCCGGCGGAAATCATTCCGGTGGCGGAAAATTGCGGCTTGATAGCGCAATTGGGCGTCTATGTGCTGGAACGGGCCGCCCGCGATCTCGCCGTATGGCAGAACGAGGCGGAAGGCGATGTTCTGCCGTTTGTTTCCGTCAATGTTTCAAGTCGGCAGTTGATGCGTCACGATCTGATCAACGACGTCAAGACGGTACTGGCGCGCAGCGGCGTCGCGCCGGAAACCTTGAAGCTGGAAATCACCGAATCACTGGTTATGCAAAATCCGGAGTTTTCCGCGCAGATGCTTTCGCGCATCAAGGATCTTGGCGCCGGCCTGTCGCTTGACGATTTCGGCACGGGCTATTCCTCGCTGTCCTATCTGCAGCGGTTCCCGTTCGATACGATCAAGATCGACCGGTCTTTCGTCAATCCCAACGGCTCATCGGCAAGACCGGTGATCCTGCGATCGATCGTGGCGCTGGCCCATGATCTGGGCATGGCGGTGATCGCGGAAGGCGCGGAAAGCGAAGAGGACGCGCTGGAGCTGGAACAAATCGGCTGCGACTTCGCCCAGGGCTATATCTTTGGCCGGCCGACGACGGCGAGCGCGATACGCCAGGCGGTCCGCAGCGACGCCAAAGCGGCAAAGGTGGAAGAGCCAGCAATCCTCGGCATGATCAGTCGCCTGAAAGACGGAATGTCTTAAAAGATCGACCGGTTCATTGCGCAATTACAGAGCCGCCTAGCGCGCTCCTGAAATGATCAGGCGTGTCCGGCATCGATCGAAAGCATGGCCGGATCGACGCCGATCTTAGCCAGGGCGCGATCATATTTACTTTCGACGTCATCGTCGAAAAGGATGGCCGCATCGGCGGGCCCATGCAGCCAGCCATTGGCCTGGATTTCAGCATCCAGTTGGGTCGGCGCCCAGCCGGCATAGCCAAGCGCCAGAAAGGCCGCATGCGGGCCATGGCCTTCGGCAATGGCTCGCAATATGTCCAGCGTCGCAGTCAGGCAGACATCGTCGGAGATCGGCAGAGTGGCGTTGTCGAGAAAATAATCGGCCGAATGGAGCACGAATCCTCGTCCGGTTTCAACCGGACCGCCGCGATGGATCCTGATTTCCTCAACATTTGCGGCACCGGATTCGCCCTGATCCCTGACGATCCCCAGTTGCGTCAGGAGATCGGAAAAGGCGATGTCGGGCGCGGTCTTGTTGATGATGATGCCCATGGCGCCTTCTTCGGAGTGAGCACATACATAGACGACCGCGCGAGCGAAGCGGTCGTCGGCCATGCCGGGCATGGCGATGAGCAGATGGCCGTCAAGGTAACCGCTGTCAGCGCTGTTTTGCATGCGGGCATGGTAACAATCGAGCGCCGGCTTGAACAGGTGAGCCAATCGGCAAAAGACAAGGCGGTCCGATCCCG
>CAJHXO010000047.1_pt1 | contig 13659 bp, 12 predicted proteins | sample 9198491 | NCBI WGS metagenome assembly CAJHXO01 (sample SAMEA7708296, study PRJEB35096) | sediment metagenome | biome: marine neritic benthic zone biome [ENVO:01000025]; feature: sediment [ENVO:00002007]; material: shallow marine sediment [ENVO:03000034] sea grass bed [ENVO_01000059] ...
AAGACCACCTAGACAGATTACTCTTGGCGTCGGTTCTCGGTCACGACTGGATGCCAAGCGCTGTTAAGTACGTTTTGGCGATTTTGGCGGCGATTTTCCGCTAACCGGAACAGCCAATATTCCAACGGCTCCATGTGATTCCTAGGCCGCATATTCATAAATCGGCTTCGGCTGAACCGATTCGGGGAATGTCCGTTATGCCCCCGAAAGCGGAAGTCGCAAGACGCCGGTGGTACTTCCGTTTTGTGCCAACAGGAGACATAGGAGGTTTCCCGAATCGCGCCGTATTTTGGCCCTCGCGATGCCGGTGGAGGAGCCGTCGACCGGATAAGAAGCTGAGTGTCGCCTTCAATCTGACTGCGGCGACGCAATCGTTTCCATATGCGAAAAAGCAGTAACGATCTGCGTGTTAATCACGCAGGCGTTGGGTGGTTTGCACGCCTTTGTAGTGCGTGGCGTCCTAACCGCAACTTCATGACATAGCCCCAAAGCCCATGTATCTTGGGTGGTCAGTGCCTGTTGGACGGAAGCGGATTGGTGTGGCACAGCTATTGCATCGTACGAGAAGTATTTCCGAACGAAGCGTGCGCGGCGTTTGCCGCGTCAAGCAATAGGGAGACAGTTTGATGAGGAAACGTCTTATTTCATTGATGGCCGCCGCCGCAATTTTGGCGGCGGTCTCCGCGCAGGCGGGCGAACTCAGGATCGGTTACACCACCGACGCCCTGACCCTGGACCCGCACAACCACCGCAACCGCACGACCCAGACCATCATCCGCAACATGTACGACGGCCTGGTGACCCGGGACCCGAACATGAAAGTCGTGCCGCAGATGGCCGAATACTTGAAGGTCATCGACAAAACCACCTACGAGGTGAAACTGCAAGAAGGCGCCACCTTCCACGACGGATCACCGGTCACGGCGGAAGACGTGAAATACACCTTCGAACGCCTGACCAAGGAAAACGCCGTCGGCGGCACGACCAGTCCTCGCAAGAGCCTGGTTGGTCCGGTCAAGGGCGTCGAGGTCATCGACGCTCGCACGGCACGGATCATGCTGGAAACGCCTTGGCCGCAGTTTCCCGCTTTTTTGACCCTTCATGAAATCGCTTCCAAGAAATTCACAGAAGCGCAGGGCGCTGACGGCCTGGCCACCAAGGTCATGGGTTCCGGCCCTTTCAAGCTGGTCGAATGGCGCAAGGGCGATTCGGTCATAATGGAACGCTTTGACGGCTATTACGGTGGCTCGTCGGCGTTGCCGCCGCAGGCCAAGGCCTGCTCCGAACGTGTGATTTTCAAGATCATCCCCGAGAACGCCTCCCGGGTGGCCGCCCTTTTGGCCGGCGACGTGGATCTGATCAACGACCTGCCAGCGCACACCATCAACCAGGTGAAGAGCAATCCCAACACCGACGTTGTGACGGTCAACGGAACGCGCAGCTATTTCATCGCACTGAACAACCAGTCGGGTCCCTTTAAGGACAAGCGGGTCCGCCAGGCCGTCAGTCACGCGATAGACAAGCAGTTAATCATCGATCGCATCATGAACGGGAATGGCGCTCCGATTGGCGGTATCTTATCGCCGGACGCCTTCGGCAAGAACACCAATCTTCCGCACCTCGCCTTTGATCCAGCCAAGGCGAAGTCCCTGCTGGCCGCCGCTGGCCATCCTAACGGCATCGACGTGGTGCTGGACGTCGAAGGCGAATCGAAAGAAATCGCCGAAGCCGTCGCTTCCCTTCTGACCAAGGCCGGCATCCGGACTACGGTGCAGGTCGGCGAGGTCGGCCAGTTGCGCAAGAAGTGGCGGACCAAGGGTGAACCTAAGACCGGCGACATGTGGATCACGTCCTGGGGCAACGGCACGCTGGATCCGGTCGGCATCTTCGTCCCGACGCACCGGACCAATGATCGCGGCAACTCGGCCGGCTACGCCAATGCCGAGCTCGATGCCCTATTGGATGCCGCAGGCGTCGAATCCGACGCGGCCAAGCGCGCCGCCCTTTATCAGAAGGCGGAGGCCATGGCCACCGACGATGCGCCCTATGCCTATCTGTGGGTAACCAAGGACCTCTACGGCGTTTCCAAGCGCTTGAGCGGCTTCCGACCGAGCTCGGACGGCCGCATCAACCTGCACGATGCCTGCGTGGAGTAAGCCAGGAGGGAGTGTTACGCGCGCGCGAGGTCAAGTCGGTTGAAGATCGGCAAATTCATCGAACGCCTCGCGCAGCTTGTCCCAGTATTGCTGGGCGTCAGTGTCATCGTGTTTTTCATGGTGGCGCTGACCCCCGGCGACCCCGTGGACATTATGATCGGCGACAGCCACGTAACGGCCGAACAGGAAGCCCAGTTACGCCATGACCTGGGCCTGGATCGGCCGCCGGTCGAACGGTTTTTCGTATTCCTGAAAAATGCCGTCACTGGCGATTTCGGGCTCAGCTTCTATCATCGCCGCCCCGTATCTGAGGTTATCGCAGAACGCTTGCCTGCGACCATCGAACTCACCCTGGTGGCGCTGTTGCTGGCGCTTTTCACGTCCATACCGCTGGGGGTTTTGGCGGCAGTCAGGAAGAATACCATCCTGGACCGGCTTGCGACTGTGGGCTCCCTGTTCGGCGTCTCGCTGCCGGGCTTCTGGTTTGGCATTCTATTGATAATGCTGTTTTCCGTGCATCTGCACATCCTGCCCGTATCGGGACGGGTCGGGTATGAGTTTGAGGTCACGCCGATCACCCACCTGTTGCTGGTCGACAGCCTGTTGCTGGGCCGTTTCGATGCCTTCGCCGATGCTCTCAAGCACATCATCATGCCGGCGGTCGTGTTGGGGCTTCCGATGGCTGCGATCCTGACCCGGGTGACGCGTACTTCCATGCTGGAGGTGTTGAGCCAGGACTACATTACATTCGCCGAGGCCAAGGGCTTGAGCCGGGCTCGCATCCTGGTCCGCCACGCCCTGAAGAACGCGCTGATCCCGACCGTCACCGTCGCCGCCCTGCAGACGGGCTCGCTGCTCGGCGGTAACATGATCGTCGAAACCGTGTTCGGCTGGCCGGGACTCGGGCGGTTGGTGGTCGAGAGCATTTTCCTTCGCAACTATCCGCTGGTGCAGGCCGCCATCCTGTTTTACGCGGTGACCTACGTGGCGCTGAACTTCCTGGCGGATATTCTTTACACCGTGCTCAATCCGAGGGTCCGGCTGTGAGTGGCGCGCTGGCCCGGTCCGCCGGCGGAACAATCGACGAATCGCCCTTTCGGCGAAACATCCGCTTGTTCCTCTCCAGCCGGCTCTCGACTATATCGGCCGCTGTGGTCCTGGGATTCGTCGTGCTAGCCGTGGCCGCGCCGTTGCTCGCACCACAGGATCCCTACGAAACCGATCTCTTCCGCCGGCTGCAACCGCCGGCCTGGATGGTGGGCGGCGAGTGGGCCTATGTGTTGGGCTGCGACGCATTGGGGCGCGATATCCTGTCGCGTATCATCTATGGCGCGCGGATTTCCATTTTCATCGGCATCGTCGTGATCCTGATGGCTACCGGCATCGGCATCGTGGCCGGCCTCGCCGCCGGCTACCTGCGCGGCTGGACCGATGTTGTGATTTCCCGGGTAGTCGATATCCTGCTCGGCTTTCCCTATCTGATTTTCGCCATCGCCCTGATCGCCATGATGGGGCCGGGCCTGCAGAACATCCTGCTGGTCCTGGTCTACAAGGAATGGGTGGTGCCTTGCCGCGTGGTCCGCGGCGAGACACTGGCAGCCCGCGAAGTCGAATACGTGGAAGCCGCCCGGGCACTGGGCGCTTCCAGGCGCCATATCATGCTGCGCGAGATCCTACCCAATATCCTATCGCCGCTGGTCGTGGTTTCCACCATCCGTATGGCGCATGTGATCATCCTGGAGGCCAGCCTGTCCTTCCTGGGTCTCGGCGTGCAGCCACCAACGGCGAGTTGGGGATCGATGGTGGCGGACGGGCGAGCCTTCATGCTGGAAGCCTGGTGGGTCAGCACCTTCCCGGGGCTGGCCATTCTGCTGCTGGTGCTGGCCATCAACGTCGCCAGCCAGGGGTTGCGGGATGCCTTCGATCCCAAGTTCCACGATTGAGGGGCCGGCCATGACGGACCAGCAACCGATCTTGGAAATCCGGGACCTGATCACCCGCTTCGCCACCCGTTACGGCGTGGTGAAGGCGGTCGACGGCGTCAGCCTTACTCTGGCGCCCGGCGAATGTCTTGGGGTGGTCGGCGAATCCGGGTCCGGCAAAAGCGTCACCTTTGCCAGCGTCATGGGCCTGATTCGCCAACCCGGCTGGATCGACGACGGGTCCATCCTTTTCGAGGGACGGGAACTGGTGGGACTGGCAGAACCAGCATACCGAGCGTTGCGCGGCAAGGACATCGCGATGACCATGCAGGACGCGCTAACCGCATTGAACCCTGCGTTGACCGTGGGAACCCAGATCATGGAAGTCATCCTGGCCCACGCCGACGACCTGCCGGCCGGAGGACGCCATCGCCGCCGGGCGGCCCGCGAGCAGGCTATCGACATGATGCGCCTGGTCGGCATTCCGTCCGCCGAGACCCGACTCGACGAATATCCGCACCAGTTCTCCGGCGGCATGCGCCAGCGCATGATGATCGCCATCGCGCTGGCCTGCCGCCCGAAATTGCTGATTGCCGACGAACCGACGACGGCGCTCGATGTCACCATCCAGGCCCAGGTTCTGGAACTGATCGCCGATATCCGAGGCGAACTCGGCATGAGCGTCGTGCTGATCACCCATGACCTGGGCGTGGTCGCCGAATTCTGCGACCGCATTGCTGTCATGTATGCGGGCCAGATGGTGGAAACTGGCCCTACAAACGGCGTTATCGGCCGGCCGGCGCATCCCTATACGCAGGGACTCTTGGGATCCATCCCCAGGCTTTCGCATCTGGACGAACGCATTCGCCCCATCGCGGGCCAGGTGCCGGAATTGATCGATCTGCCCACCGGTTGCCGCTTCCGGGGCCGCTGCGAATTTGCGGATACGGCCTGCAAGGCGTTTCAGCCCATGCGGGATTGGGATGGCGACCGTGGCGTACGCTGTCGGTTGGCCGACAAGGAATCCGCAGCGTGAATACCGTCACCGAACCGTCGTTGCTGAAGGTCGACGGGCTGGTCAAGCACTTCGACAGCCGGCGTGGCTTCTGGGGCCGGATCACCGGCAATCCAGGGTCACTTGTTCAGGCCGTGGACGGAATCGACCTGGAGGTCGGGCACGGCGAAACGCTCGGTCTGATCGGTGAATCGGGCTGCGGAAAATCCACATTGGGCCGTGCCATCCTGCGCTTGCACGAACCCACCGCGGGCCGGGTCACCTTCGACGGCACGGACGTCACAGCGTTGGATGAGGTCGGGCTCAAGGCCATACGGCGGCGGATGCAGATCATTTTCCAGGATCCCTACGCCTCGCTCAATCCGCGCAAAACTGTACTCGACATCATCGGTACAGCGCTTCGCCTGCAGGACATTGCCAAGGGAGGCGATATCCGCGACAGGGTCGCCGAATTGTTGGAGAATTGCGGCCTTAAGTCGGACCACATGATTCGCTATCCGCACCAGTTTTCAGGCGGCCAACGGCAACGGATCGGAGTCGCCAGGGCTTTGGCCCTGAAGCCGGAATTCATCGTCTGCGACGAACCAGTCAGCGCGCTCGACGTTTCCATCCAGGCCCAGATCATCGAATTGCTGGCCGACCTAAAACGCGAATTGGGCCTGACCTACTTGTTTATTTCGCACGATATCGCCGTTATCGGTTATGTCAGTGACCGGTTGGCGGTCATGTATTTGGGCGAGATCGTGGAGACAGGGCCGGTACGCACTGTGCTGGAGGCGCCGCGCCATCCCTACACGCAGGCACTGTTGAGCGCCGTGCCGCGCATCGATGCGGATGGCAAAGCGGAACGGGTGCGACTGACCGGCGACCTGCCGTCGCCCATCGATCCGCCGCCCGGGTGCAAATTCCACACGCGCTGCCCGCTGGCAATGGACGTCTGCCGGCGAGACAAACCCGCGCACAAAACATTGGCCGGCGGCGTACGCGTTGCCTGTCATCTGCTCGAATGACCGGAGCAGCCTCCAGTCCACAACCGACATTGGACGCCCTCACGCCGGGGCGGCCGATGATATTGACCGGCGATGCGGTATCACGCGGCTGGGGTCAGTCGACTGGCGAACCGCAACTGAGATCGGCAGTTTTCGAGGCGGTCATGGGGCGAATCGAAACAACGGGCGACGCACTTTCCCGCGCCGCCGACTTCTTGTCGGCGCAATGGGAATTCATGGGAGAGAGCGCCCCCGGCCAATTGGCGCAGGTTCAGGGAATCGCCGAAGGTTACGGCATCAGGGCACACGATCTGTTCGCCTACCTGCATCTGGGATTGATCGAGGATGCGGATAGCGGGCCGCGTGTCGAAGAGGATGGGTGCAGCGTCGTCGCCTGCCGGGCCGCGGGCACCGGTCCGGTGTTGGCCAAAAATCGCGACTACCGGGGCGAACACCGGGCTCTGCAGCGGGTGTTCCTGGAAAGCGATCCGGCCTGGGGCGGGCGACAGATGCTGAGTGTCGGCAGCCTGGGCAGTCCGGGCGCCTTTTCTAGCGGCATGAATTCGGACGGGCTGGCGTTGGCCGATACTCGGATCGGGTGGCGGAGGCCAGGCGTGGGTTGGCTGCGCTATCTGCTGATGAACGAAATCCTGATCCGCGCCGGCACAGTCGCCGAAGCGCTGGCTTTTATCGAATCACAGCCGCACGCCGGTGGCGGCTCGCTGGTGTTGATGGATGCCTCTGGCCGTGCAGCGGCAGTCGAGTTGAGGACCGGAAGGATTCGTTCGCAAACTGCCAGGCAGGCCGGAATCGGGCATACGAACCATTTCAAGGCCCCGGACCTTTGGGCCGTGCAGCCCCGTTGGCCCGACGATCCGAATGCATCGAATTCCCATGGCCGGCTCGCCCTTATCGAAAACTGGATTGAAGACAGCAAATCCGAACAGCCCGCTCTTGAGGACGTTGCCGACCTTATGGCTTCACATGCTGTGGACGGCCGCCCTGCATTGTGCCGCCACGGCGATGCCGACGGCTCGGAAACCATTTCGACGAGTGTATTTGCGTGCGCTTCACGCATGCTTTATTTTTGCCCTGACAATCCCTGCGCAGGCGACTGGCGGCAGTACGCCTTTTGAATTCCCGGCCAGGACAGAGCAGGAAACTCGCGTGGTCTATCAGGGCGAAATTATCGGCGAACACCTGAGTATGGTGGAAACTCGGCACCTTATTTCCAAGGTTGCCAAAAGCCCAACCCGAACGGTCCTGATCTACGGCGAAACCGGCACAGGCAAGGGGCTGGTGGCTCGCATGCTACATGAAGAGAGCGAGCGGGCGAGCGGCGAGTTTATTGACGTCAACTGCGCCGCAATTCCGGCAGATCTGATGGAAAGCGAGCTGTTTGGTTACGAGAAGGGCGCATTCACCGGCGCGCTTGCCAGAAAGACCGGCTTAGTGGAAGCAGCCGACGGCGGCAGCATCTTCCTGGATGAAATCCGCGAACTGGAACCCGTGCTGCAAGCCAAGCTGCTGGGCCTGGTGGATACCCAGGAGTTTCGCCGCGTCGGCGCCGTGCGCTCGAAGAAGGTCGATACCCGCTTCATCGCCGCCACCAACCGGATTCTCTGGGACGAAGTGCGGGCCGGACGTTTCCGGGACGACCTCTATTACCGCTTGCAGGTGGTGGCCATCAACATGCCGCCGTTGCGCGAGCGGGGTAGGGATGTCCTTGTCCTGGCCGAATACTTCATGCGTAAGTTCAATGCGCGCTACGGACGGTCGGTTCGCGCCATGGAACCGGCCGTGCGGGACGTGTTCCTGGCCTATCGCTGGCCGGGCAACGTGCGCGAATTGGAAAACCTGTTGGAGCGCATCTTCATTCTCGAAGAAGACAAACAGATCCTGGTCCGCCACATTCCGCCCCGGATCATGCGGGAACTGGACGGGGGCACATCTTTCATCGAAGACGAACAGGATTTCGGCGAAGGATTTGCCCCGGACAAAAAACTCGATGAAACTCTCGATTTTCATGCCCGGACCCAAACGTTTCAGCGCCGGATGGTCGAGCACGCCTTGGCGGAGAACCGCAGTGTTTCCGCGGCTGCCGGGGCACTAGGAATCTCTCGCCACGCGTTGCGTCATCAGATGAAAAAACTTGGGCTTTAACATCGTGCCAGCGGCAAACCGCGTGCAATGCACGCAAATTAGCGCATCTTGCACACACTGTCTGATTACCGTTTCTGCGGATTGAGTTTAACCCACTGTAATCATTAATTTTTTTAAGATACTTGAGAATGGCACGATGGATGCATGTACCTGCAGTGGATGCATATATGTGCATCGGAGAAAACTGTCGCCACTCTTCTCGAAACGGTTCGGCGCGAAGGAGGTAAGGATCGCATGGGTTCAACCCGCATCATCTGTCCCAATGGGCATCTGGGCTTTGCGCCGCTGAAACCGGAAAGCTTTCATCTGGGGGTCGCGGCGAAACCCGACTTCATCGCCGCCGATTCGGGCAGCGATGATGTCGGGCCGGTACCGCTCGGCACGGACACGTCGACCAGCCCCCGCCAATGGCAGGAGCACGACCTTGAGGAGATGCTACTGGCCGCGCGCACGTTAGGCGTCCCCATGATCATAGGCTCGGCCGGCGATACGGGCACCAACAGCCGCGTTGATCTCTTCGTCGATATGATCAAGTCCCTGGCCGAAAAGCATGCCCTGCCGCGTTTCAAGCTGGGCTATTTCTATTCCGAGGTTGGACCCGAATACCTGCGCGCCAAAATGCGGGCCGGCAGCCCGGTCCTGGGCTTGGATGACCGACCGCCGCTGACGGAAGAGGAACTGGACGCCACCGACCGCATTGTCGCCATGGCTGGCGCGCATCCCTTCATGGACCTGCTGGACCAGGGTGCCGATGTGATTATCGGTGGGCGTAGTTCAGATAGCGCGGTATTCGCGGCCGCCGCATTGCACCGCGGCCACGGGCTTTCGGAGAGCTATTATCTTGGCAAGGTTCTGGAATGTGCTTCCTTTTGTGCTGAACCCTACGGCGGCAAGGAAACCGTCATGGGCGAGGTCAACGGAAGCGGAGAGGTGTTGGTCACGGCCATGAGCCCGGCCCAGCGCTGTACAGTGGCCAGCGTCGCCGGACACGCCATGTACGAACGTTCCAACCCATACCACGAATACGTGGCCGGCGGCCTGCTCGACATGACCAATTGCGACTATAAACAGGTCACAGAAAAGACCACGCGCGTCACCGGCGCCAATTTCATACCCGCCGACGAGATACGGGTCAAACTGGAAGGCGCCGGCAAACTGGGCGAACGCTTTATCGGCATTGCCGGCATCCGGGATCCCTACACGATCCAGCACGTGGACCAGGTCATCGATTGGGCCAAAGCCCAGGTCCGAGAGCGCTTTGGTGAAGACGGTTACGAGTTGCACTACAACGTCTTCGGCAAGAACGGTGTCATGGGCGAATTGGAGCCCGTGAAAGAAACGCTCAGCCACGAACTTTGCGTGGTTGTCCAAGCCGTCGCTCCGACTGCCAAGATGGCCGAGGAGATCTGCATGACCGGCACCCGGCAGATGTTCTACGCCCGCCTGCCGGACGTGAAGGGAACGGCGGGGTCCGTATCTTTCATTTTAGATGAAGTCCTGCAGGCCAGCCCGGCTTATCTCTGGACGCTCAATCACACAGTGGCGATAGACAATGAGCTGGAGCTCTTCCCCCGCCACATGACGAAAGCGGGAGTCTGAGCAATGGAAGGCAACATGCCGACCAAGAAATTGGTAGAAATCGCCAAAACCGTCCGGTCCAAGAACGCTGGCGTCGACAAGATCACTTTCGATATCATTTTCCGCGATCGAGCGGACTATGATCTGGTACGCAACAGTGGCGCACTGACCCGCGAGACGGTGGCGGCACTCTATGGGATCGAAAGTGATCGCATTTCCGATTTCGTGGAATTCGATCCTGCCTTCGCGATCAAGTTCACCATCTACCGCGCACGCCCCAGCGGCAGCCCCGGCGATCCGGATATTTTCGGCGCCCAGCAATACGCTCCCCTGATGGATGTGGAGATTCCGCTGTCCGGAAAAGCAGCGTAACGAGATCGGGGGAGTTCAGATGTTCCGGCTTACGCTCAAAACAGGTTGTGGCCGGAACATCTGAACTCCGCCAGATTCTCTCATAAGGGGTGGACAACTTGGATCAGGCTGGCCACGGCCCTTCGTTGGTATCGTTATGCTCTCCGAGCCTCGCTTTGGCGCACGCTCTTATCGCCTGGGCTGAGGTCCGTTGTGGGTCAATACCGGAAGTCGCAAACCACGTTTCAGATGTCCGTTAAGCCCCCGAAAGCGGAAGTCGCGAGACGCCTGTGGCACTTCCGGTTTGTGCCACAACCGGACATTGGCGGTGTCTGAATAGCAGGCGCGATTTGACGCATCGCGATGCCGGTAAGGCAATGGCCCAATCGCCTTGAACAACGATTGCAGTTCTATCCTTGCCGAAGAATGCCGCGCCAGCCGCACCGTGATTTATCACGCCGCTATACGGCCAAGTGACAGACCCTTCCAAGCATCTGGTACAAGAAACGACCATCGCCCTTCGACTTGGCCACGTCTCCTTGAGACAAAAGTTGCATTGCGGTCAAGATTCAATAACAGACTGCTATCAAAACCCCATCTTGGGGATGTCGGTAAGAGAACCAGCCAATGACCAGCCCAACACAGTCCCCGATTGCCCTTTATTACTGGCCGACGCCGAATGGCTGGAAGATCTCCATCATGCTGGAGGAACTCGGCGTGCCTTATGGCGTGCATTATATCGATATCGGCAAGGGCGAGCAGTTTGATCCCGATTTCCTGGCGATCGCGCCGAACAACCGGATGCCGGCCATCATCGATCCTGACGGGCCGGGCGGCGAACCGGTCTCGGTGTTCGAATCCGGCGCCATCCTGATGTATCTGGGCCGCAAATTTGGCCGCTTCTATCCGCTTGACGGCGAGCGCGCCCACATCGAGGTGGAGGAATGGCTGATGTGGCAGATGGGCAATGTCGGTCCGATGCTCGGCCAGAACCACCATTTCCGGCACCACGCGCCGGAAAAACTGCCTTACGCTATCACCCGCTACGAAAACGAGGCGCACCGGCTTTATGGCGTGCTCGACAAACGCCTCGCCGGCCGCGACTTTGTCGCCGGCGATTACTCCATCGCCGATATGGCGGTCATCGGCTGGATGCGCCACCCGGCCCGGCATGCCATCGATATTGACGAATTCGCCAACGTCAAGGCTTGGCGAGAGCGGTTGCTGGCGCGGCCGGCCGTGCAGCGTGGCTTCGCTCTCGGGTCTGAAAAGCGCTCAGACATCGCCAACGACGACAAGGCCAAGGCGGTCCTGTTCGGTCAGCGGGCGCGCGCATGAGGACGGCACCCCAGAGCGCTATTCGTGAAACCGGAGTCCCGGAGAGAAAAATTACCCTCAATAGAACGATATCTGGATGTTGGCAGCGACTTTCATGCAAAGCGACCTTTATGCAAATGGGGCAAAGCCCTGAGTGACCGCTGCATTGAGGTTACTTTCGCTGCTTTCTACTGTCGCGATCCGTCTCGCGCAGAGAGTGGCCGGCGACGAATTTTGCAAGTACGCTGACAAGATGCTCGCTGTCTGGTAACGGTTTGCTCGCCTGTCGTTCTGTACTCCGTAGGTGCCGGCCGGCGCCCGATTCAACCGTGTTTGAAGGGAAACTGTGATGGATAACTTCGCACGCGGGCCGTTTCACGTCGGTTACGAGCGTCGCGTCGACCTTGGCGCGCTGCGTGCAAAGCGCATAGCCAAGGCGGACGAGCAACGGAAAAAGGCGGGGCTTGACGCTCTGCTGGTGTGGAAGGACGAGAACTGCCGCTATTTGACCGATCTGCGCCCGCAATTGATCGCTGGCAAGACAACGGCGCTCAACGGCGCTCTTCTCGTCGAAGGCAAGGCGCCGATCCTGTTCTGCTCAGGCGGAGAGCGCGACCGGGTCGACCGGACGATGCCATGGGTCGAGGAGGCTCATACCATACCGATTATTGAGGAGAAGGCGCTCGTTGAGGGCATGGTGAAGGACATTCTCGGCCCGGTCCTCAAGGCGCATGGGCTGGCGGAGGCCAAATTGGGGCTCGATGAGTCCAATATCGTCTTCACCAAAGCCCTTGCGGCGCAGTTCCCGAAGCTTGCCATCGAAGACGGCGATACACCCATGCAGCAGGCGCGGATGATCAAGCTGGCCGAAGAGATCGTGCTTCTGGAAGAGGCCACCGCACTCGCAGATGCCGTGACGGCGAGCGCGACGGCGACGGTTGCCGAGGGCGTTCGCGAATGCGAGGTCGCAGCTGAAGCCATGCGCACTCTGTTCCGGCTCGGTGGCGAGTATGCTCATGTCATGACGCCGTTCGTCGCCTCGGGCGAGCACATGGCGCCGCCGCACAGGATCTGCAGCGACAAGCTTATCCGGCATGGCGATATCGTCTTCATCGACATCGGCGCCTGCTGGAACGGCTATTTCGGCGATGTCGCCCGGGCCGTCATCTGCGGCAAGCCGCACAGCTCATTAAAGAGGAATGGGGCCTCCAAGTCGCCACGCTCAATCTGGGCGGATGGGACACGCATAGAGCGCAAGGCGGCGGGAATCCGGATGGGCGTCAAGCAACCCGCCTACGTGAATACGCCGAGGGTATCGCGGCGTTTTACACCGACCTCGGAGCATACATGCAGGATGTCGTGTTGCTGACCATGACGGAATTCGGCCGTACGGCCAAGGAAAACGGGAGCCGCGGGACCGATCACGGCAATGCTTCAACCTGGTTTGCCCTCGGTAAGTCGATACACGGTGGCATATATATGGGGCCAAACGGATGGCCTGGCCTGGCCCCGGAACACCTCTACCGCGGCACCGGTCTCACCCACACGATAGATTATCGAGATGTGATGGCGGAAATCGTGTCACGCCACCTCGGCAACAATGACTTGGCGAGCGTACTTCCTGGACACCGCTATGCGCCAATTGGTTTGTTGTGAGGGCCTAGTGGATGCTGGCGTAAGACCGCTTCGCTTGGGCGATAGGTGCCGACCAGCATGAGACGCACCGGCTCAGGCCGCACGGCGAGTGCAGCCAGCGCCTCCACTGTCATCGCGTCACTCCAATGCAGATCTTCGAGCACCACCACCAGGGGCCCATCCTGCGTCAGCCGCTCCAGGGCATCGCACAACTCCCGTAGCATCCGGGCGGGTGCCGCGCCCTGTACCTGCCGTTGTAGCTCTTCCCGTTCAGCGGCATCCACCACCGCCGGCAGATGCACCAGCCACATCGGCGCCGTCTGCCGCAGGACGCTCAGCACCTTGTGCCCGTCGGTCCCTTGCGTCAGCTGGCTCAATGCTTCCAACCAGGGTCGATATGCCTCGCTCATCTCATGATAGAGGCCACACTGGCCTTGGCCCACGCGCACCTCCTGACGATCGATATGGCGGTCGAGCCACCACTCCACCAGAGTCGTCTTACCTACGCCCGGCTCCCCGCTGACCAAGAGGCA
>CAJHXO010000322.1_pt1 | contig 13592 bp, 12 predicted proteins | sample 9198491 | NCBI WGS metagenome assembly CAJHXO01 (sample SAMEA7708296, study PRJEB35096) | sediment metagenome | biome: marine neritic benthic zone biome [ENVO:01000025]; feature: sediment [ENVO:00002007]; material: shallow marine sediment [ENVO:03000034] sea grass bed [ENVO_01000059] ...
CCGATGTCGATGTTTTTGTCGATCGCAGAAGAGACCGGCCTGATCATCCCAATGGGCGAATGGGTTATCCGCCAGGTGGCGCGCGATTGTCGGGTTTTGCCTCCCGATGCTCGCATCGCCATCAATCTTTCCGCGGCGCAATTGAAGCGCCAGGGCATCGAAAGGTTCATCGAAGATACGCTCAGCGCCCACAATGTTGATCCAAAGCGCATCGACATTGAGGTCAATGAGAGCATTCTCGGCCGCAACGAGGACGACGCTTTCGCCCGTCTGGAGACGATCCGCGAAATCGGTATTTCGATCGTCATGGACAATTTCGGTGTCGGCACATCGAGCCTTGGCCTGCTGTCGCGCTATCCGTTCGACAAGATCAAGGTCGACCAATCGTTCATGAGTGGTATTGACGGTAATGAGAAGAAGCGGGCGGTGGTCGCGGCGATTTGCAGCCTTGGCCGGTCGCTGGGCATGCGGGTTGCCGGCGAGGGAGTGGAATCGCGCGAACACGCCGATATCCTGCGCGACGCCGGCTGCAGCCAGGCGCAGGGCTTTTATTTCGGTCACCCGGAAAGCCTGGATAGGCTGTTCAGGCAGCAGGCAGACGGCGCAAAGCCGATTCCGCTGGCCAAAATCGCCTGAGGCAAAAAAACGGGGCGCCGCAGCGCCCCGTTGGTGTCTGCAATCGCGCTTGCGCGATCAGGCGGCCCGGTCTTCGAGCGGCTCGCCGGTCTCCTGATCGACGACCTTCATCGACAGGCGAACCTTGCCGCGATCGTCGAAGCCCATGAGCTTGACGTAGACCTGCTCGCCCTCCTTGACGACGTCGGTAACCTTTTCCGGCCGGCCCTGATTGAGCTGCGAGATATGCACCAGGCCGTCCTTGGAGCCGAAGAAGTTCACGAAGGCGCCGAAATCGACGACCTTGACGACAGTGCCCTTGTAGATGTGGCCAACTTCCGGCTCGTCGGTAATGCTCTTGATCCAGGTGATCGCGGCATTGATCGATTCCGCGTCGGCCGAGGCGATCTTGACCGTGCCGTCGTCCTCGATGTTGATCTTGGCGCCGGTCTTTTCGACGATCTCGCGGATTACCTTGCCGCCGGTGCCGATGACTTCGCGGATTTTGTCGACGGGGATATGCAAGACCTCGATGCGCGGCGCATGCTCGCCGATCTCGCCGCGGGCCTCGCCGAGCGCCTTAGCCATTTCGCCGAGGATGTGCATGCGGCCGCCCTTGGCCTGGTCCAGCGCGATCTGCATGATCTCCTCAGTGATCCCGGTGATCTTGATGTCCATCTGCAGCGAGGTGATGCCGTCGCCGGTGCCGGCGACCTTGAAGTCCATGTCGCCGAGATGATCCTCGTCACCGAGAATGTCGGACAGAACCGCAAAGCGGTCGGCTTCCTTGATCAGGCCCATGGCAATACCGGCAACCGGCTTCTTGATCGGAATGCCGGCATCCATCATCGCCAGCGACGAGCCGCAAACGGTCGCCATTGACGACGAGCCGTTCGATTCGGTGATCTCAGAGACGATGCGTACCGTATAGGGGAATTCGTCCCGCTCGGGCAGAACCGCCCGCAATGCGCGCCACGCCAGCTTGCCGTGGCCAACCTCACGCCGGCCGGTGAAACCGACGCGGCCGGTTTCGCCAACCGAATAGGGCGGGAAGTTGTAGTGCAGGAGAAAATGCTCCTTGTAGGTTCCTTCCAGCGCATCAATGAATTGTTCGTCCTCGCCGGTGCCGAGCGTCGCAACGACCATGGCCTGGGTTTCGCCGCGGGTAAAAAGGGCCGAACCATGGGTTCGCGGCAACACGCCGACCTCGGAGACAATCGGCCGCACCGTTTCCAGATCGCGGCCATCGATGCGTTTGCTTGTGTCCAGAATGCTGCCGCGGACGATGTCCTTTTCAATCTGCTTGAAAACACCGCCGACGTCGGATGCGCCCGGCGCGGAACCGTCCTCCGGATCGACCAGTTGGGCGACCGCTGCATCCTTGAGGCTGGCGACCTTTTCCTGACGCGCCTGCTTGTCGGCGATCTGGTAAGCCTCGCGCAGGCCGGCCCCCACGATCGCGTCGACCTTCGCGGCGAGGTCGGACTTGTCTTCCACCTCGACGTCGCGGGGCTCCTTGGCGCATTTTTCAGCCAGCTTGATGATCGCATCGATAACCGGCTGGAACGATTTGTGGCCGAACATGACGGCGCCGAGCATGACGTCCTCGGGCAGTTCCTTGGCCTCCGATTCCACCATCAGCACGGCATCCGCCGTTCCCGCGACAACAAGATCAAGAGCGCTTTCCGGCATCTCGTCGAGCATCGGATTAAGAACGTATTCGCCTTCGATATAGCCGACACGGGCGCCGCCGATGGGTCCAAGGAACGGGATGCCGGAGATGGTCAGTGCCGCGGAAACGGCAATCATTGCGGCAATGTCGGGATCGTTCTCCAGATCATGGGACATGACCGTTGCGATGATCTGGGTCTCGTTCTTGAAGCCCTTGGCGAAAAGCGGCCGGATCGGCCGGTCGATCAGACGGCAGACCAGCGTTTCCTTCTCGCTCGGCCGCCCTTCGCGCTTGAAAAACCCGCCCGGGATCTTGCCGGCGGCATAGGTCTTTTCCTGATAGTTGACGGTCAAGGGGAAGAAATCGAGGCCCGGCTTTGGCTGGCGATCGGCGACCGCCGTGGCCAGAACCGTCGTCTCGCCATAGGTCACCAGCACGGCGCCATCGGCCTGGCGGGCGATTTTGCCGCTCTCCAGGGTCAGCGGGCGGCCGCCCCACTCCAGTTCCACTTTGTGATGATTAAACATGGTAGTCCTTTCTGTCAGTGACAAAAAGCATGACAGGCCATGCGCAAGATGACAGGAGGCTCTTCGTCCCGACGTTTAACTCCGCGGGAGAGCATCCGGCGATCCTGCCATGGCGAGCCTTGCTTTCAGTTTACGCGCCGCAGAACCGTTCCGCCGCGCGAGATTTGCGCTTTTCGCGCAATCGTGAGCGCCTCTAGCGGCGCAGTCCGAGACGCGTGATCAACGTCTGGTACCGCTCCTGGTTTCTGGTTTTGACATAGTCCAGCAACCGGCGGCGTTGGGAAACGAGCTTCAGAAGGCCGCGGCGGGAATGGTTGTCCTTGCCGTGGGACTTGAAATGCTCGGTCAGATTGACAATGCGTTCCGATAAAATCGCGACCTGGACTTCCGGCGAACCCGTGTCGCCGTCCTTGGTCGCATATTCCTTGATCAGTTCCTGCTTACGCTCAGCTGTAATCGACATCGGTGGTCCTCTTGTCGTTCGGTCCGGCAGCCCACGGGTCACCGGAGAGATTGAATACACGTCGGGGATTGAAGGCGCCCTTCACGACCTCGCCCAGCGCGACTGGAACATCGCCAGAAACCGCGCAAGCGGGGCCGGATATGACGGGCGCATCCCGTCCTTTCAGGAAGAGTGCCTGTCCTCGTCTGAGGCGGGCCGCATCCTGCTCGCTCACAGCCAACGCCGGGATGTCGTCCAGCGCGGTTATGACCGGCTTCAGGGCCTCCATCGATCGGTCATGCCCCGAAGCGGAGGCGTTATGGCTCATCTGGCCGAGCAATTCCAGCGAAATCATGTCATTTTCGGTAAATGGGCCGACGGCGAGGCGGCGCAACGCCACAACGTGGCCATAGGTGCCAAGCCGGCGGCCCATGTCGCGGGCCAGGGCACGGACATAGGTTCCCTTGCCGCATTCGGCGATGAACACGGCAGTATCGACGTCGGGGCAATCGACAAGTTCGAGCCGGTGGACGGCGATCTCGCGGGCGTCGAGCGTGACCGCATCGCCCTCGCGGGCCAGATCGTAGGCCCGTTCGCCGGCAACCTTGACGGCGGAATAGGCTGGCGGCACCTGCATGATCGTGCCGGTGAATTCGGCCAGAACAGCGCCAATGGCGGCAGCATCAGGGCGCCGGTCGGAGGTCGCACTGATTTCGCCTTCGGTGTCGTCGGTCTCCGTCTCCTGGCCCCAGCGGACGGAAAAGCGGTAGATCTTTCGACCGTCCATGACATAGGCGACCGTCTTGGTCGCCTCGCCCAGCGCAATCGGCAGGCAGCCGGATGCAAGCGGATCGAGGGTTCCGGCATGGCCGGCCTTTTGCGCATTGAAGGCGCGCTTGACCCGGGCAACCGCCTGTGTCGACGTCATGCCGGCCGGCTTGTCGAGAACGACCCAGCCATCGACCTTGCGGCCCTTTTTCCTGCCGCGCGCCATTACCGGGCGCCCTCATCCGATCCGTCATCCGGACCGCTGTCTCCCTCGTCCGGCAGATCGCGGGCGACGCCGGGCGACCGCAGCAAGGCATCGATGCGCGAATCGTCGTCAAAGCGCGTATCGATAAGGAATTTCAGGTCTGGCATGTTTCTCATCTGCCGCAAGGCCGGCGCGATCCGGCCGCGCAGGAAACGGGCATTGCGGTTGAGCGCCGTTGCGACCTGGGCCGGGTCGTTGTGGCCGAGCGGCGCGACCAGCGCCGTGGCGTGGCGCAGATCGGCCGACACGCGAACCTCGGCGATGGTGACGATGACGCCGTCAAGATCAGGATCGCTGACATCGCCGCGGGCAAGCACATCGGCCAATGCATGGCGGACCAGCTCGCCGACGCGGAGCTGGCGCTGGGAGGGTTCGCCGGCGGACTGGTTCCTGAAACGGGACATTTACAGCTTCAAATGTCCGATCCCGGCGCATTTTCGGGATAGCGGATCATCGTGTTAGAGGCAGCTAAAGGGTTCGCGCGACTTCCTCGACGCGGTAGCACTCGATGACGTCGCCGACGCGCATGTCTTCGTAATTCTCGAAGGCCATGCCGCATTCCTGGCCGGAAGCAACCTCCTTGACCTCGTCCTTGAAGCGCTTGAGCGTCGACAGCTTGCCCTCGTGGACGACAACATTGTCGCGAACCAAACGGACGCCGGCGCCGCGTTCCACCTTGCCTTCGGTGATCAGACAGCCGGCGACCTTGCCGACCTTGGAGATGTTGAACACCTCAAGGATTTCGGCATTGCCGAGGAAGGTCTCGCGGCGTTCGGGCGAGAGCAGGCCCGACATCGCCGCTTTCACGTCGTCGACCAGATCGTAGATGATGTTGTAATAGCGGATCTCGATGCCCGCCGCCTCGGCCGCGTCGCGCGCCTGCTTGTTGGCGCGGACATTGAAGCCGATGATCGCCGCCTGCGAGGCTTCCGCCAGACTGACGTCGGATTCGGTGATGCCGCCAACGCCGGCATGAATGACCCGGGCGGAGACCTCGTCTGTGCCAAGCTTTTCCAACGCGCTGGCAATGGCTTCCACAGAGCCCTGCACGTCGCCCTTGATCAGCAGCATGAATTCCTGCCCGCCCTCGCTTTGGAGCTGATTCATCATCTCTTCAAGCGAGCCGCGCGCGCCGGACTGCATGGCGGCGGACCGTTCGCGCTTGACCAGCTGACGGTATTCGGTGACCTCGCGGGCGCGCGCTTCCGATTCGACGACGGCCAGGCGATCGCCGGCATCGGGCGTCCCCTGGAAGCCCAGTATTACGACCGGGAATGACGGGCCGGCCTCCTTGACCGCATTGCCCTGATCGTTGATCAGCGCCCGCACCTTGCCCCATTCCGTGCCGGCAACAACGATATCGCCGATTTTCAGCGTGCCGCGCTGGACTAGCACGGTCGTGACCGAGCCGCGGCCGCGCTCCAGTTGCGCCTCAACGACGGTGCCTTCCGCAATCCTGTCGGGATTGGCTTTTAAATCGAGTACTTCGGCCTGCAGGACGATCGCTTCCAGAAGCTTGTCGAGATTGATCTTTTCCGTCGCCGAAACCTCGACCTCCAGCGTATCGCCGGACATGGATTCGGTGATCACCTCGTGTTGCAGCAGCTCCGTCTTGACGCGGTTGGGATCGGCTTCGTGCTTGTCGATCTTGTTGATGGCGACAATCAGCGGCACTTCGGCCGCCTTGGCGTGATTGATCGCCTCGATCGTCTGCGGCATGACGCCGTCATCGGCGGCGACGACCAGCACCACTATATCGGTTGCTTGCGCGCCACGGGCCCGCATGGCGGTAAAGGCGGCATGGCCGGGCGTATCGATGAAGGTGATCTTGTGGCCGTCCTGCTCGACCTGATAAGCGCCGATATGCTGGGTAATGCCGCCAGCCTCGCCTTCGACCACCTTGGTCTGGCGAATGGCATCCAGCAACGATGTCTTGCCGTGATCGACGTGTCCCATGATCGTGACGACCGGCGGGCGCGGCTGCAAATCGTCATCGGTGTCAGCCTCGGCAAACAATCCTTCCTCGACGTCGGAGGCGGCGACACGGCGTACGGTGTGACCCAATTCCTCGGCGACGATCTGAGCGGTGTCGGCATCCAGAATATCGTCAAGCTTGACCATCGTTCCCTGCTTCATGAGCAGGCGGATAACATCCACGGAACGCTCGGCCATGCGGTTGGCGAGGTCCTGGACCGATATGGCTTCCGGAATGGTCACGCCGCGGACGATCTTCTCCGCTGACGGCGTAAAGCCCGATGACTGACGTTTTTCCTTTTCGCGGCGCCGGCGCACCGATGCCAGCGAACGCTCGCGCTCATCCTCGAGCGCGTTGGTCACCGTCAGCCGGCCGCGGCGGCGTTCATGGCCGATGTTGCGGGTCGGCTTCGGTTCCTGCCTTTTTGGACGATTGACGGCGCGTACAGATTTTGTGTCTTCATCGACCGGCGGCGGCGCGGTTTCAGCTTCGCCAAACCTGCGGCGGGCTTCCTCTTCCGCCTGCTTGCGGGATTCATCCTCCGCCTGTTTGCGCGCTTCCTCCTCAGCCAGCCGGGCAGCGGCCTCGGCGCGCTCGCGTTCCAGCTGGGCCTCTTCCTCGGCATACCGCCGCGCTTCTTCGTCGGCGCGTTGACGATCTTCAGCCTCACGCACCTTGGCGTCGGCAAGCGCTTGGGCGCGTGCGCCACGCTCATCCTCAGTGAGCGTGCGCAGAACGACGCCACTTCCGCGGCTCGCCTTCTCGGCAGCCGCGCTTTCAGCCACCGGCGCGGCGGCTTCGGCCGCCGGCTTGGCGGCCGGCTCGGTCTTCTTGGCGGTCGCAGGCGCCGCATCGCCCGGCCCGGGCAGCGAGACGCGACGGCGCTTCTTTTCCACGACGACCGACTTGGAACGGCCGCCGGAAAAGCTCTGCCGGACCGTATCGGTATCGCGCTTCAAAGATATCGTCCGGCGCCGCTCTACGCGGATCGTCTTGTCGCCGTCGCTCGTCGTGTCACTCATTCTTCGTCCTACTAGTCCTTAAAAGGCTCATCAGGCGCCTTCGCGGCGCTTGCAAGGCCTTGGCGTAACTCAGTTTTCGTCGTTGCGGAACAAATGTCCAAACCCAATGGCCCGTCCGGCGCCATACCGTCATACCGGAGCAGGCGCATAGCCGATTCCAAAAAACTTCTGCCCGCCGGGCCGCCAAGTACGGCAGCATGTATCACATTTGGCCGCCCCAATGCCAAACCCAATTCATCGGCGTCGAAGGCGCGGATATGAAGCGCCCTTGTGCCCGGCTCGCTGCGAGCGCGGCGTTGCAACCGGTCGCTCACTTTGCGCAGCGCGTCGTCGGCCGCGTCCGATGCCGTCAGAAGGACGGCCACATTCTCCTTGGCCAGGGCTGCTTCAACCGCCGCAAATCCGGCAATGGCAGCACCGCTTTTTCGCGCCAGGCCAAGCCGGCCGAGCGCCGCCTTGCGCAATAAAAGGGCAATATTGTCAGCAATACCGGGATCGGCGGTCACATTGGTCTTGAGGGCGCGGGCAAACAGCTTGCCGCCGACCGCCTCGGCAACGCTGGCGCGATCAAGGCCGACCCAGACGCCGCGGCCGGGCAACCGGGCACGCAAATCCGGCACCAGCGCCCCATCGGGCCCGGCGACGAAACGCAAAAGATCGGCTTCCGACTTTACCTGGCGCGTGAGAATACACATGCGGGTGCGGCCGGTTTTGTCTTTTGTCGGCGTTGTCAGCATCGCCTGCGTCAAACTGCAGCAGTCTCCTCTTGCGCTTCGGCGGCCTCGGATTCGTCTTCCTCATCGGCCTCCAGGTCTTCCTCGGTCAGGATGCCAGCGGTGAGCCTGGCGGAAATGATCATCTCCTCGGCTTCCGCCCGTGACAGCCCGAACCCCTTCAAAATGCCGTCAAAATGTTGGACCTCACCATCCTTGCGCTCGCTCCAGCCAACCAGATCGTCAATAGCGCAATAGCCGAAATCCTCCACGGTTTTTACGTCTTCCTTGCCGAGCGCCACCATCATTGCCGTGGTCATGCCAGGCACTTCACGCATATTGTCGGCCACGCCGAGCGTCTTGCGTTCCCCATCCTGCGCCGCTTCCAGCGCATCGATATATTCGCGCGCCCGCAATTGCAGCTCCTCGGCCGTCTCGTCGTCAAAACCCTCGATTGAGGCAATTTCGTCGCGCTCGACAAAGGCGACTTCGTCAACGGTGGCAAAACCTTCCGAGGCAAGCAGCTGGGCCACCATTTCATCGACATCAAGCGCCTCGACGAAGAGCTCGGTGCGATCGACGAACTCCTTCTGGCGGCGCTCCGACTCCTCGTCCTCGGTCAAAATGTCGATATCCCAGCCGGTCAGTTGCGAGGCGAGCCGGACGTTCTGTCCGCGCCGGCCAATGGCCAGGGACAATTGGTCGTCCGGCACGACAACCTCGATGCGTTCGGCATCCTCGTCGAGAACCACCTTGGCGACTTCCGCCGGCTGCAACGCGTTGACGATGAATGTGGCGGCGTCGGGCGACCAGGGAATGATGTCAATGCGTTCGCCCTGCAATTCGCCGACAACGGCCTGGACCCGGCTGCCGCGCATGCCGACGCAGGCGCCGACGGGGTCAATCGAATTGTCATTGGACAAAACAGCGATTTTTGCACGCGAGCCCGGATCGCGGGCAACGGATTTCAACTCGATAATGCCGTCATAGATTTCCGGCACTTCCATGGTGAAAAGGTTCGCCATGAATTGCGGGTGAGTGCGGGAAAGGAATATCTGTGGCCCACGCTGCTCGCGGCGCACGTCGTAGACATAGGCGCGCACCCGGTCGCCATAGCGGAAGTTCTCGCGCGGGATCAGCTCGTCGCGGCGAATTATGGCTTCGGCGCGGTTGAGGTCCACGACGACATTGCCATATTCGACACGCTTGACGGTGCCATTGACGATCTCGCCGATGCGGTCCTTGAAATCCTCATATTGGCGGTCGCGTTCGGCGTCGCGCACCTTTTGCATGATGACTTGCTTGGCCGACTGAGCGGCGATGCGGCCAAAATCAACCGGCGGCAACGGTTCGGAAATAAAGTCGCCGATTTGCGCTGCCGGATTGCGGGTCCGCGCGTCGTCGATCGAAATCTGGGTGGCGACATCGTCAACGGTTTCAACGACTTCCATCAGCCGCTGCAGGCGGATATCGCCGGTTTTCGGATCGATCTCGGCGCGAATATCGGTTTCAGCGCCATAACGCGACCGCGCCGCCTTCTGAATCGCGTCTTCCATCGCCTCGATGACGATGGCGCGGTCAATGGTCTTTTCGCGCGCCACTGCATCGGCGATCTGAAGAAGTTCAAGCCTGTTGGCACTGACAGCCATCGCTCAGCTCCATCCTTGTCGTAGGTTTGTCTTGCCCGGCCCATCGGCGGCGCCGGACGTGTTTTCAATTGCCTGTTCATCAGGCCGGTTCGCCGCAAGGCCGCGCTGCGCGGCGGCAATCAGGGCGTCGGTCAGAACCAGTTTGGCTTCGGCGATATCGGCGGCCGACAGCCAAACGTCCCGGGATTCGCCGGCATCGGCGGAGGCAGCAGCGCGGCTCGCCTCAATGCGCATGCCGACCTTGCCGTCGCGCAAGCCCAAGATTATGCCGCGAAAGCGCTTGCGGCCATCGACGGCGACGGCCATTTCGATTTTCGCCTCCTGCCCGGCATGCAATTCGAAATCGGCTGCGCGGGTCAACGGCCGGTCGATGCCGGGCGAGGAAACTTCCAGATGATATTCCCGGCTGATCGGATTTTCCACATCGAGCACCGGAGATATGTCACGGCTGATTCGCTCGCAATCCTCGACCGTCATCGTTCTGTCAGGGCGTTCCGCCATGATTTGGACCGTCATTCCGTTGAGGCCCGATATCCGGACGCGGACGAGCCGGTAACCCAGATCGGCGATCACCGGTTCAACGATGTTGGCGATGCGCGCGTCGAGGCCGGTTTCGCGTATGAGTCGGTCGTCGTTCATTTGCCTCCTGCGGCGGCGAATCCGCGTGCCGACTGCAAACGGGCACTGCAGACGCCGGAATAAAACGACAGGTAATAAAAAAGAGCGGGACCGGTCGGACCCACTCTCGATTGATCTGTCGAGATGTTGGGGCTGATATAACGCCGCTTGCGTCCGATTTCAAGCGCGGGAAAAAACATGAATCGCCGCCGCCAGATCCTCCAGCGCAGTGCCGACCGATTTGAACAGCGTGATCTGGTCATGATAGCGCCTGCCGGCGCGTTTCCCGCGGGTCAGATCGAACAGGTCAGCGGCGATGTCGTCCTCGCCAATAAGCCCCGATTGCAGCGGCTGGACGATGTCGCCGGCTTCGGCCAAGGCGCCCTGGCGGGTATCGACGAACAGGCGGGAACGGTGGATTGCCGCGTCGTCGGCCTCGCGCATATCGGGCCGGAACCCCCCGACAAGGTCGACGTGGGCGCCACCGGGCAGCCAGTCGCCCCGGACCAGCGGTTCTTGCGATAAGGTCGCGCAAGTGACGATGTCGGCGCCGCGCACGGCGCTCTCCAGATCGGCCGTTGCGGCAATGCTGAATTTACGGCCAGTCATGCGCGCGACAAGGCGCTCTGCGGTTTCGGGCGTGCGGTTCCAGACCAGCACCTCGTTGACCGGCCGCACCGCGGCATGGGCGTCGATCAGATAGGGCGCCAGCGCGCCGGCGCCGATCATCAACAGCCGGTGGGAGTCCTGGCGGGCGAGATAGGATGTGGCGAGCGCCGAAGCGGCCGCCGTGCGCCACAAGGTGAGCGACTTGCCGTCGATCAAAGCCAGCGGCTCGCCGCTGCGGCCCGACATCAGCAGGTAAACGCCGCTCACGGTGGCATGGTCCCGGCTCGCATTGTCGGGAAACACCGAAACGATCTTGACGCCGAGATAGCCGCGGTCGGAATGACCCTGGGCGGTAAAATCCGTCCATGAAGGCATCAGCAAAAGCGTTGCGTCGGCCTGGTCCGGCAGGCGAATTTCATGATGGTGCCGGACCGGCGTCACGGCGCCGGCGCGAAAGGCGCTGCGCAGCGTCTCAATCAATTCCGCAAACGTCAGGACGTCGGCAATATCGGCCGCCGGGATGATCCGCATGGTCGCCGCGCAATTATCAGCTTGGTCTTAAAACATAAACCCGTCAGGAAGCGCTTCCCGGCCCGGCAAGCAGCGGGCCGGCCTTGGTTTCCGACCGTTCCGCCTGTTCCGCCTTGGCCTGCCAGCGGGCCGCTTCGTATCGATTGTCGCGCGCCTTGCGGCGGTATTTGCGCTGGCTGTTCCAGACAATGAACGCGCCAATCAGCGCGCCGGCGACGAAAGCGGTAAAGCCGATCTGATAGAGCGCCAGATCGATCTGCAACGCCGGATCAGAAGGATCGAACGGGTTAAAATTCAGCGTGACCCGATGGTCATTGGCGACAGACAGCAGCGCCACGACCAAGAGCACGGGAACAAGGATCAGCCATTTCAAAAGCCGGCCGAGTTTGCTCATCGGCTCACGACTCCTTGCCGTTCAGCTTTTCGCGCATTTCCTTGCCGGTCTTGAAGAACGGCACGAATTTTTCCTCCACCGAGACCTTTTCGCCGGTTCGCGGATTGCGGCCTATGCGGGCAGGCCGGTTCTTGACTGAAAATGCGCCGAAGCCGCGCAATTCGACCCGGTCGCCGCGCGCCAAAGCCGAGACGACCTCCTCCAGCACGGCATTGACGACATGTTCCACGTCACGCTGGTAAAGATGCGGATTGCGCTCCGATATCTTGGCGACTAGCTCCGATTTAATCATGTTGGCCCCCTCTGACCACTAACCGCCTAGCGATCGTTCCGGACAAGTGTAGGAGCCTGCCAAACCATCAGCAGGCCGTCAACCAAAAGTCGCTTAGGCAACAAGGCCTTGACGGCCGGAACGAATCCCGGATCGGCACCGAAAAGGCGGGCAATGCGAGCTACCGATTCGCTGGCGAAGCTGGCAAAAGGAATTTCTGAATCCTTCCAGTCAACCCCCGGGAGATCTTCCGATATGTCCTTTTGCGCAGCCAGCCAGGCGCGCGCCTCCGGCTCGCCGCCGATCGTGTCGACCAGCTTGGCCTCCAGCGCCTGACGGCCGGTGACAATGCGCCCGTCGGCCAACCGCCGCGCCTGGGCAAGGTCAATACTGCGTCTTTCCGCGACCAAGCCGACAAACCAGTTGAAGGTATCATCGACCACCGACTGGATCATCGCCAGGGCTTCCGGACTGGGCTCTCCGAACAAGGACGGTTCGGCTTTCAGCGGCGCGCTTTTGACTTCCGAATAGTTGACGCCGATCTTGTCCATCAGGTCCTCAAAGTGCGGAAACTGGAAGATGACGCCGATCGATCCGGTGATGGCGCTCTCGCGGGCAACGATATGGTCGGCGGCAATGGCCGTCATGTAGGCGGCCGAAGCGCCCAGCCCGTCAATGACGGCGACGATCGGCTTTTTCTCGGCTGCCTCGCGAATAGCCCGGTAAAGCGCTTCGCCACCGACAGCTGCTCCGCCGGGCGAATCGATGCGCAACACGATCGCCTTGACGGCCCTGGCCCCGGCCGCCTTGGCGATCAGTTCGGCGGCCTTCGGACGGGTATCGATAAAGCCGTCGACGGCGATGCGGGCGACCTGTTCGCGGCGTACCTTGCCGTCCAGGCCGAGCCCCGATGTCATCGCGACAATGGTGATGACGGCGGCGGCAAAGACCAGGAAAGCGACGGCCCGCCAGAAACTTGCCCGTCGCCGCAACCGCCTGCGGTCCATGATGACATCGGCATCCATCGTAAAATCTCCCGGGGATGTGAAGACTTCGGCGCAATTCGACTATCGCCTGAGCGGCCTGTCCTACCAGTCGTCGGCGCCCATGATCAAGGGTGGGGGATCAAGCGGGGAATGGCGGGGCGGGTGTTGCGGCAATGGCGGCACTTCCCCTTCAGCCCTCCAGCAACGCCTCCACATAGGCCGGCACGACCTCCGTCGCCTTGCCGTGGATGGCCTCGGCGAACATCGATATCCCCTCAGACGGCTCCAGATTGAGTTCCACCGTGTGGGCGCCCGCGCCCCGCACCCCGGCGACGAAGCCGGCGGCGGGATAGACGTTGCCGCTAGTGCCGATGGAGATGAACAGGTCGCAGGCGGCCAATGCGGCGGTGATCTCCTCCATACGGTAGGGCATCTCGCCGAACCAGACGACATCGGGCCGCAGCGCCGGCGCGGCGCAGCGGGGGCAGACCTCGCCGACGTCCAGGTCGCCCGGCGCCGGCCGGCGGTCGGAACA
>CAJHXO010000427.1_pt1 | contig 13322 bp, 12 predicted proteins | sample 9198491 | NCBI WGS metagenome assembly CAJHXO01 (sample SAMEA7708296, study PRJEB35096) | sediment metagenome | biome: marine neritic benthic zone biome [ENVO:01000025]; feature: sediment [ENVO:00002007]; material: shallow marine sediment [ENVO:03000034] sea grass bed [ENVO_01000059] ...
CAGTTGCGACGAAGCAAGCGACAATCGTTCCTCATGCTCGCCATCTGGATGGTGTTCGCTGGCGTCATAGGGCTCATCGTCAACCGCTGCACAGGTGGCTGACGATACTCCGCGGCACGGTCCTCCGCAGCATGGAACGTCGCCAGGGATTAGCGCCATGTCACCGTAATTCAGCGGTAGCGTCGACGGTCATGAGATTACGCCGCGCCGCGCGAGAGACGATGGATCCCCAGGCGGACCCCCCAGACGATGAGGACCGCCACGATCCCGTCGGCGGCAATCAGCAGCAGGTTGACCGCCACCGTCCAATCCAACGCACCTGCAAACAGGTCGATCGGCTGGCCGGTTTCCGAATCGAACACGCTCCCCTGGGCAATCGACTTGTTGGCAAACGATACCAGCAGCCACGCCAAGGGGCCGCCGACCCCGACCGCCAGGCAGCGTGAGATCAGACCGCCGCCGCGCCAGTGATGCAATGCCGCATAGAGCGGCACAACGATCAGATTGCCGGCAATGAACGTGTGAAGCGCGGCCCCGACGACCAGCGGCCACCAGAAGTTCGTATATCCGGTGATCGACCATGCCGTCAGGCAACTCGCAATCGCGAAGACGAGCTGGAACCACGCGATCTCGCGCCATACCGACGAAGACGCCCGGCTATCGGCCGAGCTGTTTGGCGATGTTCTCATCGACGAGTCTCCAGGTCGGCGGCGCCAGCACGCCGTTGACGATCGGCAGCATTCCCATTCCCTCACCGAACGTGCCAATGAGAATGGTCCCGCCGCGGGTGAAGACGAACCGCACGACGGCCCCCGGTGACAGGGCATGCGAGTCATCGGTGATGTTCAGCACGACGCGATCCTCCGCCGCCACGACATGTCGCACGGTGCCCAGGCGCGGAATGAACGTCTTGTCGCCCGTCGTCACCGGCCGCTTCGCCCTGGCCGCCGGCGTCGGCTGGTGCCGGAGCTCGGTGTAGACCTGGTTCGCCGTCAACCCGCTCGCGGTTGTCCCGATGATCGTCTCGTTGAAGTAGCCGTGAAAGCCGACAAGAACGCCCGGAACAAAGATGCCCTCATAGGTGCTGTTGAACCGCACCGGCGAGTGCTTGCCGAGAAGCGTATGACCCCGGGCGCAGGCGTCCAGAGACCGGCAGTCCGGCGGAATGTGCGTGGGCGCAGGCTCGACTCCGATATGGAGTCTGGTGCCGCCACCCTCCCAAAGCCAATATCCGCTGGTGAACCGATCCGACGGTTTGGCGCCGAGCGTTCGAGCTGGTTCCGCCACTCCCGCCTCCCATTTCAATCAAGGTTGCATGACCCGGCATCCGTTGCAACGGCGTCGCCAGGCTAGAAGATCCCCGCATCCAGGCCGGCCGCCATGGCAGCACCGAGGTCGCGGCACTGGTCGACGAACTCCTCCTGCCAGGCGCCGCGGCAGACCAGCGGGTCCTGCACCGCGCGCCAGCGCAGGCCGGTGACGATGGTCTCCACGCCGCGCCGGGTGCCGGTGCCGTCATGGCCGGCGCGGATGTAGAGCGCGTAGGGCAGGCCTTGCGTCTTTTCCAGTACCGGATAGTAGCAGCGGTCGAAAAAGTCCTTCAGCGCGCCGCTCATATAGCCGAGATTTTCCGTCGTGCCGAGGATCACCGCCTGCGCCGCCAGCACGTCGTCAGGGCCGGTGTCGAAGGGCGACTTGGCGACGACTTCGACGCCGTCGGCCTCCGCTTGGGCAGCGCCTTCGACCACCGCATCGCGCAGCCTTTGCGTATTGGGCGAAGGCGCGTGGGCGATAATGAGCAGGCGCTTGTCCGGCATTTTGCGCGTTCGCTATTTTTTGCGCGTATTTTTAATCCGAAAACCGGTTCCCACTTTTCGGAAATGCGCTTTATTCGCGCACGACCATGACCGAGCAGGCGGTGTGGCGAACAACGCGGGCGGCGTTCGGGCCGATCAGGTAATCGGCGAGTTCGGGCCGGTGCGAACCCATGACGATGAGGTCGGCGCCGGTCTCCTCGGCGGTCTCGATGATGCGCTGATAGATCGGGCCGTGGACGATATGGCTGGTGACGTCCTGGCCGGCCAGATGCTCGGCAATGAAGTCCCTCATGTTGTCGTGAGTGCCTTGCTTGAGCTTTTCCTCATAATCCTCCGGGAAGTACTGGCGGACCATGCCATGGGCGAGGTCCGGAATGACGGTGACCAGATGCAAGGCCGCGCCATAGGTCTCACACAGCGAAACGGCAACGGGCAAAGCCTTTTTCCATGAGCTATCCTGGGCAAGGTCGATAGGCAGAAGGATCGTCTTGTACATGGGGTCATCTCTCATGTTTCCAGTCCGTTCTTCCCGATTCTAGCCGATGGCGCCGTGTGTCAACAGTGCGATGGTGCCGCAGCCGCCTGTATCCGCAGGACATTCGGGAAACCGGCTGTTTGAAAAAAAATCGTCTATCCGCCAAGGATTGACGGGACAGGACCGTCTAACGGGTAAATGTTGAAGCCGATGACCGACAGCGAGCTGGCGAATTCCGCCAGCCAGGGCGACCGTGACGCGTTCCAGCGGCTGCTGGAGCGGCATTACGACATGATCCATCGCGTCGCCTTGCGGTTCACCGGATCAACGGCGGATGCGGAAGACATCAGCCAGGACGTGTGTCTGGCTCTGGTGCGAAAGCTTGCAGCCTTTCGCGGCGATGCGCTGTTTTCCACCTGGCTCTACCGGGTGGTGATCAATGCCTGCCGCGATTTTGCCCGGCGGCGCGCTTCGGCAACGGCGCTGGTGGAGAACTATGTGGCTTATCGAGAGTTGGACGAGGCCGACCATGCCGACACCGAAGCACGGCTCGGTTGGTTGCAGGAGGCTTTTTCGCGCCTGCCGCAGGACTTGCGCGAAACGGCTCTGCTGGTTGTAGCGGAGGACATGACGCATGCGCAGGCGGGAGCGATTCTTGATTGTGCGGAAGGCACGATCGCCTGGCGCATGTCAGCCGTGCGAAAGCGGCTGAAGCTGGATTTGGAGTCAAACCATGGCGAATGACATGGACAAGCTGAAAGCCATGTTCGACCGGCAGGCCGCAAGCGCGCCGGATCCGGCAGCGAAGGACGCCGCGATCGGCGCGGCGATGGCGGCGTTCGATGAAAAGCATGCCCATAAACATGAGGGCGCGCGCCAAGGATCGCGGCTGATGGATCGTCTTACGGGTGCAGCAGATGCTGCCCGTGCAACCCTTTTCGGGAGACGACCGATGAAAATGTCCCACGTGCTGGCCGGCAGCGTCAGCGTTCTCGTTCTCAGCCTTGCCGTTCTTAATGTCAGTCAGTTCCAGACGCCCGACGGCCATGAGACCGGTGCCGGCAAACCCGATGACGTCCGCCTCGGTGCGGGGCAGAGTTCGCGCAAGGTGGAGGCAAAGCTGGAGGAGCCTGCCAAACCATCCGGCAGGGCGGTCCCCGCGACTCCGGTGGAGACGCAGGCGCAGACGCCGAGCGCAGAGCCGGCCGGCCGGCAGAACGCGGCGTCCAGTGCAGCGCCTGGGGATGATAAAAACGCCCCCTCCAGCGTTGTCGTCGACGGTCTTGCCGGAGCCCTCACGGGTCCGGTCGCGCAGTCGGATAATGCCGCGATCGCCTCCAACGAGGAGGCGCAGCGGCCGGACGATCAATTCCGCGGCGGCCGGGAGCAGGATGTTGCGCGGGACATGGCACAGAGCATGTCGAAATCCAAACAGGCGCCGGTCAGACAGCGGCTCGCCCGGAAGCTCGCCGAGGCTGAAAGCTTCGAGCAAAGCCAGTTCGGCAACCAGGTCGCCGGCATTGTCGCGCCGGCGCCGACCGGCGGCGACGAGATCGGGCGCCGGGAGTACCGCGACCAAGGCCGCGACAAGTTCGAGACGGTGAAAGCCAATCCGGTCAAGGTGACTGCCGAGGAGCCGGTTTCGACCTTTTCCATCGATGTCGACACGGCGTCCTATTCCTTCATGCGGGCCGCCATCAATGATGGCGTGCTGCCGCAAAAGGACGCGGTGCGGGTGGAGGAGCTGATCAATTATTTCCCCTATGACTATGAGGGTCCCGACAACCGCGAGGAGCCGTTCAAGGCGAGCGTTTCGGTTTTCGACACGCCGTGGAATGCCGACACCAAGCTGATGCATGTCGGCATCAAGGGCTACCAGATCGATGCGGCCGAGACGCCGCGCGCCAATCTCGTCTTCCTGATCGACAGATCCGGTTCGATGAATGCGGCCAACAAGCTGCCGCTTCTGATCAATTCCATGAAACTGCTGCTCGACAGTCTGACACCCGACGACACGGTGTCGATTGTCACCTATGCCGGCGGAGCCGGCACGGTGCTGGCGCCGACGAAGGTGGCCGACAAGGGCAAGATTGTCGCCGCGCTGGAATCGCTGCATGCGGGCGGCTCGACGGCGGGCGCGGAAGGCGTGCGTCAGGCTTACCGGCTGGCGGAACGGAATTTCGACAAGGACGGCGTTAACCGAGTGATCCTGGCGACTGACGGCGACTTCAATGTCGGCATCACCAATCTGGACGAACTCAAGAGTTTTATTGAACGCAAGCGCAAGACCGGCATATTCCTGTCCGTCCTGGGTTTCGGCATGGGCAACTACAACGATCAGCTGATGCAGACGCTGGCGCAGAACGGCAATGGCGCGGCGGCCTATATCGACACGCTGAGCGAGGCGCGCAAGGTGCTGGTGGAGGAAGCCGGCTCGACGCTGTTTCCGATCGCCAAGGACGTCAAGATCCAGATGGAATTCAATCCGCACACGGTTTCGGAGTATCGGTTGATCGGCTACGAGACCCGGCTCTTGAACCGCGAGGATTTCAACAACGACAAGATCGATGCCGGGGAAATCGGGGCCGGGCACTCGGTTACGGCAATCTACGAGCTGACGCTGAAAAACAGCCCGGCACGGCTTGTCGATAGCCTGCGCTATCAGAGCGAGACGACAATTGCCGACGATCCGAAAAGCGCCGAATACGGTTTTCTGAAAATTCGCTACAAGCTGCCGCAAGAAGACACCAGCAAGCTGATCACCCAGGCCATCGCGCCCGATACGCATGAGTCCGGCGCCGCGCCGCGCGAGGCGCGGTTTGCCGCCGCCGTCGCAGCCTTCGGCCAGATCCTGCGGGGCGGGCGCTATACCGGCGATTTCAATCCTGACGATGTGATCGACCTGGCGCAATCGGCCAAGGGTGACGACAGATTCGGCTACCGCGCCGAATTCATCAACCTTGTCCGGCTGGCCAAGTCGTCGGCAATGATGGAGCAGCTCAGGCGCCGGTGAGGGTAAAGCAGCGCATCAACCGGCGATAACCGCCGGCCGGTCATGTGAGCCGCGGCAGGGCTGCGGTTCACATGTGCTTTTGTCTCACCGGATATGGAACTGATGGCTGCGGGCGGGCCGGGACCGTCAGCCCTTGACCACGCGCAGGCGCGATCGCTGTTCGGCTTCCGACAAAGGCGGCTCAGCCGATAATGTGCAGTCGCCCGCGGTCATCGCCAGGATGGTTTGAGCGTTCACCGATCGGGCGAAATGGAAGCCCTGCACCTGATTGCACCCGGCGGCGGTTACGAGCGCCAATTGCACTCCATTCTCGACGCCTTCGGCCAGGGTTTCGATGCCCAGGCTGTCGGCCATCGCCACGATCGCACGCACAATCTCCAGATTTTGCGTACGGTCGTTCTCAAGTCCAAGTACAAAGCTGCGATCGATCTTGATCTTGTCGATCGGGAATTTGTGGATGTAACTGAGGGCCGAATAACCGGTACCAAAATCATCGAGCGCGATACGAATGCCGGCGGCCTTCAGCGATGTCATGGCCTGCATGGTGGCATCGTCCTCGGTCAAAAACAGCGATTCGGTGATTTCCAGTTCGATGCGGCGCGGGGCGAGACCGGTTTCTGCCAGGGCATCGGACAGAGTGGCGACGAAATCATCTCCGGTAAACTGAATTGCCGAGACATTGACCGCCAGAGAAATGTCGTCCGGCCATTGCGCGGCGTCCGCGCAAGCCCTTTTCAACGTCCATTTGCCAAGACGGCCGATCATGCCGATTTCCTCGGCCACCGGAATGAACTCGGTCGGCGAAACGCTGCCACGACGCGGATTGGTCCAGCGCAACAGGGCTTCCACGCCCTTGATCCGGCCTGATTGCGTTTCGACCTGCGGCTGGTATTCGACAAAGAATTCGTCATCGAAATTTGCGGTTTTGAGCTCAAGCTCCAGTTTCTGCCGGGCATCGAGTTTGGCCTGGAGGCTTTTTTCGAAAAACGCCTTCCTGCCGCGTCCCTGCGATTTGGCGGCATAGAGCGCGGTGTCGGCATATCTCAAAAGGGTTTCCGTGTCGCTGCTGTTATCGGGCGACATGGCGATGCCGATACTGGTTCCGGTGCGCAGCTCTTTGCCATCGACTTCAAACGGATCGACGAGGCTCTCGATAATCCGGTCAGCGAGTTTATCCGGATCGGATCGGCCGGTGACGCCAACCTGCACGACAATGAACTCGTCACCACCGATGCGGGAGACGAGATTGCCGCCACGGCAGACGCCGGATATCCTTTGTCCGACCTGGCGCAGGATCTTGTCGCCGACCGCATGGCCGAGCGTGTCATTGACATTCTTGAAATTGTCGAGATCAAGACACAGCACGGCCAGTTTTTCACCGGTCTCGGCGCGGCGCGCCAATGCGTCTTCGATGAACTGCTGCAGCATGTTGCGGTTCGGCAGATCGGTCAGAGAATCGTGGCGCGCAAGATGGGCGACCCGTTCCTGGGCGATTGTTCTTTCCGTCACATCCTCGCAGGTCAGAACCGTGCCGCCCTCTGCGAGGCCGCGTCTTGCGACCTGGATGATGCTGCCGTCGCGGAGCCGAATGTCCGACTGATCGCCTTCTTCGCTCGTGCCGGCGCGGCACAGCAGGATCGTGCTTTCCAGATCGGGCCGCTTTTTCTTGCCGAACTGGCGAACAAGGTCGGCAATGGTCCAGTCGTCGTGGATTGCGGCGTCTTTGATTTCGAAAATCTCGAACAGCCGGCGATTGACCACCTGAACGCGGCCGGCAGAGTCGACCATACACAGGCCCTGGGACATGTTGTTGAGAGCGATATGGAATATCCGGTTCTGAAGACGCAGCTGTTCTTCCGTGGCCTCCAGCACTGTCGCCGCGGATTTCAGGTCCGATGACGTCTTTCCCAAGATGCGGTTGTTCCAGTAAAGCAGTAATATCAGCATAAGGCTGGCCATGATCAGGCCGGCCGTCAGCGCGCTGAAGCGCCTGTGCAGGCCAAGCAAGGCCTGCTGGTCTTTGGCAACCAGGTTGCCGCCATAGGTATTGGCCTCCGACGCAAGCCCGATGAATTCCGTCTCCAGCGGCTTGAGAATCTCCATCAGCCGGGCATTGGCGATCGGATCATCAGCTTGTGGGATATACGGACCGGCGGCGTCTAGCGCCGCCTTGAAATCGCTAAGGAGCCGGCCACGCCAGGGATCTTCGTTGGTGAAGCGTACAAACGCTCCCTTGCCCAGGGTTTTGTAGCGGCTTTGCAAGATGGCATAGCGCAGCGCCACGTCGTCGACGCTGACGTCGTTATTGCCGGCCGCAAGCTCGGCAATGCGGGTAATCAGCCGTGCATATTCGTGGACGGCCTGGCTGGCGCTGAAGGCAACGACATAACGTGACGTACGCTCCAGCGCCGCCTGGCGCTCCTGAATCGAAAGAGCGAATTTGGCACTGGCAATACCAAGAAGAATAATGGCGCCCAGAAGCAGGGCGCCAAGAAAACGGCCAGTGAAAGCCTTGTGAAACATGCCGGCTGGCCTGGCTACTCGACGATCAGCCTGGAAAGCTGCCAGACGGACCGGCCATAGTATTTCTGGCTGTGCAGCGCCGGATCGGAATCGTAGGGATAGACGATGAACAGCGGACCCTTGTCGCTGACCGGCATGTAGTCACCGTCACGCTTTATGGCGAGGATGGCGCCGCGCTCATAGAAATCGGCCAGCGGGATGGTGGTGCGGTAATCGTTCAGTGCGATCGCGACAACCGTTTCGCCGCTTGCATCGACCTTGGTCATCAGATCCCTGAGAGCTACGCCCTCGAAGGTAACCGGATTGTCAAACCACGGCGTCGATGTGATGATGGAAACCATGTCCATGTCTTCCAGCATCTGCCTGTCGAACACTGCCTTGCCGGCGGCATTGACGACCGCGATATTGCCTTCGATGGAAAGAATCGGCTTGCCGCCGGGGCTCGCCAGGGTCTGACCGGCTTGCGTGGCGGGGCCGGTTGCAGCGAGCGCTGCGGCAAGAGCACCGGAAAGCGCAAGGGCGGAAAATGTTCGACGATTGATCATGGGGTACTCCTGGCTCAGTTTTTCATGAGCGAACGACTATCAAGTCGGATTTAACAATCAGTGGTAGTGAGCATGTTCTATCGGCTAAACGGACTGTTATCTAATATTATGCTGAATCAATACTTTAGAAAATTTCTAAGATGCTTTGTTAATGAATCATTGACTCATCGATTAAGATTGTCAAAATCTACTTGTCGTTGGAAACTGCACAAGTGACGGAGTACCAATCGCCGTGATTGAAACATACAAAGAATTCAGCTTTGAAGCCGCCCACAAGGTGCCGCCCTATTCGGATGTTCACGGGCACTCGTTCCGCGTTTGCGTTTCAATCCATGGCGAACCGGATGCAACTTATGGTTGGTCGGCCAATCTGTACGATGTCGAGACGAAAGTCGAGGAAATCCACGGTGAGCTCGACCATCGTTATCTGAACGATATTGAGGGCCTTGAAGTGCCATCGCTGGAAAACCTGGCGAAATGGCTTTTCGACAAGCTCGACGGGCATATTCACGGACTGGAAAGTGTACACGTTGCGCGCGGCGCGGTCGGCCAGGCGGAAGGCTGCATCTATCGGCGCCCGGCGGTGGCCAAGGCCGCCTGACAGGCCGCACCGGGGGTCAGTCGCGCTTTTCGAGGATCTTGCGGTATGGCCGCCGTAGCGGTTCCGGCAGGTCATCGGCGTCCCAATAGCCAACCAGAATGCCATCGCCGGCTTGTCTGTCGCGCCTGTCACGGATTTCGTCGTCGGAGATCGTTGTGCGCTGGGACGTGCGCAGGGCCCAGCGCCTGAGCGCCGTCTCCATGGTCTGACAGACATCGGCGTAACCGGCATCATCGCCGAGATCGACCAATTCGTCAGGATCGTTTGCAAGGTCGAACAGCATTGGCCTCAATCCATCGGCGTGGATGTATTTCCAGTGATTGTCGGTGACCATGAACAGGCGCGCACCGGAAGGCTCGGCGCCGAGTGCCCGGGCTGCCGGCAGCAGCGAGTAGTCGTATTCGCTGATCGCGTAGCGCCGCCAGTCCTGCGGGCGATTGCCATGCAGAGCCGGCACCAGGGAGAGGCCTTCAAGCCGGTGCGGTTGCGGATCGCCACCAAGCGCTTCGACAAAGGTCGGCAAAAGGTCGATCGATTCCGTCAGCGCCTCGCAGACCGTGCCACGGGCCGCGTCGGCGGCCGTTGAGGGATCGTAGACGATCAGCGGGATTTTCACCGACGGGTCGTGGAAAAGGTCCTTTTCGCCAAGCCAGTGATCGCCGAGATAGTCGCCGTGATCGGAGGTCAGCACGATCATCGTGTCTTCGAACAGGCCGCGCTCTTCCAGAAACCTGAAAAGCACGCCGAGCTGGTCGTCGATCTGCCCGATCAGGCCCATATAGGTCGGGATCACGGCGCGGCGCACCTCGTCGCGTGAAAAAGCCCTGGCGACCCGGTGGTCCATGAAAGCGCGGTAGACCGGATGGGCGCGGTTGCCACGTTCCGATTCGGTGCGCACGGCCGGCAGGATGTCATCGGGACCGTAAAGGGCGTGATAGGGCGACGGAACGACATAGGGCCAGTGCGGCTTGATGTAGGACAGATGCAGGCACCAGGGATCGTCGCCGGCCTCGGCGATGAAATCCATGGCGCGGCGGGTCATATAGGGCGTCTCGGAATGCTCGTCGGGAATGCGGGCCGGTTCGGCGGCATTCTTCAGGAACCAGCCCGACAGAAGATCGCCATTGTCGTCCGCCGCGGCATTGGCCCAATCGTGCCAGGGATTGTCGCCGTCATAACCGAGATTGCGCAAATAGTCGTTGTAGCGCGGCTCGCGCTCGTCATAGCGCCCGTCCGGGCCGATACCGTAAAGGCCGTCGTCGCGCTCGAAGGGCTCAAAGCCGCATTCCGACACCAGCACGCCGATTTCAGAATCCGGATCGATGCCGAGCCGCGCCATGCCTTCCGTGTCGGCCCGCATATGGGTCTTGCCGACCAGCACCGTGCGCAATCCAAGAGGGCGCAGATAGTCGCCCATGGTCATCTCTCCGGCCTTGAGCGGAATATTGTTCCATGAGGCGCCATGCGAATGGACGTAGCGGCCGGTGTAGAAACACATGCGCGAAGCGCCGCAGACCGGCGACTGCGCATAGGCGCGGGCGAAGCGGACGCCGCGCGCCGCCAGCGCATCGATATTGGGGGTGCGCAAATGGGGATGGCCGGCACAGCCCAGGTAGTCGAACCGGAGCTGATCGCACATGATGAAAAGGATATTTTTGACCGTGCGGCTCATCGGCCTTCAACGCGATCCATCAGAGCGCCGTGATGCGGATTTTGGCCTTGAGTCCGGCCTTGCAAAAGGCATGGAGAAAACAGGTCTGTTCCGACATATCCAGCGCTGTGCGGGCGAAATCATCGTCCTCACCGGTCCTTAGATAGACATGGGTCTCGACCGGGTCGGTCTCGCCGGGCTTGCCGGTGCCGCCGGTTGCGCCGCCTGGCGAGAAATGGGTGTCCTGCAGGATGCGGTATTCGGCAATCGGCTTTTTGACGATTTGGGCGTAGCGGCCGAACTGGGTCATGAAGCAGAAGCCGATGCCGGCCGATATATAGCTTGCCGCGTCCGGCGCGCGGCCCATGCCGCCGTTTTCCGGCGCTTCATCGCACAGGAAATGGAAGATCGAGCCGCGCGGATTGTATAGATGCTGCTCGATTTGCCTAATGCCGTCTGAGCGCAAGGTGCAGATGCCGCGCACATGCAGGGTGCGGTCCTGGCCCTCCTCCAGGCTGGAGCCCTGGTAACTCGTCGTCTCGACCGTTTGAGGCGTCATGCCGTTGCGGCGGACCAGTCCGGACCAGTCATCCTTCGCCGGCCGGGCGCCATCGAACTGATCGCCGGGATCGGCCAGGGCCGGCCGGCCGATCGCCAAGGCCCGCGCCGTTTCGATCCCGCGGCCATTGTGCGTCAGTGTGAACAGGCTTTCATTGTGATCGCGCATCAGGCTGTTGAGTGGAGAGGCGGCCGCGGCATCGCAAACAAGCTGCATCAGGTCTTGCCGCGACGCATCGCTGTCGATCTGCGCTTCCATCTCGACATTCCGTGCGCCGCCGACCATCGTGCCTTTCAGCGCCGAGCCTTGCATCGTGTAGTAATTGTCCTGGATTAGCCTGATGTCGCCAATCGCGATATTCCGCTCGCCGGCGAGCGCCAGAACTTCGTTCATGGTGGAAGCGATCATGCCGGTGGTGAAAAACGCCAGCGGGCAAGGCGCTTCATCCTGGCCGTTAAGGTAAGCGCCTTCGTCGCTGGCGAGGCGCCAAACCGCGCCGCTGCGGGCCGAGGCGACCAGGGCTTCCTTTTGCATGTCGCTCAACGACCGCACGGCGACCCGCACGGCTTCGCCCTTGCGGATTTCGGGAGCGGTAAATCCGATCTCACCGCTATTTTCGACACGGAAGAAAAGCGGTTTGCCGGAATCCTTCAAAGGATTGCTCATTGCCGCGACCATGATCGTTGCCCGATGCCTTTGCAACCTTGGGTGGGCGACGACTATCACAATGCGGTCGCGTATAAAATCCGCTGCGGCACTGTCGCGCCTTGCCCTTAGGCCGCGCACGGTCATAAACGTCGTCGAAAACGAGCGCCCATGGGCGCCCCTGGGCGCTCTGGGGCGATCGCACAATATGGTACCGGCATGACGAACAATCCCTACAGGCCGCGCGACTGGCAGGATCATCCACCGTCGATCTATCCCGATTACAAATCGACGGTTCTGCGCAATCCGCTGAAACCCCTGATCCCGATCCGCCAGTCCCTGACGGAGACGACCGGGCCCGTCTACGGTCATGACGCGCTCGGACCGCTCGATCATGACCTGACGAAGAATGCGGCGAAAAACGGCGCGCCGATCGGCGAACGCATCATCGTCACCGGACGGGTTCTGGACGAGGATGGCCGGCCGGTGCCAAATACGCTGATCGAGATATGGCAGGCCAATGCCGCCGGGCGCTACATTCACGTCAAGGAAGTGCATGACGCGCCGATCGATCCGAATTTTCTCGGCGCCGGGCGCTTCATGAGCGATGAAAGCGGCCAGTACCGGTTCATCACCATCAAGCCCGGCTCTTATCCCTGGGGCAATCATGAAAACGCCTGGCGGCCGGCGCATATTCACTTTTCGCTGTTCGGCCCGGCCTTTGCGACCAGGCTGGTGACACAGATGTATTTTGAGGACGATCCGACCTTTGCCTATGATCCGATCTTCAATTCCGTCCCCGACGAAGCGGCGCGCCAGCGTCTGGTGGCCAAATTCTCGCTTGACCTGACGGAGCCGGAATGGGCGCATGCCTATGTCTTCGACATCGTATTGCGTGGCCGCTTTGCCACGCCGATGGAGGAATAGATGACGAGCCGGAAGCAAACGCCCTCGCAGACGCTCGGCCCGTTCTTCGCCTATGGACTGACGCCGAGCCAGTCTGGATATGCCCACAAGTCCATCGCCGGCAACACGTTGGCGGCGACTGATGCTGCGGGCGAGCATGTGCGGATCAACGGCCGAATTCTGGACGGTGCCGGTGCGCCGATCGACGATGCGATGATTGAAATCTGGCAGGCCGCCTCCGATGGCTGCTATGCGGAAACCGATCAGGACGTGGCAGGCGGCGGCAATTTTGGCGGCTTCGGCCGCTGCGGCACCGACGATGATGGCGGTTATTCCTTTGCAACGATCAAGCCCGGCGCCATCGGCGACGGCCAGGCGCCGCATATCGGCGTTATCGTGCAGGCCCGCGGCATCCTCAATCACGCCTTCACGCGCATCTATTTTTCCGATGAGGCGGACGCCAATGCCGCCGATCCGGTTTTGCAAAACGTACCGGAGGACCGACGACACACACTGATCGCAGATCGTAGCGAGACGCCGGCCGGGCCGGTCTACCGCTTCGACATTCATATGCAGGGCGACAATGA
>CAJHXO010000492.1_pt1 | contig 13256 bp, 13 predicted proteins | sample 9198491 | NCBI WGS metagenome assembly CAJHXO01 (sample SAMEA7708296, study PRJEB35096) | sediment metagenome | biome: marine neritic benthic zone biome [ENVO:01000025]; feature: sediment [ENVO:00002007]; material: shallow marine sediment [ENVO:03000034] sea grass bed [ENVO_01000059] ...
CGAGAATTTGCGCTACGACCGCGTCATCATCATGACCGACGCCGACGTCGACGGGGCCCATATCGCCTCGCTGCTGATGACATTCTTCTTCCGCGAGATGCCCCAACTCGTCGCCGACGGCCATCTCTATCTCGCCGTGCCGCCGCTGTTCCGCATCGCACAGGGGCCGAAGGTTCTTTATGCCCGCGACGAGGTGCACCGGGACGCATTGCTGGAAAGCGAGTTCTCCGGCCGCGGCAAGGTCGAAGTGTCACGCTTCAAGGGCCTTGGCGAAATGATGCCGGCGCAACTGAAAGAGACCGCCATGGCGCCGGACAAGCGGGCGCTCCTGCAGGTCCGGATCGTCGAGAGCGAAACGGCCGGGGACGCCGATGTCGTCAACCGGCTGATGGGCAACAAGCCCGAAGCGCGCTTTGCCTTTATCCAGGAACGCGCCGCATTCGCCGACGACACGGCTCTGGATATCTAGGGCGCTTGATATTCAGAGCCGGCAAGTCCGTCAAAATGCCATCCGGGCCGCACCGGTCTGGCGCAAATGGCGGCAATCGGTTCACCAATGGCGCAATTTCTCCTTGCGTCTTCGCCGCCAGCCTGTCAAACCGTCGCTTCAAAGGCTGTGCGGCAGGCCTGACCATGCCGAAACTTCTGACAAAGTCCGGCGTTTGATCGAAATCCGTTGGACGTGAAATATTCCATGAGCTTTGACACACTTGGATTAAGCGACAAGGTCGTTCAGGCCGTGGAAACGGCCGGTTATACAACACCGACACCCATTCAGGCCGAGGCGATCCCGCATATTCTGGCGCACCGGGATGTGCTGGGCATTGCCCAGACCGGGACCGGCAAGACCGCCTCCTTCACCCTGCCCATGCTGACCCGCCTTGAAAAAGGCCGGGCGCGGGCGCGCATGCCGCGCACGCTCATCCTGGAGCCGACGCGCGAACTGGCGGCGCAGGTTGAGGAGAATTTCACGCGCTACGGCGTCAATCACAAACTGACCGTGGCGCTGCTGATCGGTGGTGTGTCGTTTGAGGAGCAAGGCAAGAAGATCACCCGCGGCGCCGATGTGCTGATCGCCACGCCGGGCCGACTGCTCGATCATACCGAGCGCGGCGGACTGCTTCTGACCGGCGTTGAAATCCTGGTCATCGACGAAGCCGACCGGATGCTCGACATGGGTTTCATTCCCGATATCGAACGGATCGTGAAGCTGATCCCGTTTACCCGCCAGACGCTGTTGTTTTCGGCAACCATGCCACCGGAGATCGGCCGGCTGGCCGACAAGTTCCTGCAGAACCCGGTTCGTGTGGAGGTCGCAAAACCGGCAACGGCGGCGGAAAACATTACGCTGTCGCTGGTGGCGTCCGACCCCAAGCCGCATGACAAGCGGGTAACCCTGCGCCGCCTGATCGATGGCGCGGAAGACCTCACCAATGCCATCATCTTCTGTAACCGCAAACGCGACGTGGCGACGCTCTACCGGTCGCTGCAGAAGCATGGCTATTCGGTCGGCGCACTGCATGGCGACATGGACCAGCATTCGCGGCTGAAGACGCTCGATGCATTCCGCGACAACGAAATCACGCTGCTGGTCGCCTCCGATGTCGCCGCCCGTGGCCTCGACATTCCCAATGTCAGCCACATCTTCAATTTCGACGTCCCGACCCATGCTGAGGACTATGTTCACCGCATCGGCCGCACCGGCCGGGCCGGCCGCTCCGGCGTGGCCATAACGATCGCGACCCGGGCCGAAGGCAAATATATCGACGCGATCGAAAGGCTGATCGGCAAAGCGATCGTCAGGGTCGACGACGGGCCGGTCACGACTGCGCCGCCGGAAGGTCGTGACGAGGACAGCGGCAGAAGCCGCCGCCGGCCGGACAAGAAGGGCAAGACGACGGAAAGTCGAGGAAGCCGCCGCCGTGGCAGGAAAGCCGCCACCAGAGCCGATGACAGCGACGCCGGGGCCGAAGCCGACGCTGCCCAGGCTGACACACCCAAAACCGGCGACCGCGATGGCGACAAGCCGAAAGCGGCCAAGCCGCGCAGAGACCGTAACGGCCGTGACAGAACGCGCGGCGGCGAAGCGAAAGAAAAACGCGGCGGCAAGAAACGCCAACGCGAAGACGCCGCTGTCGGTTTCAAGGACCACGTGCCGGCGTTCCTGCTCAGGCCGGTGCGGTCCGAATAGCTCAGGTCTTCTTCTTTTTCTTTTTCGGCTTTTCAGAGCGCAGCGCCGCCTCGTAGGCGAGCTTCGCCCAGGGGATTATGGCGTCGGGATCATCGAGCGCGGCATCCGGCAGGCGCCAATAGGGCATCTTCACCGGCTTTTTCTTGCCCTCATAAGTCCATTGGGTCGAGCCGGCGGCGGCGAATTCCGGCGCGCTCTGCCCGTCGGCCTTCAGGCAGACCTCGCCATCGACAACGACGGCAATGATCTCGCCCTGGTGATAGATGCAGGCGCCGCCGAACATGCGTTTGACGGTTACCGGGCCGAAAGGTTCGAAAAGATCGTGGAAATAGTCAGTCTCCATGACCGCAAGCGCCATGCGCCGCCTACGCCCCGGCGCGTTCCAGCGCGCTCGGGTCGGCCGGTGTCAGTTCAACCGATTCACCGCAGCCGCAGGCCGAGGTCTGATTGGGATTGTTGAAGACGAAGCCGGAACGCAGCTTGGTCACCTCGTAGTCCATTTCCGTGCCGAGCAGAAACAAGGTCGCGCCCGGATCGACAAACACCTTGCCGCCATCCACTTCAACCGCATCATCGGCCGGATTGGGTTCACTGACCAGATCGACAGTGTATTCCATGCCGGCGCAGCCGCCGTTCTTGATGCCGATGCGGATTCCTTGCGCCGGCTCGGCGCTGGCTGCAACGATGTCGCGCACCCGCGCTGCGGCGGCGTCGGTCAGTGTCAGAACCTGAAATCCGGAAACAGCCATTGCCTCAACCTACCGTTTGTCCGTTAGCATATTCTATATGGTCGTTCATGACTGCCATACCAATGGCCCGCCGGTCTCACCACCAGCCTATGGCCACTTTCGCTTCTTCCGACATGCGCTCCGGCGTCCACATCGGATCGAAAACGACCGTCGCCGTGGCGCCGGACAAACCCGGCACGGTGGTGATGGCGTTTTCCACCCAGATCGGCATTTCGCCGGCCACCGGACAGCCCGGTGCAGTCAGGGTCATGTCGACATTGACGTGGCGGTCATCGTCGATTTCGACTTTGTAGATCAGGCCGAGTTCATAGATATCGGCCGGAATTTCCGGGTCATAGACCGTCTTCAGCGCGGCGACGATTTCGGTCGTCAGCCGCTCCAGTTCGTCGGGCGGCAGCGTTGAGGCTTCGAAATCGGCCGTATTCGGGCCTGATTCCGCCTGTGGATCGGCGTTTTCAGCTTCCGGTGTCGTCATATCGCTCATGGTCTTGCTCTTCGCAATCCTCACGCAAAGAAAGAATGGGCCTTGATAAGCGCCTCTGCAAGGGCGTCGATCTCGGCCCTAGTATTATACATGCCGAACGAGGCGCGGCAGGTCGACGTTACGCCGTAGCGCGCCAACAGCGGCTGGGCGCAATGGGTGCCGGCGCGCACGGCGACGCCTTCGCGGTCGATGATCGTCGACACGTCATGGGCATGGGCGCCCTGCATCTCGAAGGAAACGATGGCGCCCTTGCCCGGCGCGTTGCCGAAAATGCGGATATAATTGAGCGCCGACAGCCTTTCATGGGCATAATCGCGCAACTCCGCCTCATGCGCGGCGATGGCCTCGCGGCCAATCGACTCCATATAGTTCAGCGCCGTACCCAAACCGATCGCCTGGACGATCGGCGGCGTGCCGGCCTCGAATTTGTGCGGCGGATCGCCATAGGTGACGTTGTCCTCAAAGACGTCGCGAATCATTTCGCCGCCGCCCATGTAAGGCGGCATGGCGTCGAGATGTTCACGCCTGGCCCACAGCACGCCGATACCCGTCGGCCCGTAGGTCTTGTGGCCGGTGAAGACATAGAAATCGCAGCCCAGATCCTGGACGTCGACCGGCATGTGGACGGCGGCCTGGCTGCCATCGACCAGCACGGGAATGCCGCGCTCATGGGCGATGCGGCAGACCTCCTTGATCGGCACGATCGTGCCGGTGACGTTCGACATGTGGGTGATCGCCACGATTTTTGTGCGGTCGGTGAGCGTTTTTTCAAACGTCTCCGGATTGAAGGCGCCGTCCTCCTCGATGCCGACCCATTTGATGACCGCGCCGCGCCGTTCGCGATGGAAATGCCAGGGCACGATGTTGGAATGGTGCTCCATGATGGAGAGCACGATCTCGTCGCCCTCGCCGATCACCATGCCGCCGAAGGACTGGGCGACCAGATTAAGGCCTTCGGTCGAGGAGCGGGTGAAGATGATTTCTTCATCAGATGGCGCGTTGATGAAGGCGCGTACCGTCTGGCGGGCCTCCTCATAAGCGTCGGTGGCGGCATTGGAGAGATAGTGCAGGCCGCGATGGACATTGGAATATCCCTCGCAATAGGTCTCGGTTATCTTGTCGATCACCGCCTGCGGCTTCTGCGCCGAGGCGCCATTGTCGAGATAGACCAGCGGCTTGCCGTAGACGGTGCGCGACAGGATCGGGAAGTCGGCGCGGATCGCGTCGACATCATAGGCGCCGCCGGCTGCCTTGCCCGCCGCGGTCGGCCGGTCGCTATGAATTTTCGTGTCCATCGCGCTCATAGCTCATGAACTCCATCAGCGACCCGTCCGGATCGCGAAAATAGACGCTTGTCCCCGGCCCCTTGGCGCCAAGCCGCTGCACCGGGCCGAGCTCGACCTCGATGCCCTGGCGCTTGAGGTGGCCGAGGGCCTCGGCAATCGGACCGGCCCAGCGAAAGCACAGATCGCTGTTGCCCGGCATGACCGGCAGGCGGGCTTTCGGCTCCGCCTTCTTGCCGGGCCCGTGGCAATTGAGTTGCTGGTCGCCGAACCGGAAAGCATAGCCGGCATCCTGCGCGATCGCTTGCGCACCCAGGACGCGCGTGTAGAAATCGCGCGCCGTGTCCCAGTCCGACACGTGGATCACGCAATGGTCAAGGTCGGTCGGCAGGCTCATTCCGCCTCCGTGACGCCGAGCCAGCGGCGGGTACGCGCCTCCAGCGCATCGATGATCGCCTCATCGCCGATCTCCTCGATCGCCTCGGCGAGGAAGGCCTGGACGAGAAGCTGCTCGGCGGTTTTGGCGTCGATGCCGCGCGAGCGCAGGAAGAACAGCATGTCCTCATCGATCTGGCCGCAGGTGGCGCCATGTGCGCACTGCACGTCGTCGGCGAAAATCTCCAGTTCCGGCTTGTTGGCAAACTCGGCCCCCTCCGACAGCAACAGCGCCTGGCTCATCATCTGGCCGTCGGTTTTCTGGGCCGCCTGGCGAACCGTGATTTTCCCCTGGAAAACGCCCTTGGCCTCACCGTCTATGGCCGCCTTGAAAAATTCGCGGCTGAGGCCGCCGGGCACGGTATGGTCGAGAACCAGCGTCGTGTCGATATGCTGACTGCCGCGGGCGATGGTCGTACCGCGAATGTTGGAGATCGCATCCTCGCCGTCAAAGGCCATGCGGATCTCAGAGCGCGCCACGGCGCTGCCGGCGCCGAAGATGAAAGGGTCGAATGTCGCGCCGGCCTCAAGGCGCGGCAGGATCAATCCGAGATGGATGGCCTGGTCGCCCTCCTCCTGCGCCTTGATCCAGTTCAGTCTGGCGCCCTCTGCGACCCGAATCTCGGCGACGATATTGGTCTGATAGGCGAGACCATCCGGGCCGGCATAGGTCTGCAGGATCGTCGCCTCGGCACCGGCCTCCACCGCGACCTGGTGGCGCAAGGTCTGCAGGCCGGGTTCATCACCGGCAAACAGGGTGACGATTTCCAGCGGCCGGGCGAGCTTTGCGCCTTCCTTGATGCGGATCACCGCGCCATCGCCGACAAAGGCACTGTTGAGCGCCAGAACCGGGGCATTGGCCGGATCGGCAAGATCATAGCGGTCCAGAATGGCGCCGCCATCGGCGAGAAAACGGCCGAGCGAGGCAAATTCCACCGCATCGTCGAGGCCGGACGTTTCCGACAAAGCCGGCATGAAGTGGCCGTTGATGAAAACAATGCGGTCACGCGCAATGCCGTCAAAAAGATCAGCGCGGGCCATGGCGCTTGCCGCCGCCTCGGGAGCGGCCGGTGCGGCCGGCGCCGGCGCATCGTCCATCAGGGCGCGCAAATCGGTGTATTTCCAGTCTTCGACGCGCCGGTGCGGCAAGCCCTTGTCGGCAAATACGCCGAAGGCGTCGGCGCGAATATCGTGCATCGGATCGTCGGCCGGCAGGCTGGCAAAATGGCCGGCAAAAGCGTCCTCGGCCCGGGTTTTGATCAGGCCCGTGTCAGCCATCAGGCCGCCTCCCCGACAAAATCGGCATAGCCGCGCTCTTCCAGTTGCAGCGCCAGATCCTTGCCACCGGTCTTGACGATCCGGCCTCTGGAGAGGACGTGCACCACATCAGGCACGATGTGATTGAGCAGCCGCTGATAATGGGTGATGACGAGGAACGAGCGGTTTGGCGCGCGCAGCGTGTTGACGCCATCGGCGACGATCCTGAGCGCGTCGATGTCAAGGCCGGAATCGGTCTCGTCCATGACGCACAATGTCGGCTCCAGCAGCGCCATCTGTAAAATCTCGTTGCGCTTCTTCTCGCCCCCGGAAAAACCGACATTGAGCGGCCTTTTCAGCATGTCCGACGATATCTTCAGCTTCTGCGCCACGTCTTTCATCCGGCGCATGAATTCAGGCGTCGTCAGCTCAGCCTCGCCCCTCGCCTTGCGTTGGGCATTCATCGCGGTCTTCAAAAACGTCATGGTGCCGACGCCGGGAATTTCGATAGGATACTGAAACGCCAGGAAAAGACCGGCGGCGGCGCGCTCGTCGGGCGCCATGTCCAACAGGTTCTCGCCATTATAGAGGACCTCGCCCGCGGTGATCTCATAGTCGTCCTTGCCGGCCAGCACATAGGACAGGGTCGATTTGCCGGAGCCGTTCGGCCCCATGATGGCGTGCACCTCGCCGGGATTGATCGTCAAGTCGATTCCGCGAAGGATTTCAGCATCTTCGTCGGCGACCTTGACACGGAGATTCTTGATTTCAAGCATTTTCTTCTTGCCCTTGTGCGGCATCCCCGAAGCTGTGTATCACCTCAATTTTGCCGATAATCTTGCTGTTGAAAGTTTCCAAATCCTCTGCCGGGATCCAGTATTCCTCATGTTCGCGACCGCCAACGACCTTCTTGTTAAAGCCAGCCAGATAGGCGGCATCGACAGTAAATTTCGTGACAAAGCCGCTGCGGGATTCGTTGTGCCTGGCGTTCCAATCACGTGCGATCTTGATCGCATACGCCTCGTTAGTGACCGGATAGAATATCGGTTGCTCCGGGAGGCGCGGCGGAAAAGCGAAAAAACCGCTTTCCTCAATCAGCATTAGTTCATTTAAACCGACAGGCCGATAAAGAGTGACTGATTCAATCATCTCACTCACCGTCCCAGTAATCGAGCGACTTTTCGGGCCGACCGACATAGCGAATGCCACCGGCGTCCGGATTGCTCCAGTCGAAGCGCGACATCACCGCGAACTTGCCGGAATCGGGATATTCGACGACTTCGGTGTCGACTTTGGTGGAGATGCCGAGATATTTCAGGGGCGTTGATCCGGTGTTGACGATCTGATGCGCGACCTCTGGCCCGCCGGTTGGCGCTGCAATGATGTCGTTTGCTTTGACCGGATAGGCCTCACCGCCGAAGCGGTAGGTCCCCTCACCTTCCAGGATGTTGAAAAGTTCCTCGATGGCGTGGTGGACGTGATATGGAAAGGCCTTCTTGCCAGGTTCGACGACATGCAGCATGCAGCCGATCCCCGTTGACCCGATCATGTCGCCGAAGCTGCCGATCTTCGCCGCGAATGCCTCGCCGTGGCCGTGGTCGCGCAGGGGCACGTCGTCGAGGTTGATAACGGGTTTGGTCATTTCCTCCGCCATCAGCCGACACTACCTTCCAGCGAGATGCCGATCAGCCGCTGGGTCTCGGCCATGAACTCCATCGGCAGTTTCTGGATGACTTCGCGGGCGAAACCGTTGACGATCAGCGCCACCGCCTCCTCCTCGCTCATGCCGCGCTGGACGCAGTAGAACATCTGGTCGTCTGAGATTTTTGACGTTGTCGCCTCGTGCTCAAAGACCGCCGAGGCGTTCTTCGATTCAATGTAAGGGATCGTGTGGGCGCCGCACTGGTCGCCGATCAGCAGCGAGTCGCACTGTGTATAGTTGCGCGCACCGGTCGCCCGGCGATTGGCCGAAACCAGACCGCGATAGGTGTTGGACGAATCACCGGCGGATATGCCCTTGGAAATGATCCGGCTTTTGGTGTTCTTGCCCAAATGAACCATCTTGGTGCCGGAATCCACCTGCTGGCGGCCATTGGAAATGGCGATGGAATAGAATTCGCCCTCTGAATTGTCGCCGCGCAGGATGCAGGAGGGGTATTTCCACGTGATCGCCGAGCCGGTTTCGACCTGGGTCCAGGAAATCTTGGCGTTTTTGCCGCGACAGTCGCCGCGCTTGGTCACAAAATTGTAGACGCCACCCTTGCCCTCCTTGTCGCCCGGATACCAGTTCTGGACGGTGGAATATTTGATCTCCGCATCGTCCAGCGCGACCAGTTCCACCACCGCAGCATGCAACTGGTTCTCGTCGCGCATCGGCGCCGTGCAGCCTTCCAAGTATGAGACATAGGAGCCTTCATCGGCGATGATCAATGTGCGCTCGAATTGACCGGTATTGCGCTCGTTGATGCGGAAATAGGTCGACAGCTCCATCGGGCAGCGTACGCCCTTGGGGATGTAGACAAAGGAACCGTCCGAATAGACCGCGGAGTTGAGCGTGGCGAAGAAGTTGTCGGTGTACGGCACGACCGAGCCGAGATACTTTCTCACCAGATCGGGATGCTCGCGCACGGCCTCCGAGATCGGCATGAAAATGACGCCGGCCTTGGCAAGTTCCTCCTTGAAGGTGGTGACGATCGAGACGGAATCGAAGATGGCGTCGACGGCAACCTTGCCGGATGCGTATTCGACGCCTCCGACTTCCTGTTCGCTGGGCTCGCCCTGCTTGCGCACGCCGGCGAGGATTTCCTGCTCCTTCAGCGGAATGCCGAGCTTTTCGTAGGTCGCCAGGATTTCCGGGTCGATTTCGTCAAGGCTGTTCGGTCCGCTCATCGATTTGGGCGCGGAGTAATAATAAATGTCCTGATAGTCGATCTTCGGATAATCGACACGCGCCCAGTCCGGCTCGGTCATGGTCTTCCAGCGGCGGAAGGCTTCAAGCCGCCATTCGGTCAGCCATTCCGGCTCATAGTTCCTAGCAGAAATAAAGCGGACGATATCCTCATTGAGGCCTTTAGGGGCCTTTTCCGATTCGATATCCGTCTCAAAGCCATATTTGTACTTGTCGACGTCAATCGCCTTGACCTGTTCGATGGTCTCCTGAACAGCTGGCATTTGATCCTCCTTAGCGGCTTCAAGGACCGCCGGTTGGCCTTGCTCTTGCCTCTATGCGGCGCGCTGGTCAGACAGGCGCGCGTAAATCCTTTTCCATGCGTCCACCACATAATCGGTTTCGGCGGCGTTGGCCGACGACGCCAGACTCATTCGGATGCCGCCGCCGCGCAAATCGGGCAAAACGCCCATCGCGGCCAAGACGTGGCTATCACCGACCTTGCCAGATGAACATGCAGATCCAGATGACACCGAAATGCCTTCAAGATCAAAGGCGATGACGGCTGTTTCAGCGTCGACCCCGGGTACGGCAAAAAGCACCGTATTGGCAAGGCGCTTCACCGTCGCACCGAAGATTGCCGCATCGGGCGCAACGCGCCTAATTCCCGATTCAAGCCGCCGACGCAATTCTTCGGTCCCGCCGACTTGCTCAAGATGGTGTCGCGCTGCTTTCGCCGCAACGCCAAATCCGGCAATCGCGGCGGCATTTTCCGTGCCGGCCCGGCGATACTTCTCTTGGCCGCCGCCGGTCAAAAGCGGCTCCGGCCGCAGCGCCTCTGTGGCCAGGATCAAGGCGCCAACGCCCTGCGGTCCGCCCATCTTATGAGCCGAGAGCGCCATCATGTCGACGCCGAGCGCTTTGATATCCAAGGCTATCCGGCCCGCCGCCTGCACAGCGTCGCAAAAAACGACGGCATCATATTGTCTGGCAATCGCTGCCGCCTCGGCCACGGGGTGAACTACGCCGGTTTCGTTGTTGGCCAGCATCAGCGCGACAAAAGGCCGCCCCGTCGCCGGATCATGTTCGCTCAACGCGCGCTCAAATGCTGCAAGATCGATGACGCCGTCCTGATCGACAGGCAGGATGGTCAGGTCGCCGGTTTCAAACCGGCCACCAAACAAGACGCAGGGATGCTCTGTGGCGCCGACATAAAGATGCGAGGCGGCGATGGATTTGTTGCCGGACAGCAGGTGCGGCGTCAGAGCCGTTATCGCCGCCTCCGTGGCTCCAGACGTAAAGATAACCTGATCCGGGCCGGCACCTGCAAGTGCGGCGATTTCGCTCCGTGCTGTTTCGATTTCTGCCCGCGCCCAGCGACCTTCAGCATGGACGGAAGACGGGTTGCCGACGCAAGCGGCAACACTCAACATAGCCTCCCGCGCCGCATCCAGAAGCGGCGCGCCGGCATTTGCGTCGAAATAAATGCGCTGCCTTTGTGCCAAGACGTCAGTCCGCTTTTGTTTAAAAGCCTTGAATTTTCCGGATCGTTTGGTGTTTAGATACGCGCCTTGCGAAACCGCTGTCGTCGATCCAGTTTTGAATTATTCCAAACTAGGTTCTAGGTAGCCAGCCAAAGCGTGTCAAGAAAACCGAGATCCCCATATCCGGTATGACATCGCGACAGGAATTCATATGCCTGAAGTGATTTTTGCCGGGCCTGACGGACGGCTTGAAGGCCGTTACCAGCCCGCCAAGGAAAAGACCGCGCCGATCGCACTGGTGCTGCATCCGCACCCGCGATTCGGTGGAACAATGAACAATCAGATTGTCTACCGCCTGTTTTACATGTTCCAACAGCGCGGCTTTACGACATTGCGCTTCAATTTCCGCGGCGTGGGCCGTAGCCAAGGCTATTTCGACCACGGCGTCGGCGAATTGTCGGATGCGGCGACAGCACTGGATTGGGTGCAGTCAATGCATCCGGATTCACGGGGAACCTGGATCGCCGGCTTTTCCTTCGGATCGTGGATTGGCATGCAATTGCTAATGCGTCGGCCGGAGGTGGAGGGCTTTATGTCGATCGCGCCGCAACCCAATATCTATGATTTCTCGTTCCTGGCTCCCTGCCCGTCCTCCGGCCTGATCATCAGCGGCGAACAGGACAAGGTTTCTCCACCTGAGGCGGTCAAGACGCTGGTCGACAAGCTTAGGGCGCAAAAAGGTATCGTCATCGACGATGCGGTCGTGGCAAATGCAAATCATTTCTTTGAGGGAAATATCGACACGCTAATCGACCATTGTTCGGAATATCTCGACATGCGGCTGGCGGCGATGGAGCAAGCCTAGAGGCTCAACCGGTCAAATCGTCATTTGCATGCCCGATTTGCCGATCTGGCAGAAGAACCGGTCTCAGGCTGCCACAGTATGCCTGGAGGGGCGATTCGGCACAGCGGCCGTTTGCTCAGCGTTGCGCATGTCCTTTTCAATGATCGCCATGACATTGTCTTCAGACACGGGGCGGCCAAACAGGAAGCCCTGAACATGGCGGCATGAATTGGCCATCAGGAAATGCGCCTGTTCGACATTCTCAACACCTTCGGCCACGACGCGCAGATCGAGCGATTGCCCGATATTGATGATCGATTGCAAAAGGCTTTCCACATTGGTGCCCGAACCTAAAGCATGCACAAAAGATCGGTCGATCTTGATCGTGTCGAAAGAGAACTGCCAGAGATAGCTGAGGCTGGAATAGCCGGTACCAAAATCGTCCATGACCAGGGCAACACCGAGCTCGCGGATATTCTGAAGCTGTTCGAGCACGGTGTGCGAAGATTCCATCAGCAGGCCTTCGGTGATCTCGATACCGAGCCGGCCGGGCTCAAGCTGCGTTTGCCGCAGGACATTTTCGACGATTTTTGGCATGTCACCGCGCCGGAACTGGGCCGGCGACAGATTGACAGACAGCGAAATATTGTCCGGCCAGTTTACGGCGGTGCGGCAGGCTTCATAAAGGATCCATTCTCCGAGCGGGACGATCAGACCTATTTCCTCAGCTACGGGAATGAACTCTGACGGGGAAACAAAACCACGGTCGGGATGCTCCATGCGAAGCAGCGCTTCAAATCCGGTCAGTCGTCGCGTCTTGAGGTTGTATTGCGGCTGATAGTGCAGCGAGAACCAATCATTCTCAAATGCCTTGCGCAAATCCGCTTGCAGGACCATCCGCCTCTTGAGCTGGTCATCCAGATCGGCGGTGTAGACGCCGATGGCGTTGCTGCCGGCCAGCTTGACCTGATGAAGCGCGACATCGGCGCTTCTGAGAAGCTGGGCACCGCCGGTGCCATGCTGCGGCGCCACAGCGACACCGACGCTGGCAGTAGAGACAACTTCATAGCCGTTGATATCATATGTGCCGGTCAGAGCGCTGCAGATACGCTCGGCAAACAATTCCGCGTGCTTGGCGCCGCTCAATTCGGGCTGAATGACGGCGAATTCGTCGCCGCCGAGTCGGCCAACAAATTCGGGCCGGTCGACCAATTTGCTGAGCCGCTCGGCAATATCGCGCAAATAGGCATCGCCCTCGGCGTGCCCGAAGGCATCATTGATTTCCTTGAACCGATCCAGATCAACGAAGTGGAGTGCCAACTGCCGACCCTCTTCGGCATGGCTTTCAAGCACTTCAGTCAGATTTTCCAGAAACCGGGTCCGGTTGGCGAGGCCGGTCAGTGTGTCGTGATGGGCGAGAAACCGTAAATGCTGCTCGGCGACGCGTTTTTGCCGAGTGCGAAACCAGAGACTTGTCGCCGGCACAGCAAAGCCCATGGCGGCAATAATCAACAATGCACCGAGGATGCCAGCAAGCCACTGCAGATAGAGGGCGCGCCGATGGGTATTATCGACGAATATGTCGATAACGCCGCGGATATTACTCTGATGGTCTACGAACGGCACAAAGGCTTCGGTGTAA
>CAJHXO010000476.1_pt1 | contig 13178 bp, 12 predicted proteins | sample 9198491 | NCBI WGS metagenome assembly CAJHXO01 (sample SAMEA7708296, study PRJEB35096) | sediment metagenome | biome: marine neritic benthic zone biome [ENVO:01000025]; feature: sediment [ENVO:00002007]; material: shallow marine sediment [ENVO:03000034] sea grass bed [ENVO_01000059] ...
CGCAGGCGACCCACCACCCGGGCCCAGCCCGCGTCGCTCGACACGACGAGCTTCGCGAGCAGCGGGTCGAAGCCGGGGTGGGGCTCGATGCCGATGCGCGCGGCCGTGTCGACGCGCACGCCGGGCCCGCTCGGCACGTCGAAGCGCCGGATCTCGCCGCGGCTCGGGCGCGCAGCGCCGCCGGCGTCGAGCGCCTCGGCGTCGACGCGCGCCTGGATCGCGAAGCCGCGCACGGCCGGCGGCTCCGCCACGCCGAGCGCGTCGAGCGCCTCGCCCGCCGCGATCCGCAGCTGGAGCTCGACGAGATCGATGCCCGTCACCTCCTCCGTCACCGTGTGCTCGACCTGGATGCGCGGATTGACCTCGATGAAATAGAAGGCGCCGGTGTCGGCGTCCTGCAGGAACTCCACCGTGCCGGCGCAGACATAATCGGCGGCCCCGGCGATGGCCAATGCATGGGCGGCGAGCTCGGCGCGTTGCGCGGCATCGAGATAAGGCGCGGGTGCCCGTTCAACGACCTTTTGGTGGCGGCGCTGGACGGTGCAGTCGCGTTCAAAGAGATGCACCCGGTTGCCGTGGGTGTCGCCGAGAACCTGCACCTCGACATGACGGGCGCGTTCCACCAGCTTTTCCAGATAGACCTCGTCCTTGCCGAAAGCGGCGCCGGCTTCGCGTTTTGCTTCTTTCACCTCGCCGGCAAGTTGTGACTCGTCGCGAATGACGCGCATGCCACGGCCGCCGCCACCCCACGACGCCTTGAGCATAAGCGGATAGCCGATCTCGCCAGCCAGTCTTTTCCAGGTCTCTGCGTCGTCTGGCAGCGGATCGGTGGCCGGCATGACCGGAACGCCCGCATCGACCGCAAGATTTCGGGCGGCGACCTTGTTGCCGAGATCGCGCATGGTCTGCGGCGACGGGCCAACAAAGGTAATACCGGCATTTTCGCAGGCCTCGGCGAATTCCGGACTTTCAGACAGAAATCCGTAGCCGGGGTGGATGGCATCGGCGCCGGCATGTGCGGCGACGCGCAGGATCTCGTCGATGGAAAGGTAGGCCTCGATCGGCCCCATCTGCGTCGCCAGATGCGCGCCCTTGCCGATCTGGTAGGCCTCGTCCGCCTTGAAGCGGTGCAGTGCCAGCTTGTCCTCCTCGGCAAACACGGCGACGGTGCGGATGCCGAGTTCATTGGCGGCGCGCAGAACGCGAATGGCGATTTCGGAGCGGTTGGCGACGAGCAGCTTGCGAATTTTTGTCAAGGCGCGACCACGGCAGGACTGTCAGAAGATGCCGGGCTTGTGTAAGCCACCCCGTTTGGTTGCGCAAACCGGCTCGGCAGCGGGCCAGCTACGCTAATCCCTGACGGCCAGTTTTTCGGCGAGCCAGGAGAATGAAGCAGGAGCCCATTCCTGAAAATACTTGAACGCACAATGGCCCGCATCGGGATAGATGCGCGCTTCACGACCGGTGGGCGGGCCGCTTTCCAGCATGAAGTAGATGTTTCCGATCGGCGCCAGGTGATCGAGCTTGCCATTGATCATCAGCGATGGCTGCGTGATGTTGTCGAGGATGCCAAGCTCCGACAGCGCCCACCGCGAGAAGATATCTTCCTCCTTCTCCACGGACCAGACGGGAAAGGATGGCGGCCCGCCCGGCTCTCCAAATACGAATTCAGATCGGCGGTTGCGGGCATCAACGAATGCCTGCATCTCCTCATCGTTCATGCGATATCCGAACGGGTGTCCGGCGTTCGCCACAACGGCGCGAACCATTTCCGGATACGTTCCGGCAAGCTGCATTACGGAATAACCGCCGCGGCTGATGCCGAATGCACCGATGCTTCGCGAATCGACTTCCGGCCGTCCGGCGAGATAGTCGACGGCGGCCATCCAAGCAGTAACTGAAGCCGGGTCCCAGGGAAAAGGATTCTCACCGGTGTCGGGACCATCCATAACAAGCGAGGCAAGTCCGTTATCCAACGCCATCTCGCTGGCCCAGCCGCGGTCTTCCTTGAAAACATCTGCACCGCACATGATCAGCACGGCGGCGACCGGAGCGTCGGCGCGGGGCGCCCGGAAATGCGCCCTTACGGAGCGGCCTTCGCAGGCGATTTCCACAACCTCAAGAGGCGGATCGAGATCACTACAGGCTTTGCGGTAGGCGCGCGCGCAGTCGGCGCTCACTTCCGCCTTAAGGGGTGTTATCTCACCGGGGAACCGGCCGATGGCATAGTAGGTTTTGGCCAGGAGATACTCCGACCGCGCTCGCTCCTTGTCGCCGGCGGCCGACAGCCTGTCGCCCTCATCCTCGTGCCGCTTGCCGGCGCCCCGCCAAACCGGCACCCACTTATCCTGCGTCGTCGCCTCCAGCGTAGCCACGAGTGCCTTCAATTCGTCGAGATTTTCGAACATCGATAACCAACGGCGGTAAAATCCACCATGCTCGACCACGAAGGGATCTTCGCTGGGCGTAAATCCAAGATTGGATGAATTGGTTGTCAATTGATTCTCCGGCAGGATCTGGAATCGAGGATCATCATGGCGCCATGTGAATTTGCAGCGCCATCCAATCAATATTGCATGCGATGATCCGCCGGCATCTGTCTCTCGTCAAGCTCAGCAGCTGGCCGCGATACTTGCCGCAGCAGATCGCCAACCGGCTGCAGGTCGTTACAGATTCGACGGCGGCCTCATCCTTGACCATCTGATAATATGATAATACCGTATGAGTTCAAGTGGCCACGTTGGAGACGCGAAGGCCGCATGCCGCGAATCTGAGGCCGCTACAAGTAATGTGCACCCACACCAGACTTATTCGCGAAACGATCCATCACTCTGAAACCTGGCAGCTGGCATTTGCCGGGTGCCCCATCCGGAAATTCAACTGACGGGAACAGCACAAGAGGGTTGGCCGAATGTTGTTACCCGTGCAAAGCTGATAAGGTGCAAAACAGGGTGCAATCGATTGCAGCCGGAATAATAATGTCTTTGGGAGGACATCAAGGGCGATGACCCTTATGGAAACCAAGCCGCAAATTGACGCGCCGAATCAATCGCCGGCGTCTCCAGATGCTGTACCGGTCATTGTCTCCAAAGGCCTCACTGTTGGTTACAAACTGCACCGCGAGCGCAAGCGGTTGACCGCGCTCCGCGATATCACGCTGTCGGTGAACCGCGGCGAATTTGTTGTGTTGGTGGGGCCTTCGGGCTGCGGCAAAACAACGTACATTAACGCCATTTCCGGCCTCGTTGAACCTTGGGAAGGTACCATTGAGGTCAACGGACACCCTGTGTCAGGCCCCGGGCCCGATCGCGCCATGGTGTTCCAGGACTACGCGCTTATGCCCTGGCGTACGGTTGAATCGAACATCCGCATGCCGTTCGAATTTCAGAATCTGCAGGTTTCCAAGGAAGAGATCGACGCGCGCGTGCGCCGCTACATAGACCTCGTCGACCTGACCGGGTTCGAAAAATCATACCCTTACGAACTGTCGGGAGGGATGAAGCAGCGCGTCGGCATAGCGCGGGCGCTGGTTTCGGAACCCGATATCCTGCTTGCCGACGAGCCGTTCGCGGCAATCGACGCCATGACGCGCGAAGCCATGCAAGGCGAGCTGGAGCGTTTCGTCGCCAAAACTGGCCAGACGGTCATTTTCATCACCCATTCGATCGATGAAGCGATCACGCTCGCCGATCGGGTTGCGGTTATCTCCTTCCGGCCCGGCCGCATCAAGGAGATTGTCGACGTCAACCTGCCGCGCCCGCGCTTCGACTATGACGTGAAGATGCTGCCCGAATACGTCGAATTGCGTGAACATATCTGGCGGCTGGTCAAGGACGAGGCGCTGCAAGGCGCGCGTGGAGAAAAGTGATGAGCACTATCGACGACAGTCAAGGCGTTGCTGCTGTTGAGACCACCGACCCGAACCGCATCGAAGACACCGAATTCACGGCGGGCGAGGCCTGGACGCTTTATGGCTCATGGGCCGTGACTGTGATCAATCTGACCATATTCTTCAGCCTGTGGGAGCTGTTCTCCTGGTCGGGGGCCATCAACCCACTCTTCCTGCCCCGCGCCAGCAGTATGTTTGCCGCGCTCTGGGAGGGCTTCACCACGACGGCTCCGCCGGGTGCGGTGATCTCCGGCAGCATCCGCGACCACCTGCTTTACAGCATGACCAACCTGTCGATCGGCCTGGGCATCGCCTGTGTGATCGGCATCCCGGCAGGCCTTTTGATGGGCGGCAACAAATATGTCGAGACGGTGCTGAGTCCCTATGTCTGGGCGCTCGCCTCGCTGCCGCGCATCGCGCTGGTGCCGCTGTTCATCCTGTTCCTCGGTTTCACCATCAAGATGCAACTCACGATTATTGTCTTATCGGCGGTGTTCCCGATCATGATCAATTCCTGGGCGGGGGTGAAAACGACGGAAAAATCGTTGCTCGCGGCGGCCAAGGTGTTCGGCGCGAGCCGGCGCGAGCTCTATTTCAAGGTGGTTCTGCCCTATACGCTGCCGTTCATCATCGCCGGCATACAGCAAGGCATCGGGCGCGGCCTGATCGGTCTGGTCATTGCCGAAATTTTCGGTGGATCGAAGGGCCTTGGCTATCTCATCACCCGCTCCGCCGATACCTTCAATTCATCGCTCATGTACGCGGTCCTGTTTCTGCTGGTGGTGGTATCGCTGTCGCTGATCCAGATCACCCGCTGGCTGGAGGCCTATATCGCGCCGTGGCGGCGGATCGATATGCTGTGAGCGGCACGATGCTGCTCACACAAGTGTTTGAAGCAAAGCAACTCAAATGGGAGGAAAGAGCGTGAAAAAGCATAGCAAACCTGTAATTCGCCTGCCGCGCCGGGACTTTTTGAAAATGGGCGGGGCCGGCATTTTTGGCACCGTTATTGCCGCATCGACCCTTGACGTGGCCGGCGCGCAGACGCCGAGCGCGGAAAACGTCATGGCCAACATGAAGTCGCTGAAGATGGGTGAATTCAATCCCAATTACGCCACGCAATGGACCTACCGCCTGGCCCAGGCCCTCGGCTATCTGAAGGAAGTCGGCATTGAGGAATTCGAGGTGATCCTGTCGGAGGAATACATGCCCGGCCTGATCGGCGGCAGTCTCGACATCACCCATGGCGACACCAGCGAGTTCTTCGGCTCCGGCCATGCCAGCGGCCTGCCGATCAAGATGATCTCGCTGCACCGCGACAAGGAGTGGTGGATCATGGGTGCGCGCAAGGGCATCAATGGACCGGAAGACTTGAAAGGCGCCAAGATATCGGGTGGCGGGCTCGCCGGCCGTAACACCTGGGTGATGAAGCAGGTCGTCAAGAAAATGGGCCTCGACCCGGAGAAGGATGTCGAATTCGTACCGGCCTCCGGTGGCTCCGACGCACGTCTGGCCGGGGTCCTCGCCGGTACGCTCGATGCCGCCAGCATGTTCCCGCGCCACCGCGCCGGCCTGGAAGGCGGCGGCGGCAAGTTCATCTTCGAGGAGCTGACCATTGCACCGCAGGAAGGCTTTGCCGCCATGGGCGGTTGGCTGGAAAAGAACGAGGACACCGCCTATGCCTGGGTAAAGTCCGACCTGAAAGCCCGCCTGTGGCTGTTCGATCCCGCCAACAAGGATCAGGCTTACAAGATCATGCGCGATTACGGCTACGAAATTCCGCCGGAATTCGAGGCGCTTTACAAGGTCGAACTCGACCAGTTCAGCCCCGATTGCGGTTTTGAAAGCGCCGCGGCAATGGACCAGTTCATCGCCGATCTATCGGTGACAGGCGCGCTTCCAAAGGATCTCGACTGGCGCAAATATTTTGACTTGAAGTATGTCTGGGCGGCGCAGGATGCGCTCGGGGTCCCCAGGCGTCCGGCTTCGATCTGAATATTATCGTAATGCCTTGGTCGGGGCCGAGCCCCGACCCTTTATCAGACCGGTTCCCGGCGGCGAAAGTCGCCGGGAATTTCGTATCCTGGTAACGGATGCTAAATCCGGCAACACCAGGGCCGCATAAGCGCGGGACGACGCCCAAGGAGATCGCGGCATGCTGACGCTCTATCACTACGACCGTTCGACCGCCGCCCAGCGTGTCCGTCTCTTGCTGGAAGAAAAGGAATTGCCGTGGAAGAGCGTCATCGTCGACACTGCCCGCGGCGACGTTGACCAGCTTCCTGACGACTATCATCGCCTCAATCCCAAAGGACTGGTGCCGGTGATCATCAATGATGGAGCGGGAATAGCGGAATCGCTAATTATCCTGGAATATCTGGAAGACGCTTTCCCTGAGCCCTCGTTCCGTCCGAAATCGCCGGAAGCGCGCGCAAGGATGCGGCTTTGGATGCGCAAGATAGACGACGGCGTGCATGTCGCCAGCCGGACAATCGGGGTTTGCCTCGTCAACAGGCATATCTACAAGGCCAAGGACGCTGGCAAAATCGAAGAATATTATGCGCAAATGCGCGACCAGGTGCGCCGGACAAACGATCAGATAAATATCGAATCCGGATTGGACTCGCCGCTGCTGCCCGATGCAGTGGCGACATTCAGACGCCTGTTTGAAGATATAGATTCGACACTGTCGCAAAGCCCCTGGCTCGCCGGCGATGCCTATTCGCTCGCCGATATTGCACTCGTCGTTTATGTCCGCCGGATGGAATCGTTCATGATGGCGCCGCTCTGGCGCGAGCTGAACCACCTCAACGAATGGTACGAGCGGATTGCCGCAAGGCCGGCCTATGAAAGCGCCGTCGTCAGTTGGGGCGACGTGACGGAGCGCGAGCGAAAGGAACACGGCGCGGCCGCGTTCCCTCAGGTTGCCGGGTTGTGGAACGCCTGAAGTAGCGCGCAACATGCTCGAACTCTATAATTTTTCGCAATCGACCTGCAGTCTGAAGGTTCGCCTCTGCCTTGCAGAAAAAGAACTCGACTGGATCGACCGCCGCCTGGTTTCCGAGGACCACGATCATCTGTCCGACTGGTATTTGAAGCTCAATCCGAACGGAGTCGTGCCGACGCTGATCCATGACGGGCGCCCAGTTTATGAATCATCCGTCATCATGAGTTATCTGGAAGACGTCTTTCCCGAGCGCACGCTGACACCGGCAGATGCATGGGAGCGGGCACAGATGCGATCATGGATTGCCTATGTCGACCAGATAACCACGCCGGCTATCCGTTACCCGTCCTTCCAGTTCGGCGGCCTGCTCCTGAAATTTCAGACAATGAGCGACAAGGAATTTGAGGAAAAGATCCTGAGACGGCCTTTGAAAGCCGCCTTCTATAGGAAGATGAACAAGAACACCGGCTTCGCCGGAGACGAACTTGAAAGAGCATTTGGCGATATCCGCAATACAGCGGCGCGGATGGACCTGATGCTCGGCAAAAACGGCGGGCCCTGGCTAATGGGCAAGCAATTCACGCTCGCCGATATTGCAGTGGCGCCGTTGATCGACCGGGTGGAGGATCTCGGGCTGGAATTTCTGTGGGAAGAAAATCATTCCGCCGTTGCCGAATGGCTGCGGCAAATTCAGGCCCGGTCAGCCTATAAAGAAGCCTTTTATCAAGGCTGCCGCCTGTCGGAGATTTATCCCGAACTTAAGCTTGGCCGCGGATCGCATCGCCATGTTCTGGATCCGGGCGATGTCGCCGCTACGGTCTGAGCAACCTTTCCTGGTGCGTTCGGATTGGCAACACTATCGATCGAAGCGGTACAGTTCGGCCGGATTTGTCACCAGGATAGCCTGACGCGATTCATGATCGGCGACCCAACGGCTGAAAAGATCGCAAAGATCAGCGTCGTTTGGCATCTTTTTGGTGACCATGACATGCGGCCAGTCCGTCCCCCAGATCAGCCGCCTGGGAACGCTTTCCACCAAGGCCTGGGCATATCCTGCCGCTTGCCGATATGGCAGATCTCCCGTTGAAATTCGGTAGGGCCCGGTCATTTTGATCCAGCAGCGGCCTTCGCCGGCAAGGCGCAGCATAGCCTGAAATCCTTGCGCGTCGGGGTCCTGTCCAAGACGGCAATAGCCCATGTGGCCGATAACGACGTCGACGGGCCAGCCAGCAAACACTTTGTCAAAGTCCGGATAGTCATCGACATGGATCAGCAGTTCCGCGTGCCAGCCCATCGGCGCTATCCGGGCACAGAGCCTGCGCATGTCGTCCAGCGGCAGACCGGCCTTTGGATTGGCGACATCGACCAGATTGAAACGGATGCCGCAGATGCCGGCGTCATCCAACCGCACCAGTTCCTCCTCCGTGATGGTCTGGTCAACAACCGCAACACCGCGACAATCGATGCCGCTCGCACGGATGTCTTTCAGCGCCGCCAGCAAGACAGTGTTGTCGGTGCCATAGACGCTGGGCTGCACAAGCACGGTGCGGCCGCAACCGATCGCCTTCAGCAACCTCAAATAATCAGGCACCAGCGCATCGGGCGGCGTATATATCCGTTCGTCGGCGTAACGGAACCGGGAAATCGGGCCGCAGATATGCGCATGTGTATCGCAGGCGAGCGCCGGAAATTGCACCTTCGGCGTTCTCAATTCCGGATCAGGCGGCGCACAATACGGTGCGTTCTTTTCACTGGTCGATCTGGTTTCATCCAACGTCATTGTCCGTTTCCCGCACCGGTGGCAGCCACTCGGCAGATTAGTGTAGGCTGACATCGAAGTATGCCAAAACCGGTATTCGCCAAAAGGAAAACCGATGCCTGGAAACAACGCCTCCGCCAACGGTCCGCTTGCAAATCGGGTCCGCCGCATCGCCCATCTCGACCTGCCCGGCGCCGGCCAAGTCTATGTCAGTGGCAACCATTGCTATATCGGGCATATCCCGCGAAGCGACGGGCTTGGAACGACGGTCGTCAATGTCGCCGATCCGGCCAATCCGAAAGTGACCGCGACCATCACCCTCGACGACGCGGAATCTCACAGTCACAAGGTCCGTGTTGTTGGCGACGTGATGATCGTCAACCATGAGCAGAACAATCGCGGCATCGGCCGCAAGGCCGAGGAAATGCACGATGCCCGCGCCCGGCTTTTCGATACACTCGGCCGCGAGCCCACAAATGCCGAAATTGCAGACCGGTTGGGCCTGAGCGAAGCCGATATCACTTTACTCATCGAAGCGGAAAAACAGCCCTATGAGAAGGGCGGATTTAAAGTCTATGACGTTTCGAATCCCGCCTTGCCGAAGCTGCTGCATTACCAGAGAACCGGCGGCAAGGGGGTGCACCGTTTCGACATGGACGAAAGGTACGCCTACATCTCAACGGAGATGGCCGGCTATCGGGGCAATATCCTGGTCATCTACGATATTGCCGATCCGGCCAAGCCGCAGGAAGTCTCGCGCTGGTGGATGCCTGGCCAGCATATTGCCGGCGGCGAGACGCCCGGCTGGCAGGGCCGCCAGCACCGGCTTCATCACGCTTTGCGCTTCGGCGACCGGCTATGGGCCAGCGTCTGGCACGCCGGCTTGCGAGTGATCGACATTTCCGACCTGTCGGCCCCGAAGACGGTCGGTTCCTACAACTATCACCCGCCTTTCCCGGCGCCCACCCACACCGTAATGCCCGTGCCGTTCCAGGTTGAAGGCCGTGAATTGATGGTCGCCATCGACGAGGAAGACGCCTACTACAACCCCACCGAAGCGGCGCGCCGCAAGGGCCAGCCCCATGCAAATCTGTGGGTGTTCGACGTCACCGACATGGACGTCGTCGCGCCGCTGTCGATCTTCCAGGTCGGCGAGATGGATTCACCATGGAGCCGCACGCCCCATGCCCGGTTCGGAGCCCACCAGTTCCACGAAAGGATGTCGGATAGCCTGGTCTACTGCGCCTGGTTCAGCGGCGGACTGCGTATTGTCGATATTGTCGATCCATTGGCCCCGCAAGAGGTTGGATCGTTCGTTCCCGAGCCCGTGGCCGGCCAGCCGGCGCCACAAAGCAACGACGTCTTTGTCGATGATCGCGGTCTGATTCACCTTGTCGACCGCAACGTCGGCTACGATATCCTGGAGTTTACGCAATAAGGCACCAAGGACCGTTTGCTCAAAACAGCATGTCATTCGCCATTTGGTTCGCTCGCATCGACATAGCGCACCGCCATATCGCGAAGCGTAACGATACCGACCATCGTGCCGTCTTCGACAACCAGCGCCCGTGTCAGCCGGAACTGGGTAAGCTGGCGCATCGCATATTTGATGTTCATCCGCCGGCTTACCATCAGCACAGGCTTTGACATGATCTCATAGACACTGGTGCGATTAACCGAACGGTCGATGCCGATGACCTTCTCGGCAATGTCGTGAACGGTGACGATGCCATATTCATCGTCACCATGCCGTTTGTCGATAATCAGTGAACTGACATGCTTATCGCGCATGAGATCGATGGCCTCCCTGACGCTCGCCAACCCGTCGATAATATGCGGTGATTCCGTCATCACATCACCGACGCGCGTTATTGCCTCACGGGTCATAGCTCATCCTCTATCTCGGCCTCGATCTTCTGAATTTGGGAGCCAAGTCCGACCGCATCCTCAATATCGATCAATATGGCAACGCCGGCTCCCGGTTTGGCTTCAAACCGTCCCGCCTTGCTGATCGCCTCAAGAATGCTGCGGCTCAAATGCTCTTCTACCAGCAACAGGATGACGTCGCGCTGGCCTTCAAGCGTAAGGCCAAGGAATGTTGTTGGCGGCTTCAATCCCTCGCCTCTGGCGTTGGTTACCACCGTGCACCCGGTTGCACCATTGGCGCGGGCGGCATCGATGATGTCATCGGTTTGTGAATCCTGCACCATCGCCAGTATGAGTTTGAACTTCATAGCCGTTACCTTTCTGGATTTTGGCTTTGCCGCTGATGATTGATTGGTCGTGATCGGCTAACCGACCACCACGCGCTGAGCTGGGCATAACCCATAACCGTGATCATCGGAAAAAGGCTGGCTAGAGCAATCAGCCCGAACCCGTCGACCAGCGGACTGCGTCCCGGAACCGTCGAGGCAAGTCCCAATCCGAGCGCCGCGACCAGCGGGACCGTAACTGTCGATGTCGTCACACCACCGGAATCGTAAGCAAGCGGCACCATCAATTTCGGGGCGAAGAAAGTCTGCACGATCACAAGGAAATATCCTGCGATCATATAAAGATAGAGCGGCGTTCCGGTTACAATGCGGAAGGCGCCGACGGCAAGGCTTATTGCCACGCCAACCGCCACGGCCAAACGAAGTCCCCAGGAACCGATTGTACCACCGGAGACTTCGCTTGCCTTGATGGATACGGCAATGAGCGCTGGTTCAGCAATGGTTGTGGCAAATCCGATCGCCGCAGCAAACAGATAGACCCAGTAATAATCATGCCAGCCGAGCGGCCCGCCGGCTCGGCTCGCGCCAAGAAAATCCGGGTCGGTCAGCTGCCGCGCCAGTTCCTTGCCAAGTGGAAAAAGAGCCTGCTCCAGGCCCACCAGGAAAAGAGCAAGACCAATCACGACATAGAGGGAACCAACCATCATCCGGCCCGGATTGGGAACTTTCTGGCGCAGGATCACAAGCTGGAAAAATCCCAAAATGATTACGATGGGCAGGACATCGAGGACCGTCCCGCCGAGCGTTTGCGCCATAGCGCTGAACCATTCCGGCGCTATCACGAGACCACGATCCCGAAAAGCAATACAAAGATAATCGGACCAAGGCTGGCAAAAGCGATCAGACCGAATCCATCGATCAGCGGATTTCGTCCGCGGATGACGGTGGCCAGTCCAACCCCCAGCGCCGTGACCAGCGGGACAGTGATCGTCGACGTCGTCACACCGCCCGAATCATAGGCGATGCCGACTATTTCGGCCGGCGCGAGCGTTGTCAGCAGAACCACGACGGCATAGCCGGAGATGATCAGCCAGTGAATGGGCCAGCCTTTGAGTATCCTGATGACGCCAATGACCAGTGACGAGCCGACGGCGAGCGCAACCGTGTAGCGAAGCATCAACGCGTAGCCAGCTCTGGCGTCGTCGCCATTTGCGATCACGCCGGCGGACGCCATTGCCACCGCGGCTTCTTCGGCAACTGCAATCAGAGCCGGTTCGGCAATCGTCGTTCCGAAACCAAGCCCGAAGGAAAACAGCAGAAGCCAAAGGACGCTGCCCTTGCGTGCAAAGGCGCCTGCGAGAGCCTCGCCGAGCGGGAATAAGGCCATTTCAAGGCCCTGAATGAAAACAGCCAGACCGATCATTACGCATAGCAAGCCGAAAGCGATCTTTGTGAGATCGGCAAACGGCTGCTGGATGACCACCAATTGAAAGAAAGCCACGATGATGACGATCGGGGCAAGGTCACGTGCCGTTCCGCCAACAAGGCGGATCGTTGAAACAGCGCCGCGCATCATCGCAATTCCTGCCAGGCCGTCAGGTTTCATACCACGTTCATTTCCAATATCGCCCGCGCGGTATCGATACATACGACGCCGGCCGGGCGCCAGATCGTATGGCCCACAGTTGATAAATATCCAAGCCCATTGGTATCAGCGCACCAGCGGGCGCTTGACCGCGCTGCGGCTAAGCGGTTTGGTCAATTCACCATGGCGGTAGCGATTCATCCCCTTGCAATATTGCGTCTGATCGGCGCTCTTGTTTTCGCCTTGGGCCTGTCGGTGGCGGTGGCGCAGCAAAGCGCCGAACCAGCTCCGGACGAACGGCTTAACGGCCTGACGGTCATTCTTGACCGGATATCCGCTGCCCTGTCGCGGCAGAGTCTGTCCGATGACGAACTGAAGAGCCTGCGAACAGAAGCGATAGATACCGGCGCTGAGGCGCGCGCGATCGCTCTGGCACACGAGCCGGTCGTTGGCGATCTTCGTGCCCGGCTCGAACAGCTGAAGCCGGAAACCGCGGTGCCGGAGCCGGAAGTCTCTTCCGAAGGTGCGCCCGACGGCGGCTCTCCTGATACCAAGACGATTCCTGGCGATGTAGCAACGTCTGCGCCAACCGCTCAGGCGGAGCCATCCTCTCCGGCCGATCAGCTTTCCGGAGAAGTTGCACAGTTGCAGGCCGAACTTTTAGCGGCTGATGCCATCATCAAGCGGGCGCGGGCTATCGAAACACGGGCACGGCAGCAGGCATCACAAATCGTCAGTATCCTCCGCGATCATTTCAATCAGCGCATCTTCGGGCGTACCACGAG
>CAJHXO010000181.1_pt1 | contig 13131 bp, 15 predicted proteins | sample 9198491 | NCBI WGS metagenome assembly CAJHXO01 (sample SAMEA7708296, study PRJEB35096) | sediment metagenome | biome: marine neritic benthic zone biome [ENVO:01000025]; feature: sediment [ENVO:00002007]; material: shallow marine sediment [ENVO:03000034] sea grass bed [ENVO_01000059] ...
ACAGGCCAAGGCCGGTGCCGCCGTCATCGACATTGCGGGCCGTGTCCAGCCGGTAGAACGGTTTGAAGACCGCTTCGCGCTCGTCCTCGGCGATACCCGGCCCGTCGTCATCTATGGCGATCGTCAGCCAGTCGTCCTGGTGATTGGCGAGGATCTCGATGCGGTCGCCGAACTTGCCGGCATTGCCGATCAGGTTGTCGAGGCAGCGGCGGAATGCCAGCGGCCGCACCTGGATCTTTTTCTCGCCTTCAAAGGCCACGGTGATCTTGTTTCCGGTTCGCCGCGCCCGCTCGGCGAGCTGTTCCAAAAGCGCCGGCATGTCGACGGCCTGGCTGATTTCTTCGGCATCGCCCTTGGCAAAGGCAAGGTAGTCTTCCAGCATCCGCGTCATTTCATCGATGTCGGTGCGCATGGCGCGGGTGTCGGGAGTGTCGCCGAGCAGCGCCAGTTCGAGCTTGAAGCGGGTCAGGATCGTGCGCAACTCATGGCTGACGCCCGACAGCATCGCCATGCGGACCGACGTCGATGAAATGACGCATATGCTGGAAGACTATCTGGCTTTCGCCAAGGGCGATGCGGAGGAAGGCAGTCAGGTCGTCGATGTGGCAGCGCTTCTGGAACAGATCGCCGAGCGGGAGCGGCGGACCGGAAACGAGGTTTCCGTGGATTTTGAAGGCGAAGAGAAGATCCAGGTGCGGCCGCTGGCATTCCGCCGCTGCCTCGACAACCTGATCGGCAATGCCGGCAAGTTTGGTGACCGCATTGCGATTCTCGCCAATCACCAGAACGACTGGCTGATGATCGCCATAGAAGATGACGGGCCGGGTATCGCCGAAGACCAGCGCGAGGCGGCTTTCAAGCCCTTCTACAGGCTGGATACAGCCCGCAATGTCGATGATGGCGGCACCGGTCTTGGCCTGGCGATCGCCCGCGACATCGCCCGCAGTCACGGCGGCGACATCGCACTGGAGACCTCGCCGCTTGGCGGCCTGCGCGCCGTCCTGGCGATCCCCGCCTAAAACGTATTCCGAAAAGCGCTCTAGAACATCCGGCCACCGGCCGGAACGGCAAGGTCGGGGTGGATCAGAACCACTTCGCCATCCTCGTCCGGCACGCCCAGCGTCAGCACTTCCGACATGACCGGGCCGATCTGCTGCGGCGGAAAATTGACGACGGCAAGGACCTGGCGGCCAACAAGGTCGTCCGGCTGGTAATGCCGCGTGATCTGGGCGGTGGATTTCTTGACGCCGATGTCGTCTCCGAAATCGATCATCAGCTTGATCGCCGGTTTGCGGGCTTCCGGGAAAGGCGCCGCCTCCACCACCCGGCCGACGCGGATATCGACCTTCAGAAAATCGCCGAAGGCGATCATCGCATGGTCGTTGTTCGTCGCTTCATTCACCACGGCCGAACACTCCCGACTGCCGCGGGCTTGCCCCGTTGGACCGCTTGCGCCTGGACTTTACCTGATCTTCGCCGTCGTGCCTGCGCCGCCTGGCCCGGCCGAACGGACCGGGCACCAGGCCGGCAAGCCGTTCCAGGCCGAGGATGACGCGCTCGCCCTCCCTGAGCCGCCGGTCCAATTCGGCCATGGTGCGGGCCAGGCCCGGATCGTCGTCGTCGAGCCAGGTCCTGAGCACCCGCGCCCAGGCCAGCGCCAGGCCTTGCGCCCGGACCAGCCCACCCGGACCGGTCGCCGAAATGCCGGCGCCCGTCAGCATCCAGCCCATCGATACGGCAACGATACGATTTAGCGCCAGCGCCAGCAGCGGATCGCGCCGCGCCGCCTTGCCGAGATTGCCGACCGCCTCCCGGTGTGGCGCCAGCGCTTCCAGCCGGGCAAACAGCACGTCGAACAGCCGCTCGCGCGCCGGTTCGCCGGCCATGTCGGCATCGATGCCGGCGAGCACCGCCTGATCGGTGCGTCGGGCGAAATCGGCGATGACCGCCAATCGTCCGTCATAGGCATTGCGCAGTTGCGCCAGGCTGACACCGGCGCGCGCCGCCAGATCCTCCAGCGAGATCGATTCCCAGTCAGCCTCGGCGGCAAGCGCCAGAAGCGCGTCGATGATGGCATTGCGGGTTTTCTGCGTGACCATCGCCTTGACCCCTTACAAATTACAGCTATCGCCATCATAGGACAGCCGCAGGACTTGTTAAGTCCGCAAATGCGCGTGTTGCTAAGGGATGGCCAGGCCGGATAGGAAAATAAAGCCGCTCAGCCCAGTTCGATCGACCGCGCCTTGGCGGCGGCCACGGCTTTTTCAACAAGCGGCTTCAGCCCGTCATCGGCCATCAGCACGGCCAGCGCCGCCGCTGTCGTGCCGCCCGGTGAGGTGACATTCTCGCGCAACGCCGCCGCCGGTTCGCTCGCCGCGGCAAGCAGCGCGCCGCCGCCGGCCACCGTCTGGCGGGCAAGCTGTTCGGCCAGCGCCGCCTCAAGCCCCGCCGCGCGGCCGGCCGCCGCCAGGCATTCGGCGAGATAGAACACATAGGCCGGTCCGGAACCGGAAACCGCCGTCACGGCATCCATCAGCGCCTCGTCGTCGATCCAGGCCGTGGCGCCGGTCGCCGCCATCAGCGCATCGACAAGCGCCCGCTCTTCGGATCCTATTGCGTCATTGGCAAGGGCGACGGCCATGCCGGCGCCGACCTGCGCCGGCGTATTGGGCATGACCCGCACGATCGCCTGGTCTTCCGCAAAGGCCGCCGCCAGCGTTTCCATGCGAATTCCGGCGGCGATCGAAACCACAACGGTTTCCGGTCCGGCAAGCCCGGCGGTCTGGTCAAGAGCGGCATCCATGATCTGCGGCTTAACGGCGAGAACGAGGACTTTCGCCGGCTCTCCCGCATGCCCGCCGGCATCGGCTGCGACGCGCACGCCTTTGTCCTGCAATTCGCGGCGGCGCGCATCGTCCAGACCCGGATCGATGATCGTCACGCCGGCCGGATCAAGCCCGTTGCCGAGCCAGGCCGACAGCATGGCGCTGCCCATCTTGCCAGCGCCGATCAGGACAAGCGGTGCCGCCGCCCCTGGGTCCAGAACCATGGCATGGCTTCCCGGTCAGGCTTCGCCGTGGGTTTCGAAAAGCACTGCCGACAGCGCCTCGCCGGGCGCCTTGCCGGCCCAGATGACAAACTGGAAGGCCTGATAATAGCGCTCGCAGGAATCAATCGCCGCGCCGAGCAGCGATTCAAGCTGGCCGGCGCTGACTTCCGCGCCTTCGGTGAGCAGCAGGGCGTTGCGGTACATGATCACGCCTTCACTCCGCCACAGATCGAAATGACCCAGCCATAGCTGTTCATTGACCAGCGACAGCAATTCCATGACCTCGCTCTTGCGCCGATCGCCGATCTTGAAATCGAAGGCACAGGCCAGATGCAGCGCCTCAAGCTCGCCCATCCAGGACAGCGAGATGTTGTAGTCGCACCAGCTTCCGGCAACGGAAACGGTGATCTCGTCTTCGCCGGAGCGGTCGAAAGACCAGTCATGGGACGCGGCGATCTGTTCGATCAGGTCGACCGGATTTCCGACCGGGACGAATTCGATGTCCATGAGGCTCATGAGCGGGCCCTCGCATTTTGAAATGGCGGGAACGCGGCGCGACTGAAAACCGGATTCCTTGCCAGGCGGCTCTGCAGATGGGCAGCAGTGGCGAATAGTGCGATCACCTGAGATGCCTTCGTGACAAAACGAATCTCTTGTACCGGACCACTATAGACGAGACGGGCCGCCGCAACACGAGCCGCCGCCACTTGGAGGATTTATCCCCCATCTTTGGTTCAGATCGGATTTTGCTCAGATCGCCACAGGCCCGGCTTCGGCCGGTTGCAGCCCGGTTGCGGTCATCTCAGGCCTTGCTGGCGGTCTTGGCCGATCCGGCCTTTGACGCGCGCTTTGCGGCAGCCGGCTTGCGAGCCGCTGGTTTCCTGGTCTTTGGCGCCGCGCCCGCCAGTTGCGCTTCCAGCGCCTCGATCTTCTTGGCAAGAGCGTCATTTTCCTCGCGCGCCTTGACCGCCATTTCGCGAACCGCCTCGAATTCCTCGCGCTGGACAACGTCCATTTCGCCGAGGAAACGTTCCATCTGGCTGCGAAAAGCGGTTTCCATCTCGCGCTTGACGCCCTGGGCGGCGCCGGCCGCGTCGTTCATCAGCTTGGCAAATTCGTCCATGATGCGGTTGGACGTCTGGGTCATGGCCCTTGCTCCTGTCTGCTGCCCGCCCGCATTGCAGCGAAACGGCTTACATATCCCGCTGATATATGGGCCATATCGTATTGCGCAAGCGGCAGAGCCGCGCCGGCCAATGAAATCGCCTGCCATGCCAATCAGTTGCCTTGACCGGCACGCGGCGGTTGCGCATGGTCCGGCCAATCCCTTCAGACCCTGATGCGCGTCCTGGCTGTGCCGTTCCCCAACATCGATCCGATCGCCCTTGAACTCGGCCCGCTGGCCATCCGCTGGTATGGCCTGGCCTATCTGACCGGCATCCTGCTTGGCTGGTATTATGCCCGCGCGCTGGCTGCCAACGCGGCGCTGTGGGGCGGTCGGCCGGCGCCGATGACGCCGGCCGATCTTGACGATTTCCTGCTCTGGGCGGCAATCGGCATCATTGCCGGCGGCCGCATCGGCTATGCGCTCTTCTACAAGCCGGCCGTCTATCTCGCCGATCCTCTGGCCTTCCTGCGGCTTTGGGAAGGTGGCATGTCGTTCCACGGCGGCATGGCCGGCACCATCATCGCCATGGCGCTGTTCGCCCGCCGCCGCGGCATCCCGACCCTCTCGCTGTTCGACGTGATTGCCGCCTCCTCCACCTTCGGCCTGTTCTTCGGCCGCATCGCCAATTTCATCAATGCGGAGCTTTATGGCCGCGTTTCCGATGTGCCCTGGGCAGTCAAATTTCCGCAGATGGACCCGCAAACCGGCGAATGGATTTTCACCGGCGCCGAATTGCCGCGCCATCCCAGCCAGCTTTACGAGGCGGCGCTGGAGGGGATCGTGCTTTTCCTTGTCCTGCGCCTGCTCACCCATAAAGCCGGGGCGCTCAGATATCCCGGTGTCGTTGGCGGCGCCTTCGTCGCCGGTTATGGCCTGGCCCGTTTCGCCGTGGAATTCGCCCGCCAGCCCGATGCCCATATCGGCTTCATCGCCGGCTTTCTGACCATGGGCATGATTTTATCGCTGCCGATGATCGCCATCGGCATCGCCGCCGTCGTCTGGGCGCGCAGGCGCGGGCCGGCCGTCTGATGACAACGCCGCTCGGCGAAAAACTGACTGCCATCATCGCCGAAAGCGGCCCGGTCAGCATTGCCGAATTCATGAGCCGATGCCTCGCCGATCCCCTCCACGGCTACTACGCAACCCGCGATCCGCTCGGGCCTGCCGGCGACTTCACCACCGCGCCGGAGATCAGCCAGATGTTCGGTGAGCTAATTGGCGCCTGGCTGGTCCATGCCTGGCACATGGCGGGCGCGCCGGCGCCGGCGGTCCTTGCCGAAGCTGGACCGGGCCGCGGCACGCTGATGGTCGACATCCTGCGGGCAGCCAGCGTCGAGCCCGCCTTCATCGCCGCAATCTCCGTGCATCTGGTAGAGACCAGCCCGGTTTTGCGCGACAATCAAAAGGCGACGCTTGCCGGCGTCAAATGCCCGCTCATCTGGCACGAGCGGATCGAAGAGGTGCCCGGCGGGCCGCTGTTTTTCATCGCCAACGAGTTCTTCGACGCCTTGCCGATCCGGCAATATGTCTGCGCCGATGGCGGCTGGCGTGAACGCGTCGTTGCTCTGGACGACAATGGCCATCTGGCTTTTGGCGAGGGTCCGGGCCGTCTTGACCGGCCGATCCCGGAGAAACTGCGCGGCGCAGCTGAGGGCGCCATCTACGAAACCTGTCCGGCCGCAACAGCGATCATGACCGCCGTCGCCAAACGCATTGCGGCATCGGGCGGTGCTGCCCTGATCGTCGACTACGGTTACGGAGAAACAGCCTTCGGCGACACCCTGCAGGCCGTCAGCAACCATGCCTACGCCGATCCGCTGGCCGGGCCCGGCGAGGCTGACCTGACCGCGCATGTCGATTTTGCCGCGCTTGCCCGCAGCGCCCGCCGGGCCGGCGCCGCCGCGCACGGTCCCATGGATCAGGGCGCCTTCCTGCTCGCCACCGGCCTGCTGGAGCGCGCCGGCCGGCTCGGCGCCGGTAAGGGCGCGCAGACGCAGGACGCCATCGGCAAGGCGGTCGAACGGCTGGCCGGTCCGGAAGCCATGGGCGCCCTTTTCAGGGTGCTGGCCGTCACGCCGCCAGGCCTTGTCCCGCCGCCCTTTGACGGCGCCGATTAACGGGGAAAGCTGGAGCCGGCGTTTGACTTGCCGCGCCGGCTTGGCCAACGTCGCCCCTATGGGTAGTCAACGCCATCAGCCGCAGCCCGATGAGGTCGAGCCGGTCACCGCCGGCCCGCTCGCCGCCCTTGACGGCATCCGGCATGCCTTCTTCACCCGCCAGGGCGGCGTCTCCGGCGGCATCTACGGCTCGCTCAACACCGGCCTCGGCTCGTCCGATAACCGCGACCGCGTGCTGGAAAACCGCGCCCGCGCAGCCTCCTGGCTGGGCGTTTCACCCGACCGGCTTGCCACCCCCCACCAGATCCACAGCACCGAAGCGGCGATCGTCGGCGATGTCTGGCCGGCCGGCGAAGGGCCGCGTGCCGACGCCGTCGTCACCGACCGGCCGGGAACCGCCATCGCCGTCGGCACCGCCGATTGCGGCCCGGTGCTGTTTGCCGACCCCGATGCCCGTATCGTCGCCGCGGCCCATTCAGGCTGGCCCGGATCGCTTTCCGGCGTTCTGGAGGCGACGCTGGACGCCATGGAGAGCCTCGGCGCCGACAGGGCCGCCACAATCGCCGTTCTCGGGCCAACCATTTCCGGCGCTGCCTATGAGGTCGGCCCGGAATTCGTCGAGCGCTTCGCCGACGACGACCCGGCCAATGACCGTTTCTTCTCCGCCGCATCCCGCAACGGCCACGCCATGTTTGACCTGCCGGCCTACATCATCGCCCGCCTGACCGCGGCCGGCATCGGCGCGGCGCACGATCTTGGCCATTGCACCTATGCCGACGAGGCGTGCTGGTACTCCTACCGGCGCGCCACGCACCGGGGCGAAGCCGATTATGGCCGCCTGCTATCGGCCATCATCCTGGAGGATTGAATTATGGCCCTGCATTTCGAAGCCACCGAATTCGAGACCCGCAAGGCCCGGGTCCTGGAGGAGATGGCCTGCCGCGATCTCGACGCCATGCTGCTGTTTGCCCCGGAAAGCCAATACTGGCTGACCGGTTTTGATTCCTTCGGTTTCGTTTTCTTCCAGTGCCTGATCCTGACCCGCGACGGCAAATTCACGCTTTTGACCCGCTCGCCCGATCTGCGCCAGGCCCGGCACACCTCGCTGATTGACGACATCGTTATCTGGATCGACCGCGCCGACGCCGATCCAGCCAGCCAGTTGCGCGATCTTCTCAACAATCTTGACCTTCTCGGCAACCGGCTCGGTGTCGAATACGACACCCATGGCCTGACCGCCGCCAATGGCCGGGCGCTGGAGGAAGCCTTGCGCACCTTCGGTGAACTGGAGGATGCCTCAGACCTCGTTCCGCCGCTGCGCGCGCTCAAGAGCGCGGCGGAACTGGCCTACGTCAAGCGCGCCGGCGAACTTGCCGACGACGCGCTCGATGCCGGCCTTGCCGAAATTCGCGCCGGCGCCGACGAGGGCCAGGTCCTTGCCGCCATGCAGGGCGCTGTCTTTGCCGGCGGCGGCGACTATTCCGGCAATCCCTTCATAATCGGCTCAGGCGCCGATGCCCTGTTGTGCCGCACCAAGACCGGCCGGCGAACGCTCGATGATAGCGACCAGATCACCCTGGAATTCGCCGGCGCCTACCGGCTCTACCATGTCGCGCTGATGGAGACCGTGGTGATTGGCGAGCCGAATTCCTATCAACGCGACCTGCGCGATGCCGCCGGCGAGGCGCTTGCTGCCTGCCGCGAGGCGATGATGCCTGGCAATACCTTCGCCGATGTCTTTGCCGCCTATGCGCATGTCATGGAGGCGCGCGGCCTCAGCCGCCACCGCCTCAATGCCTGCGGCTATTCGCTGGGCGCCCGTTATTCGCCCTCATGGATGGACTGGCCGATGTTCTATCGCGACAATCCGGCGTCGATCGAACCGGACATGGTGCTGTTTGCCCACATGATCATCATGGATTCCGACAAGCAGACCGCCATGTGCCTGGGGCGCAGCTTCCGCACGTCGGAAGGGCCGGCCGAACAACTGTCGCGCCACGGCAGCGACCTGTTTGTCCGCTGACAATGCAGGGCAAGCCGTCAATGCGCGCAATGATGCCTGCTGTGGCCCGCCACATGCTTGCAATCTGCCCCGCCCTTGCCTTGGGCGCCTGCCTCGGCACGACACCGCCGCTGCCGGTCGGCACGGTCAATCCGCCCGCGCCGGTTGCAACGGTCCCGGAGCGGCCGGACGAGACGCCGCCGATGGCCGATGGCCGTTTCGCCTTCGCGCCGCTGACCGGCGCGCCGCAACCCGTCGCCGATCGCCTCGCCGCATCGATCGCCACCGCGTCCCTGCAGCACAACGTGCCGCTTGCCCCTTATGCCGACGGCAATGGCGCCTATATCGTCAAGGGCTATCTGTCCGCCGTCACCCAGGCCGATATGACGCAGGCGATCTACGTCTGGGACGTGCTGGACGGAAAGCGCACCCGTCTCAACCGCATCACCGGCTCTGTCGAGGTTCCGGCCACCGCCGACAATCCCTGGGACGCCATTGGCGGCGCAACCCTCGACCAGGTGGCGGCCAGGACCGTCGGCGCGCTTGCCGCCTGGCAGGCGGCCGGGGGACCATGAGAAACAGTCGGCCATGATCGATCCGGGCAAGCGGAAAATATCGCGTTGACGGACGGCTTTGGCATGTTGTCGCGGGACACGGGCATTGCTACAAGGCCGCCTTGCAAGCGTGCCCGGCACCGGGCGTAGAGCGTGTCGCGGGGGCAAACGGCATGAAGATCGTCGCAGGTAATTCCAACCAGAGCCTGGCGAACGCCATAGCCGACTATCTGGACATCAAGCCGGCGCAGTGCGCGGTGCGCCGCTTCGCCGACCAGGAAATCTTCGTCGAGATCCAGGAAAACGTCCGCGGCGAGGATGTTGTCGTCCTCCAGTCGACGAGCTTTCCGGCCAATGACAACATCATGGAGCTGTTGATCCTGATCGACGCGCTACGCCGCTCGTCGGCCAAGCGGATCACCGCCGTCCTGCCCTATTACGGCTATGCCCGACAGGACCGCAAACCGGCGGCCCGTACACCGATCTCCGCCAAGCTCGTCGCCAATCTGATAACCCAGGCCGGCGCCGACCGCGTCCTTACCCTCGATCTGCATGCCGGCCAGATCCAGGGTTTCTTCGACATACCGACCGACAACCTCTATTCCGTGCCGGTTTTCACCCGCGACATCAAGGAGCACTACGATACCGCCAATGTCGTGGTCGTCTCGCCCGATGTTGGCGGTGTCGTGCGCGCCCGCGCCCTCGCCAAGCGTATCGACGTGCCGCTGGCCATTGTCGACAAGCGCCGTGAGCGACCGGGCGATTCAGAGGTCATGAACATCATCGGCACTGTCGAAGGCCGCGACTGCATCCTGTTCGACGACATCGTCGATTCCGGCGGCACATTGTGCAATGCCGCCGATGCGCTTCTGGAAAAGGGCGCCACCTCGGTAACAGCCTATATCACCCATGGTGTCCTGTCCGGCGGCGCCGTCGCCCGGGTCATCGCCTCGCAGTTGAAGGAACTGGTCATCACCGATTCCATCGAGCCGACCGCGGCGGTCCAGACCGCCCGCAATATCCGGGTCGTCTCCATCGCCACCCTGCTCGGAGAGGCGATCAACCGCACGGCCCTGGAAAAATCGGTTTCCAGCCTGTTCGACTGAAATAAGACAGCCGGCCCGCAGCGAATATCATTCAAGAAACACGTTATTTTCCAGATACCTGCCGGCCACAACCGATTCTCCGCCAAAGGTTCAGCGCGATTGCGGCGTCCCACACCGCCATGGCACGTGCCGTGTTGCCTTTGCCGGCGCCCTCGCCTATAAGCGCGGCGTCGCGCCAGACACCCTTGGAGGCGGCGCGAGAGCCGGCCGCGATGTGCGGCCTTTCGATTTTTACGACTATCAGGAGTGCACCGATGAGCGATATATACGAGCTCAAGGCCGAGGTGCGCGAACGGGCCGGCAAGGGGGCCGCCCGTGCCGTGCGCCGCCAGGGCAAGGTCCCGGCCGTCATCTATGGCGACAAGAAGCCGCCGCTGTCCATTTCGCTGACCTACAAGGACGTCTTCATGAAGCTGCATGGCGGCGGCTTTCTGACGACCCTGGCGATGATCGACGTCGACGGCGAGAAGATCCGCGTCATCCCCAAGGACTACCAGCTCGATCCGGTGCGCGACTTTCCCATGCACGTCGATTTCCTGCGCGTCGCCAAGGGCGCCAAGCTGACCCTCGATATCCCGATGCAGTTCATCAACGAGGAGGAATCGCCCGGCCTGTCGCGCGGCGGCGTGCTCAATGTCGTGCGCCATACCGTCGAGGTCGACGTGCCGGCCGATGCCATCCCCGACACGCTGATCGCCGACCTGACCGGCCTGGATATCGGCGACGCGGTGCATATTTCCGATGTCGATCTGCCGGAAGGCGCGGTGCCGACCATCACCGACCGCGATTTCACTATCGCCACCGTCGCCGCGCCCGCCGTCCTGACCGAGGCCGAGGATACCGGCGAGGTTGAGGAAGGCGAAGAGCCCGAACTTATCGGCGAGGAAGGCGAAGAGGGCGAAGAAGGCGAAGGCGGCGAGGAAGAAGGCGGCGAGAAGGACGGCCGCGAGACCCGCGAAGACTAATCCCGTTTTCGCGATCATGGCGGGAGAGCCGCAATGCTGCTCATTGTCGGTCTCGGCAATCCCGGCCGGCGCTATGCCGGCAACCGCCACAATATCGGCTTCATGGCGGTGGATGAAATTCACCGCCGCCACCGCTTTTCCGCCTGGCGCGCCCGCTTTCAGGGCGAGATCTGCGAGGGCCGCCTTGACGGCGAAAAGACCGTACTCCTGAAGCCGGCGACTTTCATGAACGAATCCGGCCGCGCTGCCGGCGAGGCGATGCGTTTTTTCAAGCTTGCCCCGGCCGATATGGTCGTCATCTACGACGAACTCGACCTGCCGCCGGGCAAGGTCCGCATGAAAACCGGCGGCGGCGCCGGTGGCCACGGGGGCATTCGCTCGCTCATCGCCCATATCGGCCCGGATTTTCGCCGCATGCGCCTGGGCATCGGCCATCCCGGCCGCAAGGATCTGGTCAATTCCTATGTGCTGCACGATTTCGCCAAATCCGACCATGACTGGCGCGACGCGGTCCTTGCCGCTGTGGCCGGCAATGCGCCGGCGCTGGCAGCCGGCAAGGATTCGACCTTCATGAACAAGGTCCATCTCGACCTGGTCGCCACCGGACTGTTTGACGGTAATGACGAGCCGGAGCCGCCGGCCAGACAGCCGGCCGGGGAAACCGGCAAGGCGGAAAGCCGCAAGACCGCACCCCAAACGGCACCGGCAGCCGGGCCCCTCGCCGCCGGCCTGAAAAGACTGTTCGGCCGCAAACCTCAATAACGGAATATCGAAATGGGCTTCAGATGCGGCATTGTCGGCCTGCCCAATGTCGGCAAATCGACCTTGTTCAATGCGCTGACCCGCACCGCCGCGGCGCAGGCGGCGAACTATCCCTTCTGCACCATTGAGCCCAATACCGGCGATGTCGCCGTGCCCGATCCGCGGCTTTTCAAAATCGCCCAACTCGCCAAATCGAAAAACATCGTGCCGACGCGGCTGACCTTTGTCGACATTGCCGGTCTGGTGCGCGGCGCCTCCAAAGGCGAAGGTCTCGGCAACCAGTTCCTCGCCAATATCCGCGAGGTCGACGCCATCGCCCACGTGCTGCGCTGTTTTGCCGACGATGACGTCACCCATGTCGAGGGCCGCATCGATCCGCTCGCCGATGCCGAGACGGTGGAGACCGAACTGATGCTCGCCGACCTTGAAAGCCTGGAGCGCCGCATCGATCCCTTGCGCAAGCGCGCCACGGCCCGCGACAAGGAGGCGCTGGCCGTGCTGCCGATGATGGAACGGGCGCTGGCCACGCTGAAGGAGGGCAAGATGGTCCGCACCATTCGCGCCGATCTTTCCGAAGACGACCGCAGGGTGCTGCGCGGCCTCAATCTGCTGACCGCCAAGCCGGTTCTCTATGTCTGCAATGTCGGCGAGGACGAAGCCGCGACCGGCAATGCCGATACGGCCCGCATTGCCGGGAAAGCGTCGGCGGAAGGCGCCGGAATGGTCGTCATATCCGCATCGATCGAGGCGGAGATCGCGCAGCTTACCGACGATGAGCAGGCCGATTATCTGGAAGCGATCGGCCTGGAGGAACCCGGTCTCAACCGCATGATCCGCGCCGGCTACCGGCTGCTCGAGATTGGCCTTGCGCCGTTCGAGGCTGTCGAGATCGGCCAGCATCAGTTCCGTCTCGACCGTGTCGGCGTCGCTGGCCGGATCGATGCGTCCCTCGACATGCGTGATGTCGTCATCCTCGAAGCAGCGCAGCACGTAGGCGATCGCGTCGACTTCGCGGATGTGGGCGAGGAACTTGTTGCCGAGGCCCTCGCCGGTCGAGGCGCCGCGCACGAGGCCGGCGATGTCGACGAAGGTCAGCCGGGTCGGCAGAACCTGTGCGGACTTGGCAATGGCGGCCAGCTTGTCGAGGCGCGGGTCGGGCACCGGCACCTCGCCGACGTTCGGTTCGATGGTGCAAAAGGGATAGTTCGCCGCCTCCGCCTGCGCCGTCTGCGTCAGGGCGTTGAACAGGGTGGATTTGCCGACGTTCGGCAGGCCGACGATGCCGCACTTGAAGCCCATGGGAATTCGGTCCGTTAGTTGTCTTTGGTGGTACGCCCGGCGAGCCAGCGTTTGAGGTTCTCAGCGAGCGCCGACTGGCGCTTGTTGCCGCGCTCGCCGGCGGGATGGC
>CAJHXO010000228.1_pt1 | contig 13016 bp, 11 predicted proteins | sample 9198491 | NCBI WGS metagenome assembly CAJHXO01 (sample SAMEA7708296, study PRJEB35096) | sediment metagenome | biome: marine neritic benthic zone biome [ENVO:01000025]; feature: sediment [ENVO:00002007]; material: shallow marine sediment [ENVO:03000034] sea grass bed [ENVO_01000059] ...
ACGACCAGCCGGCAATGATGACGCCATAAACACCGACCGAGGTCATTGCCAGCACATACAGCAACCCCGCGTTTACGTCTGCAAGCACCAAACCGTCACTGAAAGGAATAACAGCCCAGGCCGCGAGCGCCACCGCGAGCGCCAGCACCGGCGCAATGATGAACAGCACGCGGTTGGACCCCGCCGGTACGATCACCTCTTTGAACATCAGCTTGACCGCGTCGGCGATCGGTTGCAGCCAGCCGCGCGGACCGACGCGGTTCGGGCCGATGCGAGCCTGGATGTAGCCGATTATCTTGCGCTCCGCGTAGGTGATGTAGGCGACGCTCAGCAGCAACGGCGCCAGGATCATGATGATCCCCGCCAGGATCCAGACGAACTGAATGACCATGTCCATCAGTCTTTGCGCACCTCGATGACGCCGAACGCGGGTCCGAGCCCGGTGCTGTTCGCGACAGCGGTCGGCAGATGCACACAGCCTGGCGCGACTCGATCGTCCACGCTGACCGCGAATCGAATCCCACTGCCGTTCTGCTGCGCCGTCGCCGTGTCGCCGTCGGCCAGACCCAGCTTCTCGGCGACACTGGGGTGGATCCCGATGGTCGCCTCGGCCGCGTGCATCGTGTGCTGCAGGGCCGCGGCGCGGCGGACGAGCGGGTCGACGGCATACATCGGCGTCACACCGAGCCGCTGCAGGGCGCCGTTGCTCTCGGCCACGCTATCGGGAACCCGCCAGCAACCCAGGTTGTCGGGCGGCCCACGCTCGGCCACGGCATCGACCGCGTCCAGGACCGCGCTGCGATCGATGTAGTCGAAGCCTTCGATCTCGAATACATTGCCGAGCACTCGCAGCACCTTCCAGGCCGGTCTTGAATCGCCGAGCGGCGGGACCACCGCGTCGAAACTCTGCCACCGCGCCTCGACGTTCACGAATGTGCCTTCGTTCTCCGCGTACGGAGCGATCGGCACAAGCACGTCGGCGTATGCACGCATCGCTGGGCTGTCGTAACAGCTCAGCGAGACGACGAAGTCGGCCGCTTCGAGGGCAGCGGAGGCGGCGTGGCTGTCGTAACAGTCGCGCTCCGGCTCGATACCGAGCAGCAACTGCCCTTTAGGTACGTCGGTCGTCGTCATGGCGAGGGCGTCGCTGCCGGGCGGCGTCACCGCCGCGCCGCCCGCGCCGCGATGCGGCAAGGCGCCGGCGATGGACGCCCCGGCGGCATTGGCGCCCTCGGTGAGCACACCGAATCGACCGCCCGCTTGCTCGGCAATGAGACCAGCCAGCGCCCGTAGCGACGAAGCGTGCGGATGCGAGGCAGCGATGCTGCCAACCACCACACTCACCCTCTCCGCGGTCTTCAACGCGGCGGCTATGCTCTCGTGCTCGCCGCGTGGTCCGGCGGCGTCGACGACCGCGTGTCCGGTGACGCCGAGCGCCTTCGCCACGCAGGCGAGATTGTGCACCATGCCCGCCGGTTCGGAGACGAGGACGTGCTCGACGTCGTAGTTGAAATCGAATGCGATCGGGTTGATGACCCCGACCTTGCCGCCCGCCCGCACGGCTTTACGGATGCGGTGATTCACGAGCGGCTGCTCACGGCGCGCGTCGCTGCCGACGAGCAAGGTGTAAGCCGAGCGCTCCAGCTCCGCGAGCGGCTGACCGAGCCAGGGCATGACCGGCAACACCGACTGATCGCTGAAGTCGCACTGACGAAGACGGTGGTCGACGTTGTTGCTTCCGAGCCCGCGCACCAGCTGCTGGGCGAGAAACGCCTCCTCGACGGTCGCGCTAGGCGACACCAGTGCACCGAGCGCCTGCGGGCCGCTGTTCTCGCGCACCCGCGAAAGCCCTTCGGCCGCGTGAGCGAGCGCGGTCTCCCAATCGCAGTCCACCCACACGCCGTCACGCTTGACGGCGGGCGAACGCAGCCGGTCCTCGCTGTAGAGGCCTTCGTAGGAGAACCGATCCCGGTCGGACAGCCAGACCTCGTTGACCGCCTCGTTCTCGCGCGGCACCACGCGCACGACTTTCGAGCCCTTGATGTGCACGTGGAGGTTCGAGCCGACACCGTCGTGCGGTGCGACGCTGTCCTTCTGCGTGACCTCCCACGCCCGCGCGCGGAAGCGGAACGGCTTGGAGGTGATCGCGCCGACCGGGCAGACGTCGATCACGTTGCCCGATAGCTCCGATTCCATGGCACGGGTCACGTATGTACCGATCTCCATGTTCTCACCCCGGCCGGTGCTGCCGAGCTCGGGGAGACCGGCGACCTCCTCGCCGAAGCGCACGCAGCGTGTGCAGTGTATGCACCGCGTCATGTCGGTGGCGACCAACGAGCCGAGGTCCTTGTCCTTGACGACACGCTTGCGCTCGTTGAAACGCGAGACGTCGCGGCCATAGCCCATCGCAATGTCCTGCAGCTCGCACTCGCCGCCTTGATCGCAGATCGGGCAGTCGAGCGGATGATTGATGAGCAGGAACTCCATCACCGACTTCTGCGCCTTCAGCGCCAGCGGCGAACGAGTGGAGATCTTCATGCCGTCCATCACCGGGGTGGCGCAGGCGGGCAACGGCTTCGGGGCCTTCTCGACCTCGACCAGACACATCCGGCAGTTGGCCGCCACGCTCAGCTTCTTGTGATAGCAGAACCGCGGCACCAGGATGCCGGCCTCGTCGGTCGCCTCGATGATCATCGCGCCCTTACGCGCCTTGATCGGCCGTCCGTTGATCTCGATGTCGAGCAGCTCTTCGGTCATGGTCTTGTCATGCGGCCTGTGAGCTGACGTACGGCGTGCCGTGCTCGATGTAGTGCTCGAACTCGTGCCGGTAGTGCTTCAAGAAGCTCTGCACCGGCCAGGCGGCGGCGTCACCGAGCGCGCAGATGGTGCGCCCCTCGATGTTGTTCGCCACGTCCACGAGCAGGTCGATCTCCTCCATGCGGCCCTGACCGTTCTCGATGCGCGTAAGCACGCGGTAGAGCCAACCGGTGCCCTCCCGGCACGGCGTGCACTGCCCGCAGGACTCCGCCATGTAGAACCGCGAGATACGCCGCAGCATCTTCACCATGCAGGTCGTCTCGTCCATCACCACCACCGCACCCGAGCCGACCGCCGAGCCCGCCTTCTGCAGCGAGTCGAAATCCATGTTGGTCTGCATCATTACGTCACCGGGCACCACCGGTACCGACGAGCCGCCCGGAATCACGGCTTTCAGCTTGTTGCCGTCGCGCACGCCGCCCGCCATCTCGAGCAGCTCGGCGAACGGCGTGCCCATCGGGATCTCGAAGTTGCCCGGTCTCGCCACGTGACCGGACACCGAGAACAGCTTGGTGCCGCCGGAGTTCTCGACTCCGAGGTCGCGGAACCACTCACCGCCGTTGCGCATGATGGTCGGCACCGAGGCGTAGGTCTCGGTGTTGTTGATGGTTGTGGGGCGGCCGTAGAGACCGAACTGTGCCGGGAACGGCGGCTTGAAGCGGGGTTGCCCCTTCTTGCCCTCGAGCGACTCGAGCAGCGCCGTCTCCTCGCCGCAGATATACGCGCCCGCGCCGAGATGACTGTAGAGCTCGTAGTCGAAACCCGAGCCCTGGATGTCCCGGCCGAGCCAACCGTGCTCGTAGGCCTCCCGAAGTGCGTTGTCGAAACGCACGAAAGGCTCATCCATGAACTCGCCGCGCATGTAGTTGTAGCCGGCCGTCGCGCGCATCGCGTAGCCGGCGATGGCCATGCCTTCCACCAGCGCGTGCGGGTTGAACCTCAGGATGTCGCGGTCCTTGCAAGTGCCCGGCTCGCTCTCGTCGGAGTTGCACACCGCATAGGCCGGGCCGTTCGCATTCTTCGGCATGAAGCTCCACTTGAGTCCGGCCGGAAACCCGGCGCCACCGCGTCCGCGCAAGCCCGACTTCTTGACCTCCTCGACGATTTCTTCCGGCGGCGGCTTTTCGGTGAGGATCTTTTTCCACGCCTGATAGCCCCCGATCTCGAGATAGTTCTCGTAGGTCCAGGGCTCGTCGAACTTCAACGTGGCCATGCAGACTTCGTTCGGCATCCCGTTCACTCCAGAGCGTCGACGATGGCGTCTACTTTCTCAATCGTGAGTTTCTCGTGGTAGACATGGTCCACCATCATCATCGGCGCCCCGCAGCACGCCGCCAGGCATTCCTCCTCGCGTTTGAGATGAATGCGTTTGTCCGGGGTGCTCTCGCCCACCTTGATGCCGAGCTTGTTCTCGATGTGGGCGACGATATCGTCGCTGCCGCAGAGCATGCAGGAGATGTTGGTGCACACCGAGATGCTGTGACGGCCGACCGGTTCGGTCTCGAACATCGAGTAGAACGACGCCGCCTCGTAGACCCAGATCTTCGGCAGGTCCAGGTACTCGGCCACGGCATCCATCAGCTCGGACGTGAGATAACCCTGGTTTTCGTGCTGTGCGGCACGCAGCGCCGCCAGCACCGCCGAACGCTTCTGCTCCGGGGGATACTTCTCGAGCCAGTGGTCGATCTCCTCGCGGACGTGATGTGAGAGCCCGGCGCTCACCGGTCCACCTCCCCGAACACGATATCCTGGGTGCCGATGATCGCCACGACGTCCGCCAGCATGTGGCCGGCCACCATCTCGTTCATGGCGGACAGGTGCACGAAGCCGGGCGCTCGAATCTTCATGCGATACGGCTTGTTGGCGCCGTCGGAGATCAGATAGATGCCGAATTCCCCCTTCGGCGCCTCGACCGCCGCGTATACCTCACCCGCCGGTATGCAGAAACCCTCGGTGAACAGTTTGAAGTGATGAATGAGCGATTCCATGTCCTCTTTCATCTCTTCGCGACTCGGCGGCACCAGCTTGTAATCCTCGACCATCACCGGGCCCGGATTCGCGCGCAGCCAGTCGATACACTGCTTGACGATCCGGGTAGACTGTCGAAGCTCTTCGATACGTACCAGGTAGCGGTCGTAGCAATCGCCGTTGACCCCGACCGGGATGTCGAAGTCGACCTGGTCGTAGACCTCGTAGGGCTGCTTCTTGCGCAGGTCCCACTCCACGCCCGAGCCCCGCAGCATCGGACCCGTGAAGCCGAGCTGCATCGCGCGCTCGGGGGTCACTACACCGATGCCGACGGTTCGCTGTTTCCAGATTCGATTGTCGGTCAGCAGTGTCTCGTACTCGTCCACCGCCTTGGGGAACCGCTCGGTGAAGTCCTCGACGAAATCGAGCAGGGTGCCCTCGCGCTTGCGATTGAGCTCGTTCACCTCGCCGGCGCTGCGGCGATTGGTCACCTCGTACTTGGGCATGTAATCCGGCAGATCCCGATACACGCCGCCCGGACGGTAGTAGGTCGCGTGCATTCGCGTGCCCGAGACCGCCTCGTAGAGATCCATGAGGTCCTCCCGCTCGCGGAAGCAGAACAGGAAAACCGTCATCGCCCCGATATCCAGCCCGTGGGCGCCCAGCCACATCAGATGATTCAGGATTCGGGTGATCTCGTCGAACATGACCCGGATCCACTGCGCCCTGATCGGCGGCTCGATTCCGAGCAGACGCTCCATGGAGAGCACGTAGGCGTGCTCGTTGCACATCATGGACACGTAGTCCAGACGATCCATGTAGCCGATGCTCTGATTGTACGGCTTGCTCTCGGCGAGCTTCTCGGTCGCGCGGTGCAGCAGACCGATATGGGGATCGGCCCGTTCGATGACCTCGCCGTCCATCTCCAGCACCAGGCGCAATACGCCGTGGGCCGCCGGATGCTGGGGACCGAAGTTAAGCGTGTAGTTACGGATCTCAGGCATTGCCGGCATCCTGGGTTTCGTCATCCGGGCCCAGATAACGGTTGTCGTCACGGATCACCCTCGGCACCAGGGTGCGGGGTTCGATCACCACCGGTTCATAGATCACACGGCCCTGGTTGGGGTCGTATCGCATCTCCACCTGGCCCACCAGAGGGAAGTCTTTGCGGAACGGATGGCCGATAAAGCCGTAGTCGGTAAGGATGCGCCGCAGATCCGGATGACCGCTGAAGAGGATGCCGTAGAGATCGAAGGCCTCCCGTTCGAACCAGTCGGCGCAGGCCCAGACGGGAACCATGGAGTCGACCATCGGTTCCGCGGTATCGAGATAGATGCGCAGCCGCAGGCGCAGATTGTGGCTCATCGAAAGCAGATGGTAGACCGCCGCGAAGCGCTCCTCCTGCGTCGTCTGCAGCTCCCCTTCAGCTTCCACACCGCGACCGAATCCACTGTTCGGCGCTGTCTCCGTCTGCCATTCCGAGCAGCCGTAAGCGGCATAATCGACGCCACAGACATCGATCAGTTCCGAGAAAGCGAACGCCTCCTCGTCCCGCAGCCGGGTGGCGACCTCGAGCAGATGCTGCCGGGGCACAATCAGGGTCAGCTCTCCGCAGGAGCGTTCCAGACGACACGCCTGATCGGAGAAACCAGTAATTAGATTTTCCGCCAGTCGCTCAAGCCGTTCCTGCATACCGTTATGCGAATCGTTACTCATGAATCTTAAGCCTGTTAACGGGCTATCGTGCTGGTTCGGCGTATCTTGTCCTGCAACTGCAGTACGCCGTAAATAAGGGCCTCGGCCGTGGGTGGACAGCCGGGTACGTAGACATCGACGGGCACGATGCGGTCACATCCCCGCACCACCGCGTAGGAGTAGTGATAGTAACCGCCGCCATTGGCGCAGGAGCCCATGGAGATGACCCAGCGCGGCTCTGCCATCTGGTCATAGACCTTGCGCAGTGCCGGCGCCATCTTGTTGACCAGGGTGCCGGCCACGATCATCACATCGGACTGGCGGGGACTGGGCCGGAAGAAAATGCCGAAGCGGTCCAGATCGTAGCGCGCCGCCGCGGCATGCATCATTTCGACGGCGCAGCAGGCGAGACCGAAGGTCATCGGCCACATGGAGCCGGTGCGAGCCCAGTTGATTAGTTTGTCGAGCGAGGTGGTAACCAACCCCTGCTGCATGACTCCCTCAATGCCCACTTGGCACCTCCGTGAATACGACGTCCGGGACCATGGCCGCGGATCTGATTTTCAATAGCCCTGAGACCGGACCGTGGGTTAGGACTATTCCCATTCCAGTGCTCCTTTCTTCCACTCGTAGATAAAGCCGATCACCAGGATGCCGAGAAATACCATCATGGCGATGAAACCCACCATGCCGATCTCATCCAGCACGACGGCCCAGGGAAACAGAAAAGCGATCTCGAGATCGAAGATGATGAAGAGGATGGCGACCAGGTAGTAGCGCACATCGAATTTCATGCGCGAGTTCTCGAAGGCCTCGAAACCGCACTCGTAGGGGGAGATCTTCTCGCTGTCGGGTTTGCGGGTGCCCAGTAGAAAGCCAACGCCGATTACAACACCGCCCATCACAAAGGCCAAGGCCAGAAAGATGAGAATGGGCAAGTAGTTTTCAAGCATGGTCAAACTGCCTCCTTCGGGTCGTCAAGTCATTGGCGTCATGGAACTTCGGGTCTAGCTCCGGAAGTTCCTGCGGCGCAGGGATGAGCCGCCATCATTAACCGCAATTAAGCGATCGTTAATGGAGGAAACAGAAAAAAATGCTTTCTGGTTCCGAGCTCTGATCTGACCGAAACGGGCCTTTAATCAGAGTTTCCTTATCAATGAACCGCCAAGGACGGCAGGCAGTCTATCCTTTGCCCTACAACCATGTCAAGTGAGAGGTTATCTGTAATTATGAATAAATTCAAATACTTATATACTGCCTACAGACATAAAAAATACGGTATTACCTCCTGAGTGGAGGCGATACCGTACCCGGATGGTGCCGATGGCCGGATTTGAACCGGCACGGCTTGCGCCACTACCCCCTCAAGATAGCGTGTCTACCAATTCCACCACATCGGCAAATCTTGGCCTGTCTGAGCTACTCCTTGCTCTCCTCCTGCGGGGCCGTGGCAGCCGGTTTCACAGCGGCCTGATCCTCCGTGGATGCCTCGACTGAAGCGGGTTGTTCGCTGTTCTCCGGGGCGGCCACCATGGGTAGATCCGATGCCGGAACGGCTTGTGTCTCGCCATCCGCAGCCGGGACCACCGGGATATCTCCGCCATTTGCCGGCATATCCGAAGCCCCTGGCATGGGCGGCAGATCGGTTTGCGGCTGCATCTCCACCTCCGCCGCCGGCTCCTGCAGTGCGTCAAGCACCGAATTGCCGTCGTCACGCTGGGTGGCAAAGTATGCCATCACCATGCTGGTGACAAAAAACAGCGTAGCCAAACCGGCCGTCAGACGGGTCAGAAAGGAGGCCGAGCCCTTGGACCCGAAAACGGTGCCGGAGGCGCCGCTACCGAAGGCGGCGCCCATATCGGCGCCCTTCCCGTGCTGAATCAGAATCAGTCCGATCAGACCGACGGCCAAAAAGATATGAAAAACGACGAGTATTGTCTGCATGAATGCTATTGCCTGTCAGAATCAGTTCGCCGCGGTGCAGATTCCGAGAAAGTCCTCAGCCTTAAGGGAGGCTCCCCCAATCAGGCCGCCGTCTATATCCGGCTTTTCGATCAGCTCCTTGGCATTATCGGGTTTCATTGAACCCCCGTAAAGAATGCGTACGCCATCGGCCACATCAGCGCTCTTGTCGGCCACCCGCTGGCGAATGAATGCATGCACCTCCTGCGCCTGTTCGGGAGTCGCCGTTCTGCCGGTGCCGATGGCCCACACCGGTTCATAGGCAATTACGCCATCCCGCAGTGATTCGACACCCTCCAGCTCGATCAGCGCATCCAGTTGCCGCGCCACCACCTGTTCGGTGATACCCGCCTCGCGCTCTTCCAGGGTCTCGCCCACGCACAAAATCGGTACCAGACCGGCCGCCCGGGCCGCGGTGTACTTCTTGGCCACCAGTTCATCGCTCTCGGCATGATAGGTACGGCGTTCGGAGTGCCCGACGATGACATATTTGCAGCCGAAGTCCTGCAGCATGGAGGCCGCCACCTCGCCAGTGAAGGCGCCGGAAGTCTCGATGGAGAGATCCTGCCCTCCCCAAGCGATAACCGTGCCCTCAAGCAGTTCTTCAGCTGCGGGTACAAAGACAAAGGGAGGGCAGACAGCCACTTCGGCATTTTGCACTGCAGCAACCCCGCACTTGATACCATCTAATAGATCCCGCACACCCGCCAGCGAGCCGTTCATCTTCCAATTGCCGGCAACCAGTGGTTTTCGCATGGGTTCACTCCTGAATCTTAGAAAGCGCGGTAGCTTAACGGCCATTGCGCCTGAAATCAATTACCATCGCACTTGGTGTGCCTGAGGTCGCGGGGCCCTTCTGGGATAGGGTCTGCGCATGATCAGGCTTGCTGCGCCTCCACCTGTTCCTGCACCACACCGGCGATACTCTCAGAAAAATGTTGGACTTGCTCCATATCGCTACCCTCCACCATGACCCGGATCAGGGGCTCGGTACCGGAGGGTCGCAACAACACTCTGCCGCTATTGCCCATTTCGACCTCCGCCGTCCGCACCGCCTTCTTTACCCGATCGGACTCCATGATCTCATGGGGTGTTTTGCTGCCGAGTTTGATATTGGTCAGCTGCTGGGGATATTTGGTCATCCCGCTGCTGAGTTCATGCAGGCTGCGCCCTGTACCATGCATCTCCGCCAACACCTGCAGAGCGGAGATGATGCCGTCTCCCGTGGTGGTGCGATCGAGGCAAATAATGTGCCCCGACTGTTCGCCACCGAGCACCCAGCCCTTTTTAAACAATCGCTCCATGATATAGCGATCGCCGACCTGGGTGCGTTCGAAAACCACCCCATGCTCGCGCAGGGCGTTTTCCAGTCCCAGGTTGCTCATTAGCGTGCCGACCACAGCCCCTTGCAGTTCTCCCATGCGCATGCGCGAACGGGCGATGATATAGAGGATCTCATCCCCATCCACCTCGTTGCCCTGGTTATCGACCATAATCAGGCGGTCACCGTCACCATCGAGAGCGACGCCGAGATCGGCGCCATGCTCCAGCACCGCCGACTTGAGATAGGCCGGATAGGTCGATCCGACGCCGTCATTGATATTGAAGCCGTTGGGCTCGTTGCCGATGGCGATGACCTCCGCGCCCATTTCGTCGAAGACATAGGGAGCGATGTTGTAAGCGGCGCCGTTGGCGCAATCGACCACGATCTTCATGCCGTGAAAGCGGGTTCGCAGGGGAATGGTGCTCTTGCAGAATTCAATATAGCGTCCCTCCGCCGCCATCTTTTCCGCGCGTCCCAGATTTGATGAATCGACGGTGGTCAAAGGCTTGTCCATCTCCGCTTCGATGGCGCTCTCCACCTTATCCGGCAGTTTCAGGCCGTCGGCGGAAAAGAACTTGATGCCATTGTCCTGGTAAGGATTGTGGGAAGCGCTGATGACGATACCGGCCTGGGCATGCAGGGTGCGGGTCAGATAGGCCACGCTAGGCGTCGGCATCGGACCGAGCAGGGTGATGTTGACGCCGGCGGCGGTCAAGCCGGCTTCCAGGGCCGATTCCAGCAGATAACCCGAAATACGAGTGTCTTTGCCGATCAATACCTGACTCTTGGTCTCGGTACCGAGCACCCGGCCGGCCGCCCATCCCAACTTGAGAACGAATTCAGGGGTGATCACCCCCTCGCCGAAACGGCCGCGAACCCCGTCGGTGCCAAAATATTTACGACTCAATGGATTATCCCCTCAATGTAAAACTTAGTGTGGTGGGCCACACTTAAAGGCCGCAAATGAACGCCAATCACCGTGAATAAACGCAAATTATATTAAGCAATTTGAGCTCCTTTGCGAACTATCGAAGCAAGTGGCGCTATTGCTACTCGCTGTATGGACTGTTGTCCAGTCCTACCCCACAGGTAATCATGCGTAGGGTGCGGCTTGCCGCACCGAAACCTCGGGGATATGCATAGTCATCCAATAGACAAGAACATCTCGCTTTAGTAAGTGCCATTCTACTCTGACCCCAGATCTACCGGCATGACGACTTAATCAGAGGTTCCATAATTCGGAACCTTTGCGCTTCATGGCGATCATGGCGTTATACAATCTCGTTCAACTTAAGCTCCGCACATCAACGAAGCAACCGCTTTCCGCTTACAGGACCGCCGCCACCAGCTTGAGTGCCTCGACCGTTTCGCGCACATCATGTGCCCTGATAATAGCCGCGCCCCGCATAACCGCAACCACGGCGGCGGCAACGTTGCCATGGAGACGCTGATCAACTGGCACTCCGCCGAGCAAGCTTCCAATCATCGACTTCCTTGAAATCCCCACCAGCAGCGGGAGTCCGAGCGATCCGAGACTGGACAGATCCCGTAGCAATACGAGGTTATGAGACAAGGTTTTACCGAAACCGAAGCCGGGATCGAGCAGCAGGCGCTCCCGCCCGATGCCGGCCGCCTCGCAAGCGGCGACGCGTTCGGCCAGAAACGCGCTGACCTCCGCCACCACATCCTGGTAGGTCGGCTCCTGTTGCATGGTGCGGGGTTCACCCTGCATGTGCATGAGACAGACGGGGACGCCCGTTTCGGCCGCCGCTTCGAGGGCGCCGGGGATGCGCAAGGCCAGCACGTCATTGATCAGGCCCGCGCCGGCGGCAACCGCCTCGCGCATCACCTGCGGCTTGCTGGTATCGACCGAGAGAGGAACTGAGGTTTCAGCGGCCAACGCCTCGATCACCGGCACCACACGCTCCAGCTCCTGTTCGACACTGACTGGCTGGGCCCCGGGACGGGTCGATTCTCCACCGATATCGATGATCGCCGCCCCCGCCGCCGCCATTCCCTCGGCATGGCGCAGGGCCGCATCCCTGGCCAGGAAACGGCCGCCGTCGGAAAAGGAGTCGGGGGTTAGATTGAGAATCCCCATGACCTGGGGCCGACCCAGGTCGAGAGGTTTTCCGCCGCAATCGAGGATCAAAATCCTGGGCCTTCCGAGAAACGGCGAAGACTAGGAGTAGGCGTTCTCAGTGCTGCCCGGCCGGACCGCCGATGGGGCCGGAGACATCATCGGAGGCCGGTGATTCGCCGGAGGGCTTGGCGCCGTCATCGGATCCCTCCGAATCGATCCAATCCTTCGGCGGCCGTGGAGTCTTGCCTTGCATGATGTCGTCGATCTGGTCGCTATCGATGGTCTCGTACTTCATCAGCGTCTCGGCCATGATGTGCAGTTTCTCCGTATTCTCGTTGAGAATCCGGTTGGAGCGTTCGTAGTTGCGGTCGATGAAGTTGCGGATCTCCTCGTCGATGGTGTGCGCCGTGTCGTCGGAGACGTTCTTGTGCTGAGTCACCGAGCGACCGAGGAAGACCTCCTCCTCCTCTTCGCTGTACATCAGCGGTCCAAGACGTTCGGAGAGCCCCCACTTGGTCACCATATTGCGGGCGATCTCGGTGGCGCGCTTGATGTCGTTGGAGGCGCCGGTGGTCACCTTGTCGATGCCGAAGATCAGTTCCTCGGCGATGCGTCCACCGAACAGACTGGAGATCTGGCTCTCCAGGTGCTCCTTGCTGTAGCTGTAGCGATCCGCCTCAGGCAGAAACATGGTCACGCCAAGGGCGCGGCCGCGAGGGATAATGCTGACCTTGTAGACCGGATCGTGCGAAGGCACCAGCCGACCGACGATGGCATGGCCCGACTCGTGGTAGGCGGTCAGCTTCTTCTCCTCCTCGCTCATCACCATGGTGCGGCGCTCGGAGCCCATCATGATCTTATCCTTGGCCTTCTCCATCTCTTCCATGGTGACCAGGGACTTGTTGGCGCGGGCGGCGAACAGGGCCGCCTCATTGACCAGGTTGGCCAGGTCGGCGCCGGAAAAACCGGGCGTGCCGCGGGCGATAATGGCGGGCTTTACGTCTTCGGCGGCCGCCACCTTGCGCAGGTGGACCTTGAGGATCTGCTCGCGGCCGCGCACATCGGGCAGCGGCACGACGACCTGGCGGTCGAATCGGCCAGGACGCAGCAATGCCGGGTCGAGCACGTCCGGACGGTTGGTCGCCGCGATGACGATGATGCCTTCGC
>CAJHXO010000388.1_pt1 | contig 12919 bp, 11 predicted proteins | sample 9198491 | NCBI WGS metagenome assembly CAJHXO01 (sample SAMEA7708296, study PRJEB35096) | sediment metagenome | biome: marine neritic benthic zone biome [ENVO:01000025]; feature: sediment [ENVO:00002007]; material: shallow marine sediment [ENVO:03000034] sea grass bed [ENVO_01000059] ...
ATCTGACGGAATATCTGCACGAGCATGGCGTGCGCGTGCGCTACATGCATTCCGACATCGACACGCTGGAGCGCATCGAGATCATCCGCGATTTGCGCCTGGGCGAGTTCGACGTTCTGGTCGGCATCAATCTGCTGCGCGAGGGTCTCGACATTCCCGAATGCGCCCTGGTCGCCATTCTCGATGCCGACAAGGAGGGCTTTCTGCGCTCGGAGACCTCGCTGGTGCAGACCATCGGCCGGGCGGCGCGCAATGTCGACGGCCGCGTCGTGCTCTACGCCGACAAGATCACCGGCTCGATGCAGCGGGCGATCGAGGAGACCGACCGGCGGCGCGAAAAGCAGGCCGCCTGGAACGCCGAACACAACATCACGCCGGCAACGGTCAAGGCGCATATCGCCGACATTCTGGACAGCGTCTACGAGCGCGACCATGTCCGCGTCGGCAAGGGCATTGCCGGTGAGACGACCGCCGACGGCGCACCTCTGATCGGCCACAATTTGCAAGCCCATATCGCCGATCTGGAGAAAAAGATGCGCGACGCCGCCGCCGATCTGGAATTCGAGGAGGCGGCGCGGCTGCGCGACGAGATCAAGCGGCTGGAAGAGCTGGATCTGGCCGTTGCCGACGATCCGCTGGCGCGCGACACCGGTCTTGAAAACACGCGGGCAAGCCGCGCCGGCAAGGCGCGCCGGTCAGGGCAGGGGGGCGGCTCATCGCGGGTGCGCAAGAACACGCTCGATGAAATGACCGTCGGCCGCACCGAAGTGCCGCTGGACAAAGGCGGGCGCGGCGGGCGCCGGAAGCCGAAACGGTGAGCCATGGCCGGCAGGGAACACAGGTTGCTCGCCATCCTTCTTGGTCTCGGGTTTCCGCTCGCCGTAGCGATACCCGCCGCCGAGGCAGACTCGCGCGGCGCCACAACCAATCTGCAGATCCCGCACATCGATGTGCCGCGCGTCGTGCCGCACACGACCCCGCCGGGTGGCGTCCGCGATCCCAATATCCCGGCGCACCGGCTGAAGGTCGTCACGCCGCAAAAAGGGCCGCAGGCGCGCGGCTGCGGTCCCGGCGTCATCCGCAACGCGCCCAAGGGCGGCCCCGGCATCTTCGCATTACCCGATTGCGGGCGAAAGGTGCGCATGGCACCGCCCAACGACCCGCCCGGCTGCACGCGTATCGGCGAGGTCAGGATATGTCCGTGATGGAACCATGGCAGAAACGATCCTGAAAGCGACGAGCGTTGCCGTAGTCGGGCTTGGCCAGATGGGCGCCGGCATTGCGCGCAATCTCGGCAGAGCGGGAATTCTGTGCGGCGCATTTGACACAAACGACCAAGCATTTGCCGACGCCGGTCTTTCGGAAAACATCCGCCGCGCTTCGGTTGCAGAATTGTGCGAGATCGCTGATGCCGTGCTGTTCGCCGTTCCGGCCACAGGCGTGATCCGCGACAGCCTTGAGGGCGTTGCCGGCCGGGGCGGCCAGACGATCATCGATGTCACCACCTCAAATCCGGCTGAAAGCCAGGCCCTGGCGGCGGAACTTCTGGCAGGCGGACGGCACTTTCTGGATGCGGCGATGACCGGCGGGGCGGCAGGCGCCGATGCCGGTGAACTGACGCTGATGGTCGGCGGCCGGGCCGATGTGCTGGCCGCCTGCCGCCCGGCGCTCGACGCAATCGCCGCGAAGATTTTCCATATCGGCCCGGCCGGTTCCGGCCACGCCATGAAACTTGTCCACAACATGATCCTGCACAGCAATTTTCTGGCCAATTGCGAAGGGCTGCGCCTGGCTGAACGCGCCGGCCTCGACCTGCAGCAGGCGGTGGCGGTTCTCAATGCGGGCAACGCCCGCAGCTTTGTCAGCGAGGTCCGCTTTCCGCGCGACATCCTGAGCGGCACGATGAATGCGCGCTCGCAAGTCGCCAATCTGGAGAAGGATCTCGGTCTTGCCGTCGACTATGCCGCGCAGCTTGAGGCGCGCGCGCCGTTCGCGGCGCTGACGCGGGCGGTGCTGGCCCAGGCGGTAGCGGCGGGACGGGCGGACACTGATTTCTCGTGGCTGTTTCCGGCCTATGAAGACCTCATCGACCGGCTCGAGGCGGAAGCGTGAGCGATACCGTCGGCATTATCGGGCTTGGCCTTGTCGGCATGGCGGCGGCCGAACGGCTCGTGGCGCACGGCATGGCCGTGTTTGGTCACGATCCGGCGCCTGAGCGAGCGGACCTGCTGGCGCAGATTGGCGGTGTGCCCGCCGATGCCGCCGCGATATGGCGGGACGCCGATCCGGTCATCGCCGCGGTCTTCGACACCGATCAGGTCGCCGATGTCATCGAACAGGCGCCGGAGAAGACGAGCAAGCGCCTTGTCGTCTTCTCCACCTGCGATCCGGATCGCATGGCCGACCTTGGCGCGCGGGCGGCGGCAAAGGGCATCACGCTGGTCGAAGCACCGCTGTCGGGCACCAGCCGCCAGCTTGCCCAGGGCGAGGCGGTGTTCCTGGTCGGCGGGGACGCGTCGGCGGCCGCCGGGCTGGCCGGGCTGTTCGCCGTCCTGGGGCGTTCGCACCATCATGTCGGCGGTCTTGGCGATGCAACCCGCACCAAGCTGGCGATCAACCTGATCCTCGGGCTGAACCGCGCGGCGCTGGCGGAAGGGCTGGTTTTTGCCGAACGGATCGGCCTGGCGCCGGAAAAGGTCCTCGATCTGGCTCGCAATTCCGCCGCCGCCTCACAGGTCATGGACACCAAGGGGCCGCTCATGGTGGCGGGGGAATTCGCGCCGCAGGGGCGGATTTCGCAATCGGCGAAGGATTTCGGCCTGATGCGCGACACCGCCCTTGCCCGCGGCCAGCGGCTGCCGTTCGCCGAGCTCTATCTGGCAATGATGCAGGACTGCATCGATCACGGCGAGGCCGACCTGGACAATGCGGCGATCATAAAGGCGCTGGCGCGCGCCCGTTCCTGAAACATACCGCCACAGGTCCGGAACCTCCGGTGACTTCCCGGGCGGGGCCCGGACAGCCATTCGGCCGGTTTTCCTGGCGTTCCGGGCTTCCGTCGCGCCGCGATCCTGCGGTGAACGACTGCCGATGAGCCGGAAATCCTCTCCCGTTAACCATTTCCGTCTGTCTTTGGGGCGCCGACCTCAAAAATACCCGAATGTGCGTCAACCATAATCCCGTTAAGTCTTGGAACCGGTTCCGGGGTTTGGGTTAATAATCTCCTAATCAGTAATCAGTCAGTCGCCCGATGCTATCCAGAGCCCTTCGCAGTATCCTCGCGCTCAGTCCGAAAGGCCGGACAACACTTCAGTTTGTCCGCTTGCTTGAGCAGGCCTCGGTCAGGGCAAGCCGGCCGGAAGTGCTTGCCGCTCTGGACGAGATGCGGCGGCGCCGCCAGGTCACGATCGACCACAGTGGACATTGGCAGGTCAGGGGAACGCATCCTCAATCCCGGTTACCCGATGATGCGGAACCTCCAGCGCCCAGGGACCCGGAGGCGGACGCATTTCTCCATGCCGTTTGCACGGTGGTCCATTCTGCGGCCGAAGTCGCGGAAGACGATGTATTTGAAGACATGGCCGATGCGGTTGGGCCGCCGCCTGTCGGCGATCTCCTGTCCTACTATGAGGCGACGCAAAAATCGGATCCCCGCGGCGCAATCGGTCAGGAAGCGGACCAGCACGAGCAGGAGTTCCAGCTTTTCCAGGGGACGGAGCAGTGGTGGAGCCCGTCATCCGTAATCGCCATTGAACTGGGCGATCTCCCGCCGACTTTCCGCCATGCATTGAGCAAACGCAACGGTGACGGTCTGGTCATCGGCTATCCGCTGGCGACGCTGGTCGAGGATGGCGTGTGCGATATTTATCCGGTCGGGCTGATGAGCGCGAGCCTGTCGCGCACGGGTTACATATTCAACGTCACTCCGCGAACTGCCGGTATTGTTCTCAATCCAGTCTGGATCCAGGCGGCCGGGCGCGACATGGCCAGGAGCGCCAAGGCGCTGGTGCAGCAGCTCGACGCGGCGGAGGGTCTTGCCTTCGAGGATTTCCATGAGCGTCTGTCCGATTGCATGGCAGATCAACTTTCAGACCGGCTGGCGCCGGACAATCTGGCCGGCTCGATCGACCCCGCGGTGACCGGTATCCACAATGCTGCCGCTGTTTTTCTTCCGGCGGAGACGAGCTTCACGAAGGAGAGCGCCGCCGATCTTGGACAGCTGGCGCGGATGCCTGCGTCGGCGCTGGAGGGAACGGCCCTGTGGAACCTTTTGCATGGCAGTGCCCGCGAGGAAACGGCGGAAACGGCAGGTGTGGTCCTCAATCCGGAGCCGCTTACCCCTGACCAATTGGAGGCGGCGGAGCTCGCCTTGACCGGCACCGTCACGGCTGTCACCGGGCCGTCGGGGACAGGTAAGAGCCAAGTCATTGTCTCGATAATCGCCTCGGCGCTCGCCGAGGACAAGACTGTGCTCCTGGCCTCCCGCAACCACCGGGCAATCGATGCGGTGGAGGAGCGTCTGACCGCACTCTCACCGGAACAACCGGTCATGGTTCGCGCCAATGACTGCGAGGGTGACCGGGATACGGATTTTGTCCGTGTCATCGACGATCTTGCCGACGATGACACGCACGCATTTCCCGACGCGATCGCCGACAGCCTGCATCGGTTGCGCGACAAGGTCGAGGCGCGCACCAGGGCCATTCGCGACCGCGCCGTGGCGCAGCGTCTGCATTGTGCCTTGTCGGAACACATCGAGCGCCGTGCCGAAATCATCGCTCGCGTCGGAGAGAACAAGCGCCCGCAATCGAACAGCTTGCTATCCCGGCTGCCACGCCTTCTCCGGTTCGGCCATGCCGCTCCCGCTGCAGATATCCTCGCGCCCGGAGCCACTTTGGACGAGCTGGATGAGGTCATTGAGCGGGACCAGAAGGCGCTGGCCGGAGTTGCCGCCGCCGAAGACCCGATCCTTTTGAGCGAAGATATCGAGACTGGCATGAAGGCGCTGTTCCCGGCGCTTGCGGCCAATGCGCTCGCGATCGGCAGCGAGGATCGTCACAGGCTCCTTGCCGAGCAGGACGAGCTCGAACAATGGGGCCGGGTCAACGCACACGAAATGACGGATCATGTTGCGCTGCAGGTGCTCGCCTGCCGCCCCGTCTGGGCAGTCACCACGCTTTCCGCCCCGTCCCGTGTGCCGTTGGCGCCCGGCCTTTTCGACTATGTTATCTTCGACCAGGCAAACCAGTGTGACGTTGCATCCGCCCTGCCGCTGATGGCGCGGGCAAAACGGGCTATTGTCGTTGGCGACCCAGACCAGCCGGAATCGGTTCCCGGGCTGGGACCCGCTCAGGATATCGCCCTGATGAATGCAGCCGGCTTGCCGATGCGGGGCATGGAGAAATATGCGCAAAGCCGCAATTCGCTCTTCGGGTTCTGTATCAACAGGCCGGGGACGCGATCAGTTGCGCTGCGCGACCAGTTCCGTTCCGCGCCGGCGATTGTCGACTACCTCAACGACGCCTTTTGCGCCGGGCGGCTGCGGGCGGCGCGCGACGTTGTTGGCCTGAACGTGCCGGCGACGGAGGAACCGGGCATTTCCTGGACAGATGTGCGCGGGCGGGTCCTGCTCGACCAGGCCGGCCAGCCACGGAACCGCGCAGAGGCAAAGGCCATCGCAGAGCATCTGGACGTGTTGCTTCGCGACCGGGACTTTCGCGGCAGCGTTGGCGTGATGACGCCATTCAACGCGCAAGCAGCTCTCCTCAAGCAATTGATCGAAAACAACTTTCCGCAGGAATTGCAAGAGCGCGCGCAGATCGAGATCGGCACGGTGGACAAGTTCCAGGACGGGGAGCGCGATGTCATCCTGTTCTCTCCGGTGGCCGGGCCGGGTTTCAGCGAGCGTGCGCATGCGTTTCTCGCTGGCGACAAGCGGCGCTTCAACATCGCCATCAGCCGGGCACGCGCGGTCGTGCATGTTTTCGGAAATCTCTCATTCGCGCGGGAAAGCGGGATCCGCCATCTCGCCATACTGGCGGGCAGAGCGACCAATCCGCGCAACGCGGAGAATGCCGAGAATGTCCTGGGCAGCGTATGGGAACGGCGGGTCGATGCGGCACTGCGCGAACGCGGGCTCAATCCCACGCCTCAATATCCGACCGCCGGGCGCTATCTCGACTTCGCGCTTTTCGGTGAGGGCGAGGTCAAGCTCGATCTCGAGGTGGACGGGCGGCGATGGCATATGGGGCCCGACGACAGACGCAAGATCGACGACATGCGGCGGGACTATCAACTGAGAAACCTGGGATGGCGGGTGCGCCGTTTCTGGGTCCATGAACTCGAACAAGATATGGAGCGATGCCTTGACCAAGTCGAACGAGACCTCTCAGGGTGATCTTGTCCGCGCCACGCGCCGCGGCAATCAAGCGCTGTGGGTGTCCTTGCTCTCCGGGATTGCGGCCATCGCTGTCCTGGTGGTGGTATTGCTCACTGTCTACAATACGGAGAAGAAATATACTGCCGGCGTACAGACCGTCGCCGGGCTGGAATCGGATATCGTCCGGCTGGGTGGAATGCGCGAAGTCCTTTCCGCCCAGATCGAACAGTTGAACGCGGAGGTGGCCGAAGCGCGCGCCGAAGCCGATCTGGCCCGCCCGGCGGCGGCCGCCCTATTGCGCGAGGCGGCTGCGCGCGATGCCGCCGTTGAGGACAGGAAAAAGGCCGAGGCGGAGCGGAGCCGGATCGATGAGAAGAAGGCCGAGCTTGTAAGCGAGGTCGAGAAGCTTCGCGATGTGCGCGACGACCTTCGCGACAAGATCAAGGCGCTTGCACGCTCCAATGATGCCAATACCCAAGCTGCAGAGGTCATGATCGAAGCCCGCAAGGCGGCGGAAGTGGCCATTGCCGAGGCGCAAAAACGGCAAGAAGAAGCGAGCGAACTTGCAGCGGCGGCCGAAAGGGATGCCCTGGCCAGGCGCCAGCAGGTCGAGAGCCGGCGGGCCGAACTCACCCGGGTTTCGGCGGACCTGCAAAGCAGCCAGATTGCCTTGACCGACGAGCAGGACCGGGTTGCCAAGGTCAAGGAGCAGCGTTTCATGCTTGCGGCCGATATTCGCGATCAGCAGGACCTGCTCACCAAGCTTCGTGATCAGGCGGCCGAAAATTCCGCTCAGGTGCAGCGGTTGCGCATCGAGATCGATACCCTCAGCGAAAGCCGCGATCGCCTCAACGCCGATACCGCGAACTTGAAAAGCGCGTTGTCCTGGCTTGAGCCACGTGTGGAGGAGCTTGGGGCGCTGCAGGCAAGGAGCGGCGAAATCCGCCATGCCTACACGAACGCACGGCAAGACGAACGCGCACTGGAACTGGAGCTGGATAACAGTCGCAGAGAAGCCGTCACCCTGCAGCAACAGATCGCCACGCGAAGAGAGATCCTCGCCGATTTGACGGCGCGCGAAAGCGAGGCCAGGACCGTTCTGTCGAGCGCCGAGGAGCAGGCAAAGATCGCCAAGGCGACGCAAGACAAGCGCCGCGACGAACTGAAGACCGCCGAGGAGGATCTGACCACCCTGCAACGGCAGCTGGACACCATCCAGGCGGAGCGGTCGATGATTTCCGTAAACGTGGCCGAATTGACCGTTTCCCGCGACACACTTCAAAAGACGGTCGCCGAACTCCAGAAACAGGTCGACGAACTTGAAAAGAAGAAGCGGCTTGCCAGCGAAACGGCAGAAACAAGGGTGGAGTAGGACACGATGCCGAATATTTTCAATCTGGGTGCCAATTTCGAGCTTCTTCTGGTCGCTTTCGCGCTGCTTGTGGTGCTGATCGTCTCCATGATGGGGCTGACCTGGCATCACGTGCGCGCATGGCGCAATTTGCCGCTCGCTGCCGATGACGGGGACCTGGAAACACGGATCAGGCAGAAACAGGAGCGTCTCGTCGATCTCGACACGGGGATCGCCGAGCGGGAGAAGAGCCTGGATCGACGCGAGAACATGGAGGCGGATGTCCGCTACCTGGAAAGCCGCCGCGATGAGATCAAGGCCGAAATTGCGACGCTGGAGGACGGACGCGCGCAACTAGCGGAGTACGAGGCCGATTTGCAGCAGCTGATTGAACAACTTGCCCGCAAATCGGACGAGCTGGAGGATATGCGGCGCGCTTGCATCGAACAGGAAGCGCGGGCGGAGGCCACCGAACGGCGGGCCGATACGGCTAAAAACCGGATTGAGGGCTTCAGGAAAGTCGAATCCGCGCTGCAGGACGAAATCAACCAGCTTGAAGAAAAGGCCGAAGAGGCTCGCACGCTGCAGTTTCGAACCGCCGAGCTGCGCGACGAGGTCGCGGCGCTCGAAGACGACCAAATCCGCCTCAAGGCGGAAAAGTCGCGGCTTGAGGCGATGCTGGAAGACTTGCAGGACGAGATTTCCGTCGCCCAGTAGCGCCCCAGTAGCGCCCGGTAGTCATGCGCGCGGCGCCTGAAATGCGACAGGCGGTCTGCAGCGGCGGCGTTGGCGATGGGAGGCCAGCCGAAGCGCAGCGCATCGCCGATCCCGGTTGCCTGGCCCGCTTTGTTCGCCGTTTTGCCCGCAATCCACAGCGCCGGGCGGCAAAGAAGGCGCTTTGGCCAGCATGTTCTTGAGGTAAGGACCGCGCGGAGCCATTATCCGGCTCATGCCCTTTGACAGAAACCGCCTGATTATCGCAGCGATCCTTTCATGCGCCTATTGCGGGCTTGTCACGATGGGGCTTCATACACTGCTGGCGTACTGAGCGCGGCCTGGCCCGGCCCGGCCAATATCGGCCTGTTCCCGATCATTGACGGCGCTCGCCATCAATTGCCCCGCCGCCGGAAGTTTTGAGCATATTATGCGGTACCTGGTGGCAGCCCGGATAGCGGATGAAATGACCGGGACCACCGGAAATCCGGCATATCTCAACGGCAGAATATCTCGATGTGTTCATCGAGAAACGAAACGACCAGCCCGAATTTCTTCGACTCGGTCTTCCTGACCATGAAACTCTTGAATCCACCATACTCGCCACGCTCGTCCTTGCTGTTCACTTGCCCGCAATAGGTATCGTGCACCTGGACCACGTTCCGGAATTCCGCGCTTTCCGGATCATCTAATTCTTTTAAAACAGCGTTATAAACGCCTTCCAATGGCACCATTGATGGAGAACTGTTTTTGTTGATAGCAAGAATGATTACAATACCGATAATTACTGCGGACATTATTATCGCGGTTATCGCATAGGCGGTCTTTTTATTGCTTGCCATCTTGTGTCCGGTGGTTTGTAGCCGGGTAAACCAGGCTCTTGGGGATGCGGGCGATCATTGGAGCGACTTCAGCGGAACTGGGAACATATACAACAGCCGGGCAGAGCCGGCCAAGACGTGTCCGGCGAGGCCCGGCCTGCGGCCCTCCGGCATCGGCCGGCTGCGGGCAGGGTCATGTTGAAGGCTGTTCATCGCGGCAGTCATCTCCGGTGGCCAAGGCGTGGCCGAGCGTGAAGAGGAACGCCGCCAGGACGAAATGGAACCAGATCGGCGTCGTGCCAGTGAACCAGCGCAGCTCGGGATTGAGCGCCATCGTCACGATGTAGCGCGCCGCCATAACGGACCCGTAGAGATAGCTTGCCATTCTGAGGGTGCGGCCGGTGCGCGGCGCAAGTGTCGTGAAAACGCCGCGGCCGCGGGCGAAATCCCGCGTTATGGCGATCATCAGGCCCAAAAGCGCAATCTGGGCCGGCAGGAGAACGGCGTAGGGAACCAGCCCGGAATACCAGCGTTCGAAGGGCGGCAGGAAGCCGATATCCATGAACAATGTGAGAAGCTGGCCGGCAACACGCAGTGCGAACAGCGCAGTGAAGGCGCCCAGCAACAGCGGAACGCGGCGGGGTATGACCGGAGGGCCGGGAGGCCGGACCGTCGTCATCGGCGCGTTGCTCCGCCCGATTGTCGGCAATCCGCTCAGCCGGTCTCGCCGTAGATGCGCATGCGGGCGGATTCCAGCGTGTCGCCGGCAAGGCCCTGGATAGCCTCTGAGAAAGCCTCGAAATAGTCGCGCCCCTGCAGCGTCTTCAGGGTCTCGTCTGAATCCCAGCGGCCGATATGGGTGCGGCTGACGCCGTCGGCGCCCACGGTCACGACATAGCGGAAGCGGCCATGGACGTCCGGATCGGTGGCGATCGCCGCAAGAAAGGCGTCGATGACCCGCTGCCACGCTGCCTCGTCGCCGTCATAGGAATAGCGAATGACGATACCGTCCATTTGACCCTCCAATTTGCTCTTGGGCCGGGGTATGAGTTTAGGACGGATGGCGGAGAAAGTCAGGGGCGACCGAAAACGAAACGCGCATGTCTGAACCAAACCGAAGAGCGGACATCCTATGCTTCGGCACGCATGTCGCAAAATGACCCGAACCGGAAGTCCGGCTTGGACACGCAGGTATCACCGCTGATGTTTCGCCATCCATTCGCGGGTCAGGCACTGCGAGTCAATTAGGCCGTGTACTCATAAATGGCTACGTCAATCACCATTGCACTGAATGTCCGAACTTCACCCCAAAGCTGCCGTTTTCCAAGGCTGCTCCGGACGGAGAAAATGTGCCAAAAGGCGACATTGACCATTTGGCTAAAACGCTCGGCCATATGGCGAGCCGGCATCCCGAATTTGGCGAATATGATGCTAAGATTTTGTGATGATCACGCCAATTTATAACCCGACATATCGCTCTCTGTTTTCAGCACAGGTCATTGCCTTGCTTGGCACCGGCCTTGCTACGGTGGCGCTTGGTCTGCTCGCCTATGAGCTTGCAGGCGAACGCGCCGGGCTGGTGCTTGGAACCGCACTGGCCATCAAAATGATCGCCTATATCGGTGTTGCGCCGGTTGCGGCAGCCTTTGCCGACCGGTTCCCCCGCCGCGCTTTTCTCGTTGCCATGAACGTTGTTCGGGCGGCCATTGCTTTGGCATTGCCGTTTGTTGATCAGGTCTGGCAGGTCTATCTGCTAATCTTCCTGCTGCAATCAGCGTCCGCGGCTTTCACTCCAACCTTCCAGGCAACCATTCCCGACGTGTTGCCGGACGAACGCGAATATACGGAAGCCCTATCGCTTTCGCGTCTGGCTTACGATCTTGAAAGCCTGATCAGTCCGATGCTGGCAGCCGCACTTCTGACTGTGCTCAGCTTTCATTGGCTGTTTGCCGGAACAGCAATCGGCTTCGCCGCGTCGGCTCTTCTCGTAATATCAGCAACTGTGCCACCGGTGGCAGCAGCCGCTCGGCAGCGCGGCATCTACGAACGTGTGGTGCGTGGCACTCGCATCTATCTGGCGACGCCGCGTCTGCGCGGTCTGCTCGCTTTGAACCTGGCGGCGGCGGCTGCAGGTGCGATGGTGATCGTCAATACGGTTGTCTATGTGAAAAGCGGCCTGGGCCGGAGTGATACCGATGTCGCTCTCGCGCTCGCCTTCTTTGGCGGCGGCTCGATGATCGCTGCCTTGATGTTGCCGCGACTGCTTGAATACCGATCCGACCGGAGCGTTATGCAGAAGGGCGCGCTCGGCATAATTATCGGGCTGGTCGCTATCGGCCTAGCGTCACGCGATGGGCAAGCGGCCTGGGCGGCATTGCTTTCGATTTGGCTGTTGCTAGGTCTGAGCTATTCGGCGGTCTTGACCCCGTCAGGCCGGCTCCTGCGGCGCTCTTCACAAATGTCTGATCGGCCTGCTTTGTTTGCAGCGCAGTTTGCTCTTTCCCATGCCTGCTGGTTGATCACTTACCCGCTCGCCGGGTGGCTTGGCGCACAGGCGCCGATGGCCGTGGCTTTTGGCGCAATGGCCGGCGTAGCCACGATTGGCATAATGGCTGCGCTTATCTTATGGCCTGTGAGCGACCCTGAGGTTCTGCCGCATGTCCATCACGATCTGCCGGACGATCATCCCCATCTGCGTGACGCGACACGTCATCCGGAGGGCTACCACCATGCCCACGCATTTGTCATCGATGACGAACATCTCAATTGGCCAACGGTCGGCTGAGACAGGGTGGACACTCTTATCGAAATCCAGCGTTGGATTTATCAATCGGTTACGGCTGATCTGAATTCGTTTGCCGAAACGCGAAACTGGCTGAGCCTTCTGGCTGTCCTGCCGTTGGGAATTGTTTTCGGGGCAATCCACGCACTCACACCCGGCCACAGCAAAACGGTGCTGGCGGTTTATGTCGCCGGGTCGAGTTCGGCGATGGCGCGAGGCACATTGGTCGCCGTTCTGCTGGCCGTAACGCATGTCGTATCTGCCGTGCTCATCGCGCTCTTTGCGTCCTCGCTTGTCACACGAACGCTTGGCGATGTCGGGCGGGCGCCCGTACTGGAGGATTTAAGCCGCGGGCTGTTGCTGCTGATTGGCATCTGGATGATCGCCCGCGCGATCCCGTCAAATACCCATCAACATCGCGAAGGACCATTTGTCGGCGTTATTGCCGGTCTCGTGCCTTGTCCGCTTACCCTTTTCGTTATGGTGCTGGCGTTGAGCCGTGGTGTTCCGGAAGCGGGCCTCACCTTCGCTGTGGCCATGATGGCCGGCATCGCAACAACGCTTGTGGGCGTGTCATTGCTTACGACGTTCGCCCAGAGCAAATTCTCAACTTTCCTTGGCCAGCATGGCGTGGCAATCGCCAGCACGTCGCGGGTGCTTGAAGGGCTTGCTGGCGTCGCCCTCATAATCATCGGATTGCGAGAGATTCTCTTTCAGTAGCGTTATCCCGAGGCGACTTCGGCTCTGGGTCATTTTTCCCCTTTATTTGGAAGCCAAATCCGATGTCTGGAGCACACCTGATTCCGGACATCCGGACGGGCATTGCTGACGATGGTCGGATTGTGATTCAAGCTCCGAAAGGAGACTTCAAT
>CAJHXO010000307.1_pt1 | contig 12915 bp, 13 predicted proteins | sample 9198491 | NCBI WGS metagenome assembly CAJHXO01 (sample SAMEA7708296, study PRJEB35096) | sediment metagenome | biome: marine neritic benthic zone biome [ENVO:01000025]; feature: sediment [ENVO:00002007]; material: shallow marine sediment [ENVO:03000034] sea grass bed [ENVO_01000059] ...
GGCCTCGCGCAAGGCGTTGGAGAAGGCCGGCTGGACCACCGACGATCTCGATCTGGTCGAGGCCAATGAGGCCTTTGCCGCCCAGGCTTGCGCCGTCAACAAGGACCTTGGCTGGAATACCGACATCGTCAATGTCAATGGCGGCGCCATCGCCATCGGTCATCCGGTCGGCGCCTCCGGGGCGCGCATCCTCAACACGCTGCTTTTCGAGATGCAGCGGCGCGACGCCAAACGGGGCCTTGCGACCCTGTGCATCGGCGGCGGCATGGGCGTGGCCATGTGCGTGGAGCGCGACTGAACCGGGTCCGGCGGCGGCTTTGGCCGCCGCTTTTTCTCGCAAGTCCGGCGTGAAGCCGGAATCAGACACAAGGGAGGTTACGATGGGTAGAGTAGCGCTTGTCACCGGCGGAACGCGCGGCATCGGCGCGGCGATCAGCAAGGCCTTGCAGGCGGCCGGTTATACGGTTGCAGCCAGCTATGCCGGCAATGACGAAAAAGCCAATGCGTTCAAGGATGAAACGGGTATCGGCATTTATAAGTGGGACGTGTCCGACGGGCAGTCCTGCGCCGACGGGATCGCCAAAGTGGAGGCCGATCTCGGCCCTGTCGAAATTCTCGTCAACAATGCCGGCATCACAAAGGACGGCATGTTCCACAAAATGACGGCCGAGCAGTGGAACGCGGTCATTGGCACCAACCTCAATTCGCTGTTCAACATGTCGCGGCCGGTCTGGGAGGGCATGCGCGAGCGCGGTTTCGGCCGGATCATCAACATATCCTCCATCAATGGCCAGAAGGGCCAAATGGGTCAGGTCAATTATTCCGCCGCCAAGGCTGGTGAACTCGGCTTCACCAAGGCGCTGGCACAGGAAGGCGCGCGTAAGGGTATCACGGTCAACGCAATCTGTCCGGGTTATATCGGCACGGAGATGGTGCGGGCGGTCCCGGAAAAAGTTCTTGAGAGCATCATTGGCGGTATTCCGGTCGGGCGGCTGGGCGAGCCGGAAGAAATCGGCCGCTGCGTGGCGTTCCTGGCATCCGATGATGCCGGTTTCATCACCGGATCGACATTGTCGGCCAATGGCGGGCAATCGATGGTCTAGGGGCGTGCCTGCAATGGTGGGCCGGCCCTGAACGACATGCTGGTTGAGGCCGCCCGTTTCGGGCGGCTTCATTTTGAAAGAGGCGGGCAGAATGGGCAAGCTGGGCAAGCTGGCCGGGGCGATCGGTCATGTCGTCGGCGATGTCCTGCGCGGGCTGCTGATGCATGATGCGGTCACCAGCGCATCGACCATCGCGTTCTCGTTGCTGTTTGCGCTGTTTCCCTTTCTGATCCTCGTTGTCATGGCGACAACGGGCGTGCTGGGCGTTGAAACAGCGATGGCGTTTGAGGGGCGACTGCTTGCGGCGCTGCCGGGCCATATTGCCGAGACGGTCGGGCCGGAACTTGAAACCGTGCTGGCGACGCGGGCGTCGGGCAGCGTCTTTACGCTCGGCATTGTGGCGATCCTGGTTTCCGTCTCCGGCCTCGTGGAGACCCTGCGATTTGCGCTCAACCGGGCCTACCGGCTGACGGAGACCCGCAGTTTCCTGTATCGGCGGGGAACCGGCCTGCTGTTCGTCATCGGCGTCACGGCCACGTTGATCGCCATTGCGGCGCTCGGCGTCGCGCTGCCGCTGGCTGTCGCCTTGCTGGCGCGGCTGGCGCCGGAGTTCTTCATCGATACCAGCGTTCTGACCGTCGTGCGGCCGCTCATTTTCGTTGTCCTGCTGGCACTGCTGCTAACGGCGCTGCATGTCTTCCTGCCGGCCCACCGGCTGCGCCTCCTCGCCGTCCTGCCCGGCGTTGTCATAACGCTCGTGCTGTTGTGGCTGATCTCGACCGTTTTCGTCTTCTACCTTGACCGTTTTTCCACCTTTAGCGCTACCTATGCCGGTCTGGCCGGCGTGATCGCGGTCATGCTGTTTTTTGAGTTTAGCGCTCTCGCCCTGATCGCCGGCGCGGAGTTTAACCGGGCGATCGGCGACCGGCGCCTGGCGAGCGGATACAAGCCGGTCTGGCCATCGCCATGAACCACCTGCGGATGACATGACCCGCCGGTCTGCGCCATGACTCGCCGGGCGGCGACGATGGCCGGTTTTGCTGCGATCGCTATGTGGTCGCTGCTGGCGCTGCTGACCGCCGCCAGCGGCGCGGTGCCGCCGTTTCAGCTCTCCGCCTTGTGCTTTTCCATCGGCGCGGCAATCGGTTTCGTCTGGCTGGCTGCGTCAGGACGCTGGCGCGATCTGAAACAGCCGCTGCCTGTCTGGGCTCTGGGGATTGGTGGCCTGTTCGGCTATCACGCCCTCTATTTTACCGCTCTACGCAATGCGCCGCCGGTCGAGGCGGGCCTTATCGCCTATCTCTGGCCGCTTCTCATTGTCGTGTTTTCGGCGTTTCTGCCGGGTGAACGTTTGCGCTGGCAGCATCTGGCCGGCGCATTTCTCGGGCTGGCCGGCACGGCGCTGATTGTCGGCGGCGATGCTGGGCCCGCCCTCGATAGCGACTATTTGGGCGGCTATCTGGCGGCGCTCGGCTGCGCACTGACCTGGTCGGCCTATTCGGTGGTCTCGCGGCGTTTCGCCGATGTGCCGAGCGGCATCATTGCCGGCTTCTGCCTGGCCGCGGCAGTGCTCAGCGTGCCGGCGCATCTGGCCTTCGAGACGACGCTGTGGCCGCGAACGGCCGGCCAATGGCTGGCTGTCGCCGGGCTCGGGACGATGCCTGTGGGTGCTGCATTTTATGTCTGGGATATCGGCGTCAAGCACGGCGACATCCAGCTTCTGGGCGTCCTCAGCTATGGCGCGCCGCTGTTGTCGACGCTGGTGCTGATCGCCGCCGGATACGGCGTTTTCAGCGCCAAAATCGGCATCGCGGCGCTGCTGATCACGGCCGGGGCATTGGTGGCGTCGCGGCAATTGCTGAACCTCAGGCCAAGCTGATTGACGCCCTGTTAACACCTGGCGCGGCTTGGAAATCATTAACCAGAAAATCCGATAAGCCGTTCATTTAGCGGGAAAAAAACCCGCCGATGCGAGACTTCAGCCAATGAGCGCCAAAAAGGCGGCGGCAGGCTGGAGAATACAGGTGGCGTTTTATTATTTCGCGAGTGCGGCGGATCTGGCTGAGATCTGCGCGGATATTGAGGCCGAAGCGCCGGTGCGGGTCGTCCATCAGCACGACACGCCCGGTTCGGAGAAACAGTACTATTTCTCGCTGCTGGATATTCTCGGTATCTACGATGACAGCCCGCTGATCAGGCGGCTGCCGAGCTTTCTGGCATTTCCGTTCCAGGTCGAGCCCAGGCTGACCGATTTCGATACAATGTCGCGCCGGTTCACCTGCATCGACCGGGAGGACAATCCCGACGCCGTGGAGATCAGGCCTCCGGCCCTGCTCTATGTCGACGGCTTCGACAGGCCGGAACTCAACGCCGGCGAGGTCAATTGCTATGCCAGGGCCGGCGATGCCGGCGAACCGCGCCCGACGGCGGCGGCCAGGGCGCTGGCCAATCGCGTGCGCAAGGCGATCCGGCGACGCTCGTGCCTGATGCATGGGCAAGGCAGGACGCGAATCTATATCGCCCGCAGAGCTCTGGAGATGGCGCGGCGCAAGGAAATCAACCTTGCGTGCGGCTGGGATGTCTGGCTGCCGGCTGAATGCCATGACGACGCGGCGCGGCTTGCAGGCCTTGAACTGCCAAAATCGGCAATTCGCCCGGTGCCGGATCGCGCCGAGCGATCTCACAATGTCATGCCGATGCGCAAGTTCCAGGTCCAGACAATCGAATTCAGCGTCAGCGACGGACCCGATCAACTGTTTGTCGCTGCCCATGACGATCTCAAGGCGGTCTTCGGTGCCGCTTGCGATGTGAACGACATGTACTATTCCCGCCTGGGACCGGCCCGGTACAGATCGGTCCGTCAGAGCGCCGGCGACCTGCCCGGACTGGGCGCTAGCCGGTCAAGGCGCGAGATCGAGGCCGGCATAATCGCCTGGCGCGAGGAGACAGGCGACTATGACCGGGTCCGCGAGCCCTCGGCGGTGGCGGACTACCGGGTCTGTCTGCTGCGCGACGGCTATAGCGTGCCTTCCATCGTAGTCTTCCCGGGCGGCGCGCTTCTGGGCGGCGGAAACGGCCAGGCCAGGCGGCTGTTCTGCGGCTATGCGCGCCTCGTTCATCGCAGCGGCCAGAGGCATTTCGATGCCTTCCGCGACGCCCTCATGCGGCGCCATGTCGATGCTGTTCAAGCACCGGGCCTGCCTGTCGACATTCCCGTGCTGCCGCAGGCCCAGGCGCTTGTCGATGCGGGCGTGGAGCTGGATGCGACCTTGCTGTCACGTCATATCATGCATCATCGCGTCAACGCGGCATCGGGCAAGATCGTTGCCTTTCCCAATCGGACCGGCTCTGATTCCGGCTAGGTCAATCGCCTAGGGTCCTGACCCTAGAACCGGTCCTTGCGGCCGCGCACTTCGGCAAAGACGGCGGCAGGGTCGGCGCCGGCCATGCCGAGCGTGCCGGCCAGGCCATCCTCGTCGGCGCGCAGGAACGGATTGGTCGCCTTTTCCGTCCCGATTGTCGTCGGCAGGGTCGGCTTGCCGTCCTCGCGCAACGCCCTGATCTCGGCGGCGCGGGCGGCAAGCCCGGTGTTCTCCGGCTCGACAGAGACGGCGAATTCGGCATTGGCCAGCGTATATTCGTGGCCGCAATAGATCACCGTTTCGTCGGGCAGGGCGCGCAATTTCTTCAGCGAATCCCACATCATCTCCGGCGTGCCTTCAAACACCCGGCCGCAGCCGAGCGCGAAAAGCGTGTCGGCGACGAATGCGACCTTCTGGCCGGGCAGGTAGTAACTGACATGGTCGAGCGTGTGGCCGGGGGTGGCAATGACCTGCACCTCGGCGCCGGCAAATTCCAGCGTGTCGCCGTCGCCGACCGTACGGTCATAGAGCCCGGTCTCGGCGGCGCTCTTCTGCGGGCCGATGACCGTGACGTCGTAAGCCTGGCGCAGCGGTCCGATGCCTTCCACATGGTCCAGGTGCTTGTGGGTGACGAGAATGTGGGTCAGCGCCCAGCCGCGCGCTTCCAGCTCGGCCTTGATCGGGGCGGCGTCCGGGGCGTCAATCGATGCCGTCGCGCCGCTTGCCGGGTCGTGGACAAGAACAGCGAAATTGTCGGAGCGGGCGGGCAACTGGACGATTTCGAATGCGGCCATGGGTGCAGATCCTGTTCAAGCTGGAAACGCGTCTGGGTGAGCGATTTAACGGAAAAGCGTCACGCGGTCGATTCACAAGCTGGCGAAAGATACTCGACGGTGCGGGGCATGCACAGCTATCCTGACGGCGATGTATCTCGATGTTATCGAATTGCGCGATTTCTACGCAACCGTGCCGGGCCAGGCGGTCCGGCGCGAGGTCGGCCGAGCCATTGCAGATGTTGCGGCGGCGAGCGCCGGGCAGCGTGTACTCGGCTTTGGCTTTGCAACCCCCTATCTGCGCACCTTTGCCGGTGACGCGGAGCGTGTGCTTGCGTTCATGCCGGCCGGACAGGGGGTGATCGACTGGCCGCCGGAGGGTCCCTCCATCACCGCCCTGGTGGAGGAGGGCACGCTGCCGCTTTCCGATGCCAGCGTCGATCTGGCCATCCTTGTCCATGCCATCGAATATTCGCCGCAACCGGCGGAACTGATCGGCGAAATGCGCCGGGTGCTGGCGTCTGGCGGCAAGATTGCGGTGGTCGCGCCCAACCGGCGCGGTCTGTGGGCCCGCTCCGATATATCGCCGTTCGGCCACGGGCGGCCGTTTTCGCGTGGCCAGCTTCGCTCGCTGTTCGCTCAGGCTGGTTTTGAGGCAGAAACCTGGACAACGGCGCTGCATGTACCGCCGGCCATCATGCGTTCGACGCCGCGCGCCGCCGGTGTGCTGGAGAAGATCGGCACGACCGGCTGGCCGGCCTTTTCGGGGGTGACCTGCGTGGTGGCGCGCAAGCGGACGATCGAAGGCGCGCGGGCGCGGGCCCGGCGGGTGCTGGCACCAGCCCTGCGGCCAGCCCTTCAGCCCGGCAACGGCGCCATGGGCCGATCATCCCGCCGGACCTGAATTGCGGCTTTGGATTCAGATGCTAGGACTTTGACTGGGACAGGACGAAGACGGCCTGTTCGCCGAACAGGTTCCATATCGACCGCGGAACCGACGGTGTGATCCTGTTGCCCTGGCCGTGCAGCGCGATCGAATCCTCAATCGTTGCGCCGACCTCGTCGATCAGATCGACGAAATCGCGGATCGTGCAGAAATGGATGTTGGGCGTGTCGTACCATGAATAAGGCAGGTTCTTGTTGACCGGCATGCGACCGGCGAGAAGAAACTGCGTCCGGATCCGCCAATGGCCGAAATTGGGAAACGAGACAATCACCTTCTCGCCGATCCGCAAAAGCTCCTCCAGCACGATACGCGGATTGTGCGTCGCCTGGATTGTCTGGCTCAAAATGGCGAAGTCGAAAGTCTTGTCGGGATAGGTCGCAAGATCGCTGTCGGCGTCGCCCTGGATGACCGACAATCCGCTGGCGACAGCTTCGTTGACGCCCTTTTGCGACAATTCGATGCCACGCGCATCGACATCTTTTTCCTTGGCCAGGCGCATCAGGAGCGCGCCGTCGCCGCATCCGACATCAAGGACACGGGCGCCGGGCGTGACGAAGCTGGCGATAATCGTCAAATCGACCCGCGAGGGGTCGGCGGCCATGGTGCGCAGCTGCATTTCGGTGGTCATGACAGACCCCGGATCCGCGCCGCGGCCTGCAGGAAGCCGGTGACGGTGGTGAAAAGCTCCGGCTCGTCGAGCAGGAAAGCGTCATGGCCACGGTCGGTCTCCACCTCAACGAAGGAAACATTGGCGCCGGCGGCATTGAGCGCATGCACGATTGTCCTGTTCTCCGCCGTCGGAAACAACCAGTCGGAAGTAAACGAGACACAGCAGAAGCGCGTTTGACAACCGGCGAACGCCCTGGGGAGCTGACCGTCATAGTCCAGCGCCATGTCGAAATAGTCCATCGCCCGGGTCATGTAGAGATAGGAATTGGCGTCGAACCGGTCGACAAAGGTCATGCCCTGGTGGCGCAGATAGGATTCGATCTGGAAATCGGCGTCGAAGCCGAAGGTGAGCGCGTCGCGGTCCTGCAGCGAGCGGCCGAATTTGCGATGCAGCGCCTCGTCGGACAAATAGGTGATATGGGCGGCCATCCGGGCGACGGCCAGGCCCTTGTGCGGGCTCTTGCCTTCTTCCAGGTAACGGCCGCCACACCAGTCGGGATCGGCCATGATCGCCTGACGGCCGACCTCGTGGAAGGCAATGTTCTGTGAGGAATGGCGCGAGCCGGTGGCAATCGGGATCGCGGCAAACAGCCGGTCGGGAAAACTAGCCGCCCATTGCAGGACCTGCATGCCGCCCATGGAACCGCCGATTGCGGCAAAAAGCGTTTCGATGCCGAGATGGTCGAGCAGCATGGCCTGGGCGCGCACCATGTCGCGGACGGTGATGACCGGCAGGTCCAGCGCGTAGGGTTTGCCGGTCTGCGGATTGAGCGAAGCCGGGCCGGTGGAACCCAGGCATCCGCCAAGCACATTGGCGCAAATGACGAAATAACGGTCGGTATCGACCGGCCGGCCGGGGCCAATCATCAGCGACCACCAGCCCGGCTTGCCGGTCACCGGGTGGGTGTTGGCGACATGCTGGTCGCCGGTCAATGCATGGCAGACAAGAATGGCGTTGCTGCGCGCCGCATTCAATGTGCCGCATGTCTGGTAGGCGATCTGGACCGGCGACAATGTGCCGCCGGAATCCAGGGCGAGCGGCTTGTCGGCGCCAAACCGCACGACTTCGCTGGTAGGGTTCTCGACCTCGGCATGGGCTGCCGCGCCGATCCTCCTGCCAATCCCGCCATTGCTGGTTTGCACCGCCGTCATCGTGTCCGGTCTCCGCGTCGCCGCCATAAATCGCCCTGTTTGAAGGCTGGGCTTACGGAGACGGCTTTCATTCTGTCAATGTTTTCTTTGCCTTCCGCGCATCGCGCCGCTATTCAACCGCGCGGGTTACGGGCCCGAAATGGACAAAAACGATGAGCGAAACAGGCAATCGCACTCTTGACGGCATCCGCGCGGAAATCGACTCTATCGATGCGCAGATGCACGATCTCCTGATCCGCCGCAGCGCCGTTGTCGGCGAGCTGATGGCGATCAAGGGCGCGCAAACGCCGGGCACCGCATTCCGCCCGGGCCGCGAGGCGGAGATGATGCGCCGTTTCGTCATGCGCCACGAGGGCGGCCTGCCGCTGACCACGGTTGAGCACATCTGGCGCGAGATCATTTCCACCTTCACCGCCATGCAGGCGCCCTTTTCCATTATTGCCGGACCGGCCTCCGATCCGCAGGCCATGCGCGACATCGTGCGCTTTTACTTCGGATTTTCCGTACCGGTCACCGATGCCGCCAGCAACGAAGCAGCGCTGAATAGCATAAGCGGCAAGCGATCGCAGATCGCCGTCATTTCCGCCGATAACGCAGGCGCAGCTGATGGCGAGGGCGCCTGGTGGCGAACCTTGTGCGGGAAGGATGCGCCGAAAATCCTGGCGAGACTGCCGTTCATCGTCACGGAAGACCGGTTGGCCGATCTGCCGTGTTATGTCGTCGCGCCGCCGCTCAACGATGCCTGGGCCGCCGATGTTGCGCTTTATGCGGTGGAGGCGGGCAACGGACTTGCCGCGGCTGCCGACCGGCTTGGCGGCCGCGTTGTCAGTCGCGCCGGGACCGAGACCCTGATCGAACTGCCGGCATCTGTCGAGCCGGACGATTTCGCCGCCGAACTCTCCGCCGCGGGCGGCGTGCCCGCGGCAATGGAACCTGTCGGAGGATTTGCCGCGCCGATTGAGGTTTCAAAATCCGGGTGGGCAGCACAATGAGCAGAGACGTGCGATCTGCCGGGCCGCGGCCGCGCGCCGGCGTTATGGACATTGCCCCTTACGTGCCGGGCGATGACCGGAGCAGCGCGCGGCGGGTGTTCAAATTATCGTCGAACGAGACGCCGCTCGGCGCCAGCGTCGCGGCGATCGAGGCCTACCGGAAAAACGCCGACACGCTTCATGTCTATCCCGACGGATCGTCGCAGGCCCTGCGCGAGGCGATCGGCGCCGCCTATGGGCTCAATCCGGAGCGGATCGTGTGCGGCTGCGGATCGGACGAGATTCTGTCCCTTTTGGCACAGACCTATCTGGGCGCCGGCGATGAGGCGATTTTCACCGAGCACGGCTTTCTGGTCTACAGAATCGCCATTCTGGCAGCAGGCGCGACGCCCGTGGTGGCGCCGGAAACAGACGAGACCGCCAATGTCGACGCCATTCTGGAGCGGGTGAACGAAAAGACGAAGGTGGTGTTTCTGGCCAATCCCAACAATCCGACCGGCACCTATCTGCCGCATGACGAGGTTCGCCGCCTGCATGCCGGCCTGCCGTCATCGACGCTGTTGGTGCTCGATGCGGCCTATGCGGAATATGTCCGCCGCAACGATTACGAGAGCGGCGTGGAACTGGCCGGCCAAGCCGATAATGTCGTCATGACGCGGACGTTTTCCAAGATCTACGGCCTGGCCAATCTGCGGCTCGGCTGGGCTCACGGTCCGGCGGCGCTGGTCGATGCGCTGAACCGCACCCGTGGTCCCTTCAACGTCACCGGCCCGGCCCAGGCGGCCGGAATTGCGGCTGTCGGGGACCGGGCCCACATGGAGGCCGCGATCGAGCATAACGACCGCTGGCTTGCCTGGCTGAGTGAGGAACTGACCGCTCTTGGGCTGCGGGTCACGCCAAGCGCCGGCAATTTCGTGCTCATCCATTTTCCCGATCGCGACTGCAAGGACGCCGCGGCGGCCGATCAGGTTTTGCGTGACCAGGGCCTCGTGCTCCGCAGGGTCGGCGGCTACGGCTTTCCCAATGCGCTGCGGATGAGCGTCGGCACAGAGAAAGCCAACCGCGCCGTCGTCGCCGAACTGGCGGCGTTTCTGGACAGTAGCGGCTGATCATGGTGGAGAGGTTCCATCGCATCGCCCTGATCGGCATCGGCCTGCTCGGTTCTTCGATTGCGCTGGCGGCCCGCCGCGCCGGCCTTGCCGATCATATCGCTGTGCAGAGCCGGCGCCAGGAGACTGTCGATGCCGCCCGGCGGCTCGGTCTCGGCGATAGCTACACGACCGATCCGGCCGCTGCCGTCGCCGGCGCCGATCTGGTTATTGCCTGTGTGCCCGTCGGCGCCTTTGCGGCGGTCGCGGAGGCCATCGCGCCGGCTCTCATGGCAGGGGCAATCGTGACCGATGTCGGCTCGGTGAAGCGTTCGGTGATTAGCCAGATGCAGCCATTTTTGCCGGAAAACGTTCATTTCGTGCCTGCGCATCCAGTCGCCGGGACGGAACAATCGGGGCCAGAGGCCGGTTTTGCCGAGCTGTTCGACAATCGCTGGTGCATCCTGACGCCGCCGGCCGGCACCGATCCCAAGGCGATTGAGCGCACGCAGGCGTTCTGGGAAGCGCTGGGCATGCATGTGGAGATCATGGATGCCGAGCATCATGACCTGGTGCTGGCAATCACCAGCCATATTCCTCATCTGATCGCTTACAACATTGTTGGCACGGCCAGCGATGTCGGGGAGGTGACCCGCACGGAGGTGATGAAATATGCCGCTGGCGGATTTCGCGACTTTACCCGCATTGCCGCGTCCGATCCAACCATGTGGCGCGATGTCTTTCTGCACAACAAGGATGCGGTCCTGGAGATGCTCGGCCGGTTTTCGGAAGACCTGACGGCCCTGCAGCGGGCGATCCGCTGGGGTGACGGGGAAACCCTGTTCGACCTGTTCACCCGCACCAGGGACATCCGGCGCGGCATCATCGAGGCCGGGCAGGAAACCGACGAGCCCGATTTCGGCCGCCATCACGGCGAAGATCATCACGATCTGCCGCGGCCTTACTCCTCAGACTGAGCGGTCCTGCAAAATCCTCAGAACAGCGGCGGAATATGGGCCAGGGCAAGCGGTCCCATGGTAACGACGCCGCCGTCGATCCTGAGCGCAAGCACTTTGGCGTCGCGGCCGTCGAGGGTCGCCGGCGTTCCCAATGCAAGCACACCGCCGACAAAGGCGTTGGCGGCGGGTTGGGCGATTGGGGGGAGCGTCTCAAAATAGGCCGGCAGGGTCTCCGCGCCGACGACATGGACGTTCAACATGCCGCTCAGCAGGCCGCTCCTGTCGAAGCGGAGGGGGCCGGCGACCTGGATGACGGCGCCCTCGGTGGCAAGGCGGATGGTCAGTTCCGGGACCGACAGACCCGAACGGCGCGGATCGAAGGCGCCATTGATGACCGCCTCCGGCGGAGCGTCGACCCGGGCGTTGGCGGCGATGTCGGCGGCGTCGGTCTGCCGGCCCTGCCAGACAAGCCGTGAGGCGGCGGCGGTCAGCGCAACGGTGGCGCCCAGCCGGTCCGGCGCCGGCTGCGCCCGGGCTTGCGCGCGCAAGGCCGTTAGCGCGATCTCGCCGAACACGGCCTGCAGGTCGCTGGCATCGAATGCGATCCGGTCCGGTACCGGCGTTGCAACGTCAACGTCGATCCCGGCCGCCGACCAGGTGACGTCGATGGGAGCGGGCAGCGGGCCGCCGGCAAGGCGCAGCGGCGAGGCGAGGTCGGCGCGGCTCTGCCAGGGCCAGTAAACCGGTGTCGCCGTGCGCAGACCGGCCATGGCGGCCTGGATGCCGCTGGCTTCGTCGGCCACGTCGATCTTGCCGCAGATGACATCGAAGCGCAGCGGAAATCCGCCGATCTCCCGGCCGCCGCATGACAAGGCGATGCCCTGGTCGGCGGCATTGGACAGGCCATCGGCGACAACGCCGTCAATGCGGCCGGCAATGACGGTCCAGATGCCGAACCAGATGGCGCCGGCGGCGGCGATCAGGACGGCGAGGACAGTGGTGAGACGGCGCATGGTTCGGTTCGCTTGCTTGCAGCGCGTCGCCGACCCTGATAGGCGAGGCGCCGCATTCGGGGAACAGGTTATAGCAGGGGCCTTTGGCATTAATGAGCGAATTCTGGGTCTTCGGCTACGGCTCGCTGATGTGGCGGCCCGGTTTTGCGCATAGCGAAACCCGGCAAGCGCGGCTCGCCGGCGTGCACCGTTCGCTGTGCGTCTATTCCTGGGTGCATCGCGGCACCCGGGAGAAGCCCGGCCTGGTGCTCGGGCTCGATCATGGCGGCGCCTGCCGTGGCCTGGCCTTTCGGGTCGAGCCGCAAGACCGCGACGCCGTCATCGCCTATCTGCGCGACCGCGAGCAGGTGACCAATGTCTACCGCGAGGTGGTGCGGCCGGTGGCCCTGGATGACGGCCGCCGGGTGCCGGCGCTTGCCTATGTCGTCGATCGCAGCCATGACCAATATGCCGGCCGGCTGGACCGCGATACCCAGCGGCGGCTGGTTCTTTCCGGGCACGGCCGGTCGGGCGCCAATGTCGACTATGTGATCAATACGGCAAGGCACCTCGATGACCTGAAGGTCACGGATGCGGCCCTGTCGGCGCTGGCTGAGAGCCTTGGCGGGCGTGGCGGCGCCCCGGCCTGAGCGTTTGCCGGCCCGTCTTGAAGCGCCGGGGGTGGAGCGTCAGGCGGCGAGAGCGAGACCGTGATTGCCGCAATGGGATCTCAGGTCTTCGATGATGTGGGAATGCGAGGCCGCCGACGTCGCCAGCAGGTGGACATAGACGACCGCGCCATGGCAGCCATCGGCCAGAGCGGCCGATAACGCGTCACGGCCACCGACCATCTGGATGGTGCCGAACCGTACGAGCAGA